>Ga0180434_10003906_pt1 | contig 18553 bp, 25 predicted proteins | sample SS_ome_7_FD_132453 | JGI IMG/M metagenome (GOLD analysis project Ga0180434, IMG submission 132453) | Hypersaline lake sediment archaeal communities from the Salton Sea, California, USA - SS_1_D_2 metaG | ecosystem: Environmental > Aquatic > Non-marine Saline and Alkaline > Hypersaline >...
CCATCCTGTCGTCAAGGAAGCGAACCGGCGAAACGCCGAATGCCCTGATATGGCGACCTTGACACCGCCGTAAACTTCTTTTCGGCTCCGTCACGGCAGGGCCGGAAACTTCATAAACCGGCCGTCAAGTCGACGACTCGCTATCGCCTGTCGCCTCGTGTTTCTCGGACTCGGATTCGGTGTCCGGCTGCGGAGACGCTGTTTCGCCCTGCCCTGCGCTCATGTCGTCAAGCATTCCCAACCTGTCCCGCAACCTGCCCTCTGTGTCTATGAGCCGACGCACGACAGCGTGCCAAGCATTGCTCAACCGGTGGACAATAAGACCATTCACGAGAAACACCACGAACGAGGGGAGCCACGGTATGACGAAGAGGTGCAGCCCGAACAGCACGCCGCACATCGCGCCGACCCACACGCTAAGGCAGTAGCCACAGCCCGCCAGCAGGCTGTACCAGGCGCAGCCCCTGCCACCCTCGTCATCGCCGCAGGCGAGGGGGTATCCGAACTCGTCTTCGATACGAAGGAGCCTGCGCAATGGGGCGAGGGGGGCAGCCTCGTAGAAAAGCTCGATCAGCAGCTCGCATAACATCACTGCGCCGATGAGGTTGACTAGCTGTTGAACCATGTCGAATTCTAGCGGACTAGCACGGCGCTCCGGGCGCACCCTCCCCCGGGGCGCCTCCAGGCAGGCGGATCAGGCGCAGATCGGTTTCGCCGGATTCCAAAAGCTCCCGAATCGCAGTCCTGAGCAAATCAACCCTCTCGGCCACGGCGGAAGCTCTCACGGGCGGCTCCGGCTGCGGGACGGCGGGGACCTCCCATCCGGCGAGCACAAGACGGTACACCTCGTCCAGCTCCCAGAGCCATTCCGCCACCTGGTCGCCGATGTACTCCGGGTTGCAGGCCGAGCTGCGCATCACCATGGGGAACCGCAGGCCGGGCAGCGCGAAGTAACGACCTGAGCCGGCTACGGGGATGTCCCTGCGCGGGCAGTCGCACCGCGTGCTGTTTACTTGGCCGGACTCGAACTGGCCTTCCCCGATCTCCCGGTTCTGGCTTCTCGCCCCGTCAGCCGACACCCCCACCTCGCTCGGCGCGTTCTCGGCGTCCAGCGGTACCACATAGGCGAACCCGCACCTGCGGGGGGATATCCCGTCATCGTAGTACCCCCCGTCACCGCTCTGCGATACGGACGCCACGCGGAGCACCTCTTCCCTCATGCTCTCATACCGCAGCCGCTCAGACTCATTCGTCGGAGCGGGGAGCGAGAGCCAGAATTCGGCGAACGCGTCGGCCTCCTGGGGCGAAATGTGGAGGTCATTGTCGGCGTCCGCAGGATGCGTCTTGTTCTCCCCGCACGCCCGGACATCGGCATTGTCGCATCCGGGATCGGCGGTGGCTATGCCGCCGGAGGTACGGTGCGGCGGCGCGAACCGCCGCATCGGGCCGTTGAACCCGAACTGCGCAGCAATCCACTCGACTGTCAGATCGTGAAGATCGGCGTCGTACAGATCGGTGTGCGTCCGCCTCCCCGCGAGACGTATCAAATCGGACATGGGTTGCCTCCGCAGGCAGCGCCGCCGGTCAAACAATACCACAACTGGCCAGTGGCTTGTGAAGTCTTTGTGCTAGCCAATGTGCCGGAGGTGCGAGATGAACTACGCCCAGGTATCGAAAATGGCGCAGCTACACCAGCCGACGACCGATGTGCGGCATCCGATGTACGAAACGGGCGACAAGCTGTGGGCTCTGGTGGAGGCCGTAGAGGGCGACCCAGTGATGAAGGCAGACGACGACCTCGCGGCCAAACTGAGCCAACTAAGGCAAGCAGAGCAGGCTGTGAGGGATCACCTGAGCGCGCACTACCGGTGGGATTAACCCCGCCGCCCTGGATTACTTGCCGCATACTACCACCACATGTTGTGGATGCCAACCCAGAACCACCATCTACGCCCAGGATTCTCGCGTCTGCGGAACGATAACTTTCGTAACGGCTAGAATGAGCTGGAGGCTGGGTTGTCCGAACTAATCAAATTCCTGCCGTCGTATGTCGGCTCCAAGGCGTATTGGGTGAAGGCGCTGGAGCGCTACAGGGGCAGGAGCTTCGTCGAGTTCTTCGCGGGCTCCGCCGTCCTGTCCGCCAACCTGGCCGGCCGAGCGGTGCTGAACGACAGCGACCCGTTCCTGCACAAGTACTTCCTGGAATACGAGAGCCAGCCGGTCGTGGAGACGTTCACGGACGCCGACTACTTCGCGAGGAGAACCCAGGAGGACTGGTGGAGGTGGCTGTACTACCTGCAAAAGATGTGTTTCTCCGGGGTCTACAGGCACAGCAAGAACGGGTACAATGTGCCAATCAAGCCGGAGTACAAGTCCAAGCCCGCCCGACTGAAGGGCGACATCGAACGTTCCATCAATAGGTTCCGGGAACTCGACCCCGTGCTGCTCGACTTGAACTATCTGAATGTGCCGATGCCCTGGAGACCCGACATCGCAATCCTGGATCCGCCATACGAGTCCAAGAAGGCAGCGTACAACGCGCCGCCCTTCGACTACGGGCAATACTGGGATTTCGTCCACAGGTGCATAGGTTTGTTCAGGGTCGTCATCGTGTTCGACTGGGACAGGAACATGCGCAAGCACCTGCCTGGCCGCAGCTACGAGACGCGGAACATGAGGGTCAACGGCAAATACGAGGGCGCGAAAGAGGCGATGTGCGTGATAGACAACGATAGCCCGGCCTAGCGGCGGCGTTTCCCCGTCCTCAGCCGAGCCTTTATCTTCTCCAGCCGGTCCCGTTTCCATTTCCCCAGCCGGATTCCGTCCCCCTCAAACAGGCCGAATACCTCCAGGTGCATCACGGCTTCCCTGGGCACCACGTATGTTATTGTGGTATACTCACCGTTGTCGAATGGAATCTTCCAGAACCGACCGGGATCCTCTTCCAGAGCCCTGTCCATGAACTTCACCAGGTCGGCCGTCCGGTACGCGAAGACCTCCCCGTCGCCGGCAAAAAAATGCACGTACCATTTCACGCCGTTCTTCTGCGCCTGCCACGGGCCGCCTGGCTTTTCCTCGGACTCCGAGGACCACCGCTCCACGGCTATGTTCTTCGACGGGGCCCATCCCCGTCCGGGCGGATCCGGGATTCCCGCGTCCCTCCTGAACTTCATGTTCTCATCGCTGAACGGGTCGGTGTTGGTGGAGTAAGACTCGCTCTTCAGCTCGACCAGCTCGCCGTTCCGCCGCAGGAGGACGAGATCCCCCCTCAGGCCATCGATCTGCCTCACGTACCCGCCGTATATCTCGGCGAACACCCTCTCGCAGGTTACCCCCCAAGGGTTATCTTTGTTGAAGTCGCGCTTCATCCCCTAGGCCAGCTCGGACTCGTACCCCAGCTCGAACCACTCCGTGATCCTGTCGGAATCCAGGTCTCTGCGGCGCTCAAGCAGCCTCCTCAGCACCTCTTCCCTGCTCCCGCCCCAGTGCTCGATTGACCGGAACCCGGAGTCCGACTTGTCTTCCCCGTGCTGTCCGGCTATGGCGTCTATGTCCACCTCGAGATCGAGGAAATCGACTATGTCCCTGGCGAAGCCCTTGTGCATCGCCTCGATGCCGTCCCCGGAGTCCCCGTCGGACACCTGGTCCGTGTGAGTGTCAATCTCGGCCAGCGCTGCCCTGCCCGTCGAGTCGACGAAACCCCGCAGCGTCGGCAGCGAGATGCCCCCGATGTGGGTCATCACGCTCGTGCTCCACTGGCCTTTGCCCGTGCGGTTGAAGCGTATGGTGGTGTTCCTCACGAGGTACCCGCACTGGTTGGCGTGGGCGAGGTAGTCGGCCTCGTCCGTGTCCCGCGTGTCCTCCAGCTTCCTCCGGAGCATCTCCGCCCTCTCCTCCTTCGCGGTCTCCTTCTTGGGTCTGTTTTTGAGCCTCCGCTCAACCTGTTTCTCCCCGACGACGGTCTCCAGCCCGTCAAGCCTCACCGGATGCCGGAAGTCACCGTGCTCGAACATCAGGCCGTCTCCCTCGGCCTCGACGAATGTCGACCAATTCCGCCACCCGCTTGGGTCGTCATCCATCATTCTTCGGAGACTTTGCTGATACCTCTCCGCCACGGGCGGGGTGGCGATTTCGTCCGCGATCGCCTGCCGCGCCTCATCCTCGCCGAGGGACACGCCGTCCCGGAAAACCTGGAACGCGGTCCCATAGCCCTCAAGATCCAGCCTGTCCCGCAATCCTGCGACGACGCTCTCTGTCCGGGCGGCAACTTCGGAAGCTCGTTTGTGATATTTGCTCACAGTCGATCCTTTAGAAAGACCCTCTTCGTGGAAATTCTAGGCCCGTTGTCGGCGATGGTCAACTGGAGAAAGGAACCAGCGAGTCCGATAGCCGAACCGCCCGGCCTTATGAAGTCTTTACGCGCCCGCAGGGCGCATGGCGAACGTACTCCTGTCAGTGAACTCCTACAACAGATTCGGGGGCGGAGCGTACTTCCCGAAATGGTGGGAGCACATCGAGAAGATGGTTATCGAGCCATACCGGGATATGCTGGATGTCGCCCTGTACGACGACGGGAGCGACGACGACGGAATGGTCGATTACCTCATCGATCTGAGGAGATCGGGGCGCGTGGACTGGCTGACACTCGGGCCGGAACGGAACGCCCGGCTACCGCTGGCCCGGCACGCCTTCGGCAATGTGGGGTACGCGTACTCGCTGTCCGGGTGGCCGGAGCACGAGTTCATCCTGCACTTCGACACCGACATCTGGTTCGTTCGCCCGGACGAGGACAAGGGGTTCGACTGGCTAAACGCGTGCATCGACAGGTTGCGAGGCAGCGAGGCGACTTTCGCCACATCGCTATGGGGTTGCCTGTGGAGCAACGGCGCGAGTTACCGGGACGACCGGCCACCCAGTTGGTTCCACTTGCGATGGGAGGATCCGACATGGGTGGAGTCCAGCTTTTTCTCCACCAGGATGTTCCTGGCCCGAACCGCAGATGTCGCAAGGAACAGCGAGGCGGCGCTCACGGAAATCGGTCGGCCGGGACTGACAAGGAACAACCGTCGTGGCCTGGTCGGCAAGCTGGATTCGTACGAACGGCTGGTGAACAAGAACGAGATTTACGCCAAAAGACGGCACGCTGCGTTCCTGCGGCGGGATTCCGGCGTGGTGACCCTGCACATAGACTGGCTGAAGAACCTCGCGTGGGCAAAACGAAGGCTCGGCGTGCGGGCCGAAGCCAACATCAACCGTGTGCGGTAACTACGATTCGTGGCGGACGGCCTCCCGCGCGAAATCCAGCCCCACTTGGCACGCCTTGGCGCACGCCTCGACATTCCTCGCGTACCGCGGGTCGGAGCCGAGAAACATCTTGACCACGCACATCCTGCGGTGCTCACTCCATGTCGCGCGGTCTATCATCCCGCTCGACAGCAGGAAGTTCGCCACCACGCCCTCGTTCAGCTCCTCCAGCACGTGGTCGTCGGTGAACCACGCACGGAAGAAGGCATCCGGAGCCACATGGGGGCACCGTATCAGCTTGAACACCTGACGGAGCCATTGGACAACATGGGGCGGAACCGCCACCGTGCCCTTGTTCCGCGTGGTTACGAAGATGCAATTATCCACCGTAATTCCTCTTGGCGTACTCCCCGGACATGACATCCCGGAACACACTCCTCATCGCCGCGCTGCTGCGGTACCATTCTACCGTGTCGGTCAGCCCTTTCGCAAACCCGACGGATGGATGCCATTCCAGCTCCTTCCGGCTGCCGGAGGCATCGAGCGAATACCGCCTGTCGTGGCCCAGCCTGTCCTGCACATGCGCGACAAGATCCTGCGGCTTGTCCAGCGCGTCCAGGATCATTCCGATTATCGTCAGGTTGTCAATCTCGTTGCTGCCAGCGAAGTGGTACACCCGCCCGGCGCGGCCCCGCTGATACGCCGCCCACACGCCGGAACAGTGATCCGACACATGAATCCAGTCCCTGACCTGCCGGCCGTCACCGTAGACGGGCAACGCCTCGTCGTCCATGGCCTTGTAGATCATGACGGGTATGAGCTTCTCCGGCAATTGGCGGGGACCGTAGTTGTTCGTGCACCTCGTCACCCTGACATCGAGCCCGTGCGTCCGGAAATAGGACAGCGCTATCAAATCACCCGCTGCCTTCGTGGACGAGTAAAGGCTGCTTGGATCCAGGCCGGACGTTGTTGTGGCGCTCCCTTCCTCGAAGGAACCGTACACCTCGTCTGTCCCGATCTGCACGAACGTCACGGGGCGGTTCGAGTCCTTCAGCGCCTTGCAGGCTTCGGCCAACGAATGCACGCCGGCCACATTCGACCGCACAAACTCGTCGCCGCCCTGGTTGCTGCGATCCACATGGGACTCGGCGGCGAAGTTGAACACGGCCACAGGTCGCAGGAGACGCACCAGCTCGCGCATGGCGTCCCGGTTCGATATGTCCTCTTGGACGAAATCGAACCTGCGGTCGGACATCGCGGACTCCATGTTCTCTGCAAGCGCGGCGTAGCCCATTTTGTCCACACCCACCACGCGGCTGTTGAGCCCAGCTACCTGGAGCACATGGTCACAAAAATGCGAGCCGATGAAACCCGCACATCCGGTCACGATGAAACACGGTGACGACATAGCTGCCCTCCTCGCCGAACCGGAAAACATGAGGACAATATCAAACGCGACATATTCATCCGGGCGGCTAGAATCCGTCATGGTACTGGTCATAGGGGACATCATACTGGACAGGTACACCCGCGGGGAAGCAACAAGGCTCGCGCCGGAAGCGCCCGTGCCCGTGGTGCTCATGGACGAGGCAAAGCCCGAATGGAGGCTCGGGGGAGCGGGGAATGTGGCCGCCTCAATCGCTGCGCTCGGCGAGAAAGTGTCGCTCGTGGGCCCATACGGGCGCGATGGGCATCGCGCCCTTCGCCGGCTCTGCGGGGCGGCGGGCATTGAGTTGCTCGGCGAGCCGCAGGGGGACGCGGTAACGACAATCAAGACGCGGGTCGTGGACTCCAGCGGGCGGCTACTCATCCGGCTCGACAGCGAGAGGCGAGGCGACTGGGCAGGAACATCCTACCTGCGCGACATCCTGGGCGCGGTCCGGCCGGACACCGTGGTCTTCAGCGACTACGACAAGGGAGCCTGGACATTCGACAACTGGCGGGCGATAACTAGCTATTTCGAGCTCCATGCCAGCGGCGGCGGCCCTCGCAGGCTTGTTGTTGACGCCAAGCGGCGCCTGGAGTGGTACGAGGGAGCCGGGCTGGTGAAATGCAACAAAGGCGAGTGGGATCGCTTCGGCGGCGACTCGCTTTGCCCGATCGACTCACATGCGGTCGTCACGAAGGGGAAGATGGGCCTATCGCACGGAGCGCCGCCGGGGCCGGGGCGGGCAGGTCTCCGCCGGTGGGACGACATACCCGCAACGGAGCACGATGTGCACGATGTCACCGGGGCGGGGGACATAGTAGCCGCGGTGATCGCCGCAGGGCTCTCGCGGGAATTGCCCATGCGGCGAATCCTGGAGTCGGCGGTCGAGGCGTCCAGCGCCTCGGTGACCAGGCCCATGACCGGCGTGGCCGATCCGACCGAAACCAACCTCCCGCTCGGGAAAGGCGGGGCATGACGCGATCCCGCACAAAGCCGGCGTGTTTATCGTTTTCACCCGCGCGCCATAGCGCCATGGCGGATCGAGCAAGCACTCGCGAGATGATCTCCCTCGCCAAGGCCCGCTACGACTTTGCGGGGAAAGCCGGGGTGGCCATGTGCTGCGCGAACGGCGACGCGAATCTTATGCCGCAACTTATCGCATTGCATTCAGCAGGCGATGGCATCACGTCGTTCGATGTGCCGGAGTGCGATTTCTGCCTGTGGCTGCACGGCTTCGCGGGCGAGAGGAAAAACGACCGCGACGCGACTGAGGCAAAGCTAGCCGAGGTGTCTTTCCGCTGCAAGACAATGTTCTTCTCGTCCAGCCTGACCCGGCCAGTGGAGGAGACCGTCCTCCGTCACACCCGCTACGAGCATGCCAACGAGATCGGGCGGGTGGGCGGGCGACCTGTCTACATGTGCTGGTAAGCGATTATTTGCCGGTGGCGGCCTGGAACGCCCGCTCCGTTGTGAAAGCCGAAACGGCTTCCCACAGCTTTTCCTTTGTGCCGTCCGTGTAGTTGCCGAAGAAAGAGCCAAGCGGCGCGGACGCGGCGGCCTTCCCCCGCTTCCCGCCCCCGGTGGACTCGCCAAACACCCGAGCAACGAACTCGTTCAGGCCTACGGACGGATTCGAGCACCGCACAACTCCGACTATCCTGTCATCGATAATCCCGAACGCGACGCAGGTGTCCACGCCATCCCGGCGAGCCAGATCGTCGGCCACCCAAGCCAAAGCATCCCTCGACTCCTGCGTGAGGTACCCCAACCCCGTCACCAGGACATTGGTCTCCTCCCTGGCAGCCTCTTTGGCGGCGTCCCGGAGATCGTACCAATGCTTCGGTATGGGATAGCGTATGATCTGCCGGAGCACCTTCTGGATGGCAAATGGGTGGAGCCCGGCGATTGCCCGCAGGTCGTACTCGGTCGTGTCGTCCGTGGACAGCTCCTCCGTGTCCGTCCGCACACCCACCACCATGGCTGTGGCTATGATCTGGTCGTCCTCGTTGTCAGGATCGAACTCCAGGCCCAACTCCTGCATGATGGCCCACATGATGGCGCAGGACGACCCGGCGTGCCGGTAATCCGCATGCCCTTTCCACCCCCTCGGCACGTCGGCCTTCGGGTGATGGTCGAAATACGCATCAAAATCTATCCGGCACTCGCCGGTCCTATCCCAAGTGCCGGGTGTCGCGTCCACGACGATCTTCAGCACATAGTCGTCGTCCGGCAGCGCGCCGTCGATGAGTCTCTGGAGGTCTATGGCGAGGAGGTTGACGGCCGTCTTGTTCTGCGGGTGCGATACCGATCCTTTGTAGAAAATCGTGGGCTCCGCCTGGAACCTCTTACGCAGAATCCACTGTATGCACATGGCGGCACCGATGGCGTCGGGATCCGGGGTATCGTGGGTCACGATAGCGACCTTGGAACCAGCGGGCAGGGACAGCGAGTCGAACCAGCCGACTGTGTCTGCTTGGATGTCCTGTTCCGTTGTCTTCTTCTTCTTGGCCACGCGCAAATCTCCCATTCATCCATTATAGGCCGGAGCCGGAGCCAAGTCGATAGAATCCGGCATGGCAACATACATCTTCAAGTGCCAGGAGTGCGGCGGCAGGCAGGAAGTGAGCCTGCCGATCTCCGAGTTCTCCCGGGATATGAAGCTGCACTGCGACGCGTGCGTCGCCGAGACGGATCACCGATCCGTCCCCACTGGGGGCAAGTTCTCCTGCAAAGGCACGGGGTTCCCCTCCACCAACCAACGGCTGAAGAACGACCGAAACAAGAAATCCGGCCAGAAAAAGCAGGTCATGGTCAACCGCGAAAAATCGGGCGAGGGCGTGGGCAACATGGGGGACCTGAACAAACCGATGCGGTGACGGCGGCCATTCCGGCCGCCTCGGCTCTCGTGAAGAAACGGGTCGGATCCTCCGGAAACACGAAACCCTGCTCGATGCCCGGCACAAACCTCTTGAGATCGCCCTCCGCGTCCACCTCGGCCCAGAACTCCCTCGGGACGGTCGTGGACAGATGAATGAGCATATCCGGATCGTAGAACACCTCGCCGGTGGGCCGGTACCGGAACGCCGGACGGAGTCCGAGATGCCTCACCTCGGCCGAGGTGCCCCCCCGGCCCTCCCAGAAATCGCTCTCGGCTACGATTGCGTCTACGGGGATTTCCTCGACAACCGCCTCGGCCACCCTGGACGCGATTACTCCGAAATCAATCACGCGGTGGGCGATCTGGGGGAAAACAACTCAAGCCCCGCGTGTTTCCGTGCGCCTTTTATTGTCTTTCCACCCCCCGGCACCACAGAGACATAAAGGAGGTCGAACCACATGACACAGAAACCATCGGTAGCCGTCATCGGGGCGTCGGGCGTAGTCGGGGGGAACATGGCCGATTTTCTGGTCACAAAGACGCACCTGTTCTCAAGGCTGGCGCTGTACGACATAAACCCCGGGACGAAGTACGGCAATCCGGAAAATCCGACGACCACAACCGACGACCGGGGCGAGGCCACGGGTTGCGACGTGGCGTTCGTGTGCGTCCCCACTCTGGAGCTTGAGGACGGTTCGGCCGACACCTCCATCGTGGAGGAGGTGTGCTCGTGGGCCGACGCGGATGTGTTCATCATCCGCAGCACGGTCCCGCCGGGCACCTGTGAAAGGGTCATGCAGGACACGCAGAGGGACATTGTCTTCCAGCCGGAGTATCTGGGCGAGAACCCGTCGGGCAACGCGTACAACGACATAGGCGCGAGGAACTGGGTTACGCTCGGCGGCCCCCGGCGGTGCACCATGAAGGCGGCGGCCTTCTACACCCGACTCTACACGGCCGACTGCCGCATCATGCAAACGGACTTCCGCACGGCAGAGATGGTCAAGTACATGACAAACTCGTTCCTCGCGATGAAGACCGTGTACTGTGCGGAGCTGGCTCGTGTCTGCGAGGCGCACGGCGTGGACTACATGGCCGCGCGGGAGTTGTGGCTCATGGACGAGCGCATCGGGCGAAGCCACACTTCCGTCTACGACAGCAACCCCGGGTTCAGCGGAAAGTGCTTCCCGAAGGACATTGCGGCGATCATCAAATCATCCCAGTCCCGTGGCTTCGACCCGAAGCTGTTGAAGGCCATGGATGCGAGAAACGACGAGCTGCGAGCCCAGTGCGGGCTGGGGACCGGTTCCGACCAACTGGCTTAGGAGGGTTTCCTCAGCCACGCGGCGAAAACCAGTTTCGTCTCGCCCGACGCCGACGGATGCAGGGTGCCGTCGCCGAACATCTCGGCGGCGAGCCGCGTGACGCCACCCACCCGCGCCTTGCCGTCATTGCCTTCGCGATACGCGATGAAGGCCTCGTTCCCGCTTGCGGACACGCCCGGATGCCACATCGACCCGCTAACGGCGCTGAACTGCGTAATCGCACCCGGCAGCAGCGACTGCCCGACAATGTCCGCCACCAGCGACGTGCCCTTGTCGCCGGTCGGCGAAGGCGTACGGTACACGATGGCCACTTGAGACGAGCTGACGGCGGACACGCTGGCCGGACCCGGAAGAAGATCAGTGGGCGCGCCGAAGGACACGGTGGCGGTGGCGGAGCCGGCTCTGGCCTTGGCTCCTTCTGTGTCGCAGTAACACAGGGCGAATGACGCTGACGCCAGCCTGGCCGACGAGAAACACGGCTGTCCTTGGCCGGACGCCAGAACTGACGGCGGGCCCCACTGAAAACTCTGTGGGCTGCCGGACAATTCGCCTCTCCGCGCGGTTTGCAAGTTCGTCGACACATCCTCGCAAAAGATAACGGCGACCGTCTGGGAGAGCGGGAGGAAATCAGTCGCCAGCGGATCGTCGGCGAACTTCGACCCGATGCCGAAAGACGCGGTGAGCCCGGACACCGAGCCGACGAAGGCCCATCCGCCGTCCGGATCCACCGAACACGCGACGAGCGTATCCGCAGACATGGCGCCGAGGGATTCAACCTGGCCCGGCACTTGGGCCGGGGAACCGAGCGTCAAGTCCGTGCCAGACACGGTGGCGACCCACACATCCGACTCGACCTCGCCCATGCGGTGAAGCGACACCGCTATCTTGCCAGATTCAAGCATGGCCAAGGCCACACTGCTCGACCAACCAGCCGCGAGTTGGCTCGGCACGCCCCACGACACCGTCAAGCCGTTAGACTGCCCGACGCGCACCCACGCGCTGTTGGCCTCCGCTATGTACGCCAGCACCACCCTGCCGCCGCCTAAGGCCACCATTTCCGGCGGGGATGACACCACCGAAATGCTGCTGAACGCCGTCTCGTCCCCGAACGCGAGCGTGGGGGCCGAACCGCCCAGGGCGAAACCAACCTGGCCGGACACAAAACGAGCAACGCCATCCCACGGAGCCGAGGAGATGGATTCGACATACGAGTCCAACGGGTGGTAGAAGACAACTTGATCGCCGTGCCTGATCGCCATACCGCCGGGCCGGCTCGAAAGACAAAACAACTGACAAGCGGGTCATTCCGCAGAGTCGGCGTCTATCGCATCGTACGCCTTGCGTATTTCCTCGGACAGCACGCGGAGCGTGGGGCACGGGATGGATCGGAGCATCTGCTTGTCCTGCCACACCTCTACAACCGCGTCGCCGGGGGTGGGGGGGGCCCACGCGTCGTCGCGGGAGGCAACAGACGACCGCTTGCCCTTGCCGGCCACCATCACCTGCGACGGGCCAGCCGAGATGACGGTGACGCCTCGCCATACAAGCACGGCAGCGCTGTCACACGCCTCTCTGTCGGCGACCACCCACTGTCTCACACCTTTGCCGAGCGCTGGGTTACGGACATAGACGAGGCCCGGGTGCAGGCGGAGCATCTTGCGGAGGCACGCCGCCTCGTCAAGCTCCGACATGATGATCGGACGCTTCGTTCGCTTCGGTCGCCTAGACATCGTCCACCGCCTCGCCGGCCAGATCGACAATGTGCCTGACTATCGGCTCCGCGTCGAATCTGGACTTCACCCAGCCCCGCAGCCTGGCAGAAACCTGCGGATCGTACGCCGCCAACTCCTCCCGGAGCCTCGCTGCGGATTGCATGCGGGCTCCGAGCAGTCTGCCGGAGCAGTTCGTCTCGATGAGCCTGGCGAACGACGGCTCGTCCAGCGGCATGCATTCGCCAAGGCCGCCGGGGGTGTGGAACAGGACCGGCCGGCCGCACATCATGGCCTCGTACGCGGCGCGGCCCGTCGCTATCACCAGGTCACTGCCCTGCATCACCCTCTCTATGTTATACTCGACGCGCCTCTTGCGGGCCGCGCCGACCTTGGTTGCCCTCCAGGGGTTGCGTATGCGGAAGCACCGGGACGGGACGTCCAGGGCGTCTCGGCCGACGACCGTCACGCTCGCGCCGACGGACTTCGCGTACTCCATGACGGCCCCCATGCGGGGCCTGGTGGCCACGACGAGTATCCGCCTCGGCGAGTCGGACGGCGGGCCCAGGTTGCGGAACCTCCGCGAATCGATGGGCGTCCTGACGAGCCTGATGCGCTCCGGGGCCATCTGCCTGGCCTTCAGGAGACCGGAGCACACCTCCTCCGTGGCTCCGATGTGCAGCATGTTCCTGTATGTGGCGGCTTGGGCGGTTCGCCTCGGATCGAGGTGGACGACGAGCTTCGGCGCCAGCGGCAGCAGCTCCCCGAGTATGTCCGTCGCCTCCCGGGAGTATCCGACGCAGAGATCCCAGTAGCCGCCCGCTATGGACGCGGACTCGGACGGCGGAATCAGCGTGCAGCCTCGCAGGGCCAGCAGCCGGGGCAGCAGGTACGCCGTCTTGTCGGTCTTGTCTCGCTCATGGCGGCGGTGCAGAAGCAGGACATGGACATCGGCGCCGTCCCGCAGGAGGTGGCTCGCCACCGCCTCCAGGTGCGACCCGACGCCATCGAGTGCGCGGAGCGCGGACGCGCAGAGCAGCACCCTCATGGCTAGGCCTCCGACCTTGGCTCCGCCTCGAAGGCGTCCTTCAGCACGAAACACTTGCCGGCATCGTCCGTGATGCGGCCGTCGCGCAGGACATAGAGTATCACGTCCACGCCATCCACCAAGGTGCCGGGCAAGCCGAGGTTCTCGGAATCCAGCTTCGCAGGATCGGTGCCTATGTCCCTGGTGGTCCAGTTGATGATGACCGGGGCGCCGGCCGCGAACTTGCGTATCTCGGCGAGTCGCTTGCGCACCGCCGAGTCCCTGGCCTCCGCCGCCTTCTCCGCCGGGTCGTCGCCGGGGCCCACCTTGGGGGTCGGGATGTCGAGCGCCGCCATGGCGCGGTCAGCCAGCACCTCGTCGTCCCTGTGGCCAAACAGCCGACGCCGCGCCCACAGCTTGGCGCCGGAACCGGGCGGGCCGCAGGCGAGGACTACGGCCGAGGTGACCTTCATCACTCCCGCGTACCAGGATGGGTCGAACTTCCTCGGTTTCATAGGCCTGCCCTGGCGGTTGACCTCTCCACGCCGAGCTCCCGATCCCTGCTGTCCATCCACGTGTCCAGTTCCTCGACGGAGTACAGCACCGGAATCCCGTGATCCTCGGCGAACTTGATCTCGGCGAGCACGCCCTTCGAGTTCTCCCACCCGTCCGCGACCGTGATCGCGTCGCAGCGGAGGAGGAGCGCCAAGTCCGCGTCGAGGTACAACTCGTCCGGCAGCTCGCCGCCGAAGAACGCAGAGTTCAGGCACGGCGCGACCGGGATGACCCGCTTCGCGCCGTCACGGTTGAGCTTCCATATCTCCATGGCCTTGTCGGCGGATTTCTCGATGTTCTTGCGCAGCTTCCACTCCGTCGGGGCGCGGTACGGCCCCGCCAGGTAGACCACATACACCTTCTCTATCTCTTTTCTGTTTGCCATACTGAATTCTATCCCAGCAGCCTGCGGGCGGCGCGTTTCGCCTTGTCGTCCCTGGCGGGGCTGCGCTTCCCCAGCGCGGCCTCCCCGTCGTCCTCCACGGCCGGATGCAGCGGGCCGGGAGCCCGCTTCGCGTACTCGTGGTCGTCCCACACGGTCGCGGGGCCCATCCTCCTGACCGGGCTCCCGGGGTACGCGTTCGCCACGATCCTGGCGGCCGCCTTCCTGGCGTTCCCGCCCTTCCCCTTCTCCTCGGTGAGCCTCGTGACGGGCTCCTCCTCCTCCGTGTCCCAGACGCTCGGGGACTTGGCGCCCGGCGGGTACTTCTCCCGCCGGTAGTACGGGAGCAACTGCCCGCTGTCGCTGACGCCCAACGTGTCCGAACGGAACCTCATCACCATATCTTCCACTCAATCGGCCTGTAGACCCCGAACTCCGACGGGGGGAGGTGCCGGCACCGGGCGAGCCTCCTCGCGAACCGCCTGCTCGCCCTCTCGTCCCGCAGGTAGCCGAAGTCCGCCAGGAGCACCTCCCAGTCCCAGGGGGGCTGCTCGTCGCCGCCCTCGTCGCCGCAGAACAGCACCGTGCCGGCGACGGCGACGGCGTTGGACGCGAGGAGCCGCGACTCCCGCCTCCCGATCAGCTTCGGCGCCTCCCGCGCGTCGCACACCGAGAGGTCGTGGACCCTGAACCCGTCACGCCTACGGTATCGCACGGCCAGGTTCGACGACATGCACCGTCGCCAGGACGCCGGGGAGATGGGGCACTGGCACGACCTCCTGTCGAGGTACGGGCCCCCGATCTCCACCACGTCCCGCGGGGCGAACACCCGGCAGACGACCGAGGTGAGTTCTCTCCTTGCCTTGCGATCCACGGTGTCCGGAGCCGGAGAAAGAGAACACAAGGTTTGTATCGTCCTCACGGCAAAGCCATCACGATGGCCTCCAGGTACCACATGGCGGACCGGCTCCTGGCCGCTGCCCGCGGGACAACGAGCGGCCTCTACCGGAGCAAGGTGGAGTCCGTGATCGGGAAGCTGCGCGAAAGGCTCCTGCACTTCTCCGCCCTGCTGCTGCACAGGCTCGTGGAGGAGCGCAGGTTCGCGGTGCTGCTGGCGGAGATCGAGGACGGGAACGACGTGTACATGACCCGCGACCCCCAAGCCGAGCGGCCGGACGAGGAGATGGAGGGCCGGGACATCGCCAAGTGGTCCGCGGCGGACGGCAGGAGGCTGAGGGCGGCGTACAGGGCCCGCGAGGCGAAGACCAGGGAACTCGACAGGAGGCTGAGAGAGACCGTCGAGGCGGTCGGGCGGGCGGCGGGATGGCTCGAGGAAGCGGTGCCCATCTACGCGGCGCACATGGAGTTCCTGGACGGCATGAGCCCGAATCCGGCCTCCCGCGAGCGGAAGGACGCGGACAGGGACGAGAGCCTGCGCGACCCGGACTTCGACCCGGGGGCGCCCAGCATGAAGTGGCGCAAAAGGGATCTGTTCGCCGACAGGCCGGAGGCCGGCCAATGGTCCCTCAGGGAGTGGGCGAACATATACAAGCACGGGGGCGACCCGGATCGGCTCGGCCCCATGTCGATCCACCGCGGGAACCATCCGGCCGCGGCGCTGCTCGACCACCGCATGGGCGAGATGAGGTCGAAGTCCACCGCGGAATGGGCCCTGGATGTGACGGAGGACGAGGGCGGGGAGTACCCGGCCTTCCTCGACGCCGCGTGGGGGCTGCTGAAAGCCTGCAAGGCCGCCATCACGGACAGCGAGCTCCTGCTGGCGGAGGAGTGGGAGAGAATCGACCGAGCCGAGCGGGGGCCTCTGCGAATGACCGGAGCCAAGAGGAAGCCCAGGAAGCCGAGGAAGGGCCCGAAGAAGACGCGGTGGGACTGGGCCGGGATGGCAGAAGGCATCAAAGAGAAGGGGCACGACGAGCGCCTGGAGCGGCAGATACGCAAGTACAAGCGCGACAAGCGCGGGCGGTTCACGAAGTAGTTGACAGGCCACCTCCGGACGAATACAATTCGCAAGATGACCAGAAGGCGAAAAAAGGGCAAGGGCGGGCGGAAGTACGAGGTGCTGGGCACGTTCGCCCCGGACGACGTGCTGCCGCACATAACCCGCGAGCGCACCCGCCGGGACTACGCCGGGGACGACGGTCGCGTCTGGCAAGTGAGGATGAACTCCCACCGTTACTGGACCTTCCGCAGGAGCCTGTCGTGCGTCGTCTGCGGCATCGAGGGGACGGTGATGTCCCTGGAGCGGACGGAGGGAACCGGCGGACAGCCGCACTTCAACCTGTACGCGACGGCGGGCGACGGCAAGCGCGTCCTCATGACGAAGGATCACATAGAGCCCCGCTCTAAGGGCGGGTGCGACGGGGACGGCAACTTCCAGACGATGTGCACCGTGTGCAACGGCCTGAAGTCCAACCACCGCCTGACGCTGGAGCAGACGAGTCGCCTCCGTGTCGCCATGGACGAGGTCGCGGGCAGGGTGCCCGCCAAGGACATACGCAGGGAGCTGGACAGGCTCGCGGCCAGGATGGCGGCGGACGACGGGACGCCGGCGATGACCGCCGGGGAGCTGGCCGCCGAGCTGCTGCGGAACCCCGACGCGGTGGTGGCGGTCGGCGACGAGATAACGGGCCACGACCCCGTGAGGTCGGCCTCCCCGGCCGCGAAGGGGGCGCTCGACTCCGACGCGCTGCCGGACAAGTTCATATCGCTCCGCCCCACCCCCCGCAAAACGGACCAATAGAAAGGGCCGCCCCGAAGGGGCGGCCCCTCTGCCCGGAAAGGGAAACGGGCTCGGTCAGGATCGCCCGGGCACCTTCGGCCCGTACACCTTGCTCGGGTCGGGCTTGGGTTTGGGTTTGACGATGGCCCTCTCCGGATTGATGTCGCCGTCGCCGTCGGGGGCGTAGTCGTAGGGCGACAGGTTCCGCTCCTGGCTGCTGTGCCCGCCGGCCGGGCTGAGCAGCTTGGCCCTCTCCTCGAAGCACTGCTTCGGCGTCCTGTCCGGATTGACGAGGAAGTCGAGCAACTGCTCCGCGACCCACGTGCGGATGCGGTCCGGCGGGATGAACCACGCCATGTGCGTGATCGGCGAGCCGTGGGTCACGGCGACCCGCGACGGCACCCCGGTGAGGTACCACACGCCCTCGATCTCGGTGAACACGGCGCCGCCGCTGTTGCCGAAGATGATGTCCGCCGTCGTCATGCAGTACGGCACGCCGTCTATCATGTCCTCCAGGTCCGTGACGTGGCCGGCCGTCGCGATGGGCTCGTGGAGCAGCGAGCACCCCACGGCGTACACGTCCTGGAACATGCGGAGCGACTTGTCCGCCGCCAGGAGCGGCGCGACGTACTCGATCTCGCGCGGGTAGCACAGCCGCAGCACGGCCAGGTCGTGGTCCTCCGAGTGGGCCACGATGTCCGCCTCGAAGTCCTGGGTCGCGATGACCTTGCCCCTGTCGTACACGAACAGCTCGACCTGCACGCGGTCGCGCTCCTCGATGTTCTCGTACTTGCCCTTCAGGGAGTTCCACTTCTGCTCGATGCGTATGGCGCCGTCGATCACGTGGTGGTTCGTCATGACGAAGGTGTCGAACCTGCCCTCCTCGTCGCGGTCGTCGCTGTAGATGATGGTGCCGGAGCCCCCTCCCCAGCCGCACATCACCCGCACAACCGGGTAGAGCATGCCGTGCATCTTGTCGTCCAGCTCGTCCGCGGACGCGGACAGCGGCGCGATCGCCAGCGCCGCCAGGATTGCCATGGTGGTCGTCTTCGTCATTGCGCTTCCTCCAGTTTCGTTTTGGTGCGGCCGGATGCGTGTCCCGGCGTTCTCATGGTCTATTATACGCAGGAGCGCACCTTGGGCGCGTGTCAGGCCGTGGCGGGCACGGGGCAGGGGGTGAACTCGGCGACTATCACGGCGTCCTCGCGGACGGTGTGGATCGTCGACGGGTCGGTCGAGTTGGAGATCGCGGGCGTGCCGCCGG
>Ga0180434_10003914_pt1 | contig 18540 bp, 19 predicted proteins | sample SS_ome_7_FD_132453 | JGI IMG/M metagenome (GOLD analysis project Ga0180434, IMG submission 132453) | Hypersaline lake sediment archaeal communities from the Salton Sea, California, USA - SS_1_D_2 metaG | ecosystem: Environmental > Aquatic > Non-marine Saline and Alkaline > Hypersaline >...
AAATTGTGCAGGATAAAGCCGTGGTCACCTGCATTATTTTTGACAATTACGCCGCCTTCGCTTTCCCCTAATATCTCAATATCCCTGTCAATCAAATAAAGGGCGTCGCTCAGAGTATAGGACCCATTGAGCAGAAAAATGCCGTTGTGGCTCGATTCGGTCAGGGCGTTTACGGCCTGCTGGATGTCGGTATATTTGCCATGGTTTGTGTTGGGGCCGACCACGAGGTAAGGGTTGCCCCAGACGTCGTAGCCCTGGGTGCCGATGCTCTCGGCCGAGAGGGGGCCCGCAATGGGGGGGGCATAGGTGTCGCGGGTGTCGTCGGTCGGGATGGTGACGGCGTCGGGCGAGAGGTCGCCGAAGTCGTCGAGGGTCTCGCTCAGTTTGTGGCACTCGAGGCCGACGCGGAGGTCCTTGTGGATGGTGACCGAATCGATCAGGAGGGGGTAGTTGCCGCCGTAGACGGTGTCGTTGATGGTGATGACGTCGTCCGGGTTGAGGTCGATGTGGGTGTCGTTCGCCTCGAAGGCGATGTCGGCCTCCTTGGTGAGTTTGCGCTGGTAGTGGAGGGTGCCGAGGGCCTGGACGTCCTGCGAGTCCTGGACCCAGGGCAGATCGAGGATGTCGGCGCCGGGGGTGGTTCTTGTGCTCTTGACGGGCACGAGATTTTTGAAAAAACGGTCCTGTGGCCGGTCGCTCGTCTGCCAGGCGATCCAGCCGCTGTCGGCCATGCGCTCCTCGCGGGTGTCGCTGTACCGGAAGGTGCCGGCGAGGATGTCGGCATCGGTCAGGGTGGCCTGGCTCGTCTTGCTCCGGACCTTGAGCTCGATGGCCTCGTCCACGATGATCGCGGTGTGGCACATGGTAAGCAGCATGGAGAGGAGCTTTTTACGGGGGTGCTTGTACCAGAGGCCGCCGTTCCACGTCAGGCCCCAGCCGCTGTAGGTCGTCTTGGCCGTGGCGTGGGAGACCATGTCGAGGTAGAGGGCGGAGACGCCGAAGTTCCTGAACACATAGTGGAGGATGTCGGCCGGGCACGTCATGTTCGCCAGGGCGGGCGTGTTGGAATCCGTGATGCTGAACTTTGCTGGGACCGGCGGGTAGGGGCCGCCCGGCGGGCCGAAGACGCCGGGGGCGTCGGGCGTGCCGTCCTTGTCCAAGTCGAATATGATCGGGTGGAGGAGCTTCCACGAATTTGATGCCGCATCGTCCTTGCTCGTCTGGGTCATGGTGTAGGTCGTCGAGGCCCACTCGGTGGAAGGTCCCAGGTCGCGCGGGGAGTGGACCTTTGTCACCGTGTAGGTGTCGGCCGCATCGCCCAGGAGGTAGGCACGGGAGCCCTGGGTGATGGTGACGCTGTCTCCGGCCGCCTCGGTCACCAGGCCGGCATCCTCGGGCAGCTCGATCTCGCCGGCGGCAACGACCAGGGCCCGGACCTCGCTCACGTTGTTGGCGCTCTCGGTAAAGCCGGTCACGGTGACGAAACGGCCCGCCTCGAAGATGCCGAGCCCGTCGGCCGAGTCCTGGAGTTTGCACCTGGCGCCGGAGGCGGCGGCGACGGCGGAGATCGTGGAGGCCGTATACGAGTAAAAGCCGGAGACGTAGACGGAGGCGAGCGGCACATAGCCCGTGCCGAAAACGACCGGGACGCAGACGTCGGGCGTGCCCAGATCCTCCTCGGTGCCTGGGAAGATGTCGCGCACGAGGCGGGTGTTGGGGTATTCGCCCCGCAGGTAGGGGGCGATCCAGTTCTCGCAGGTGCACCGAAACTGCTGGTAGCCCTGCTCGGTCTTCTTGATGCGGAAGCGCCAGCGGCGCATGACCTCGTCGCCCGAGGCGTCGGCACAGCTCAGGGCGAGCCAGACGGTGCCGCCCTCGAAATCCCCGGGCGTCAGGGTGTTGCCCGGGTTTGAGACGCCGAAGGTCAGCTCCGGGGCGCCGATCACACCGTCCTCGATGCGGGCCCGCTCAAGGGTGATGCCGTCGAAGTCGATGATGCGGGCCTCGAAATCCCTGCCCTCCTCGTTGGCCCAGTGGGCGTAGGGGGGCCACTCGACGCCGGTGTCCCAGACGAGCGGGTACTGTACGAATACGTCTTGGTGGACCAGTAGTAGCGGTTGTCGCTCGCATCGGTCACCGTGAAGAGCCAGGAGACGTTTGTCTTCTTGGCGGCGAGGACGGTGTTTTGTCTGGTGTTGAGGGTAACGGGCATTTTTAAATTGACTATTGACTATTGACGATTGACTATTGGGTGGTCTGAAACGGGTCTTTCAATATTCAATAGTCACTCGTCAATAGTCAATTCCTCTAGATTTTGCCTTCCGCCTTTAGGAGTATACCTTCGACCGTGTGGTAGCCGCCGAGGCGAAGGAGGCGCTCGTAGTCGTCGTCGAAGCGAACCACGTAGGTGTGGCCGTCGCCGTGGACATATTTGAATGTGTTGGCCTTGCCGTTGCCCTTGTCCGTGTTCATGTAGAAATCGAGCAGGGTGCCGCTGTCGGACTCTGTCAGGGCGCTGAAGGGGATGTAAAAAAAGACCTGCCACTTGGCGGCCAGGGTGACCACGCGGTCTGCGCCGTCGTCCATCTCGTGGACGGCCTGGCGCTTGAAAACGTGCTCTTTGACATCTCCCCGGGCATCGAGGTTGAGGGTCTCGTCTTTGTCGGCGCTGGCGGCGTCAATATAGTCATAAGGTTCTGCGGCTGCCATTACATCAACTCCCTGATCTTGTTGATCAGCATAGGGTGACGGTCCATGGCGTCCGTCGTGGTCTGGGCCAGGACACGGCCGTCGAGCACGAGCTGGACCGTGATCGGGCCTGCGCCCATCCGCCGGGCCACACTCGTGGCGATCTTTTCCGGGTCCGCGCCCACGTCCCGGAGGAACTTGCCCCGCTCCGGCTCATAAGTCGGCACGAACCACTCCCCGCCCTTGTTGCCCGTCCAGAGGCCGCCCGCCTGGGCCGGGGGGCCGTAGATGACCCATTCGGGCGGGTCGGGCGGCATGGTGGGACTATATATAGGGCCGATATCCGGTTGCCCGGGATATCGGCCATACCACAGTATATGGCCCAGCGCATCGATTGACTTACTCCACGCGCCATGCACGACGGTCGGGGTGTATGTAATCGTCGGATTGGCCTGGGCAAGCTCGTAAACATCGCCGATAGCGCCGGATATACTGTCCATGCTCCCGCCGATGCCGGTGACCATGGTCTGCCACATGTCGGCGATGGCGATCAATTTCGTCTCGGTCGTGCCCGTCATCGTCCCGAGGGCGTCTATGACGTTTTGGAACGGTAGCCTGGTATCAGTCAGGCCCTGGCCCAATCCATGGACGCCATCGTTTCCGGCCGCCGTTTCGGCCGCCGCCCTCAACGCCTCGGTCGATATCCCCAGGGCCGCAAAGGCATCAATCAACCTATTGATCTCGGAGGCCGTGTCTCCGATCCCCAGGTCGGCCAGCCAGCCCATGGTCTCATAGTGGGCCTGGAGGGCCTCGAGGTCGTCGAGCACAGACTGGAAGATGCCGCCGTAGTTGCCGCCGTATTGCTGCTCGGCCTGGAGGTAGTCGGGGATGAAGGAGAGAAATTTCTGCAGCCGCTCCTGATCGCCGAATGCGGACTCGAACAGGCCCTGATACCGGGTGCCGAAAAGGCCGAGGCTCGATGCCGGCGCACTCGCAGAAAGCTGGAGGCCGTGGATGAAATCGCCAAGGGTTTGGCTCGCGTCGAGCATGGTATCGGCAAAACCGCCCTGGTCCTGCCAGAACTGCGTGTAGAGCCGCTGCTTTTCGGCGTTGGCCCGCTCGATGTCCCGCTGCTCCTGGCGCAAAGACCAGTCGCTGAGGTCGCCGGTGTTCTTGGTGATCTCCCGGAGCTCGTCGAGCTGCTGGAGGCGGAGGTACTCGTCGCGGGAGATGTATTGGCGGTTGCCGAGCACCGTGGTGTAGTAGCGGGTGACCTGGGTCGTCATGGCGCTCTGCTGTTGGGCTGCGACGGCCGCCTGCGTCTCCAGGCCGATCCGCCGGCGGGTCATGTCTTCCACGATGCGGACGCGCTCGCGGGCCGTCTCGGCCTCGGCCTCGACGGTCTCGTCCAGGACGCCGTATAGCGACCGGAGATAATCCTCCTCCTTCCTCGCCCGGAGAATGGCGGCCTCGTCGGCGTTGTCGAGGATCTTGGTCCACTTGGCCTCGTCCGCATCGAGGATCTTGCCGTGGGCGGCGATCGCCTTTTCGGCGTAGTCTTCCCAGCCGGTGGCCTGGTAGAGCTCCTCGTAGAGCCTCTGGCTCTCGCCCAGGAGGCCCCGCATGGCAAGGGCGGCCCGGTCCGTTGCGCCCGCGGCTTGATCCATGCCGTCGGCGATCTCTTCCCCCGCCTTACGGCCCGCATTGCCCGCGTCCGCCAGACCGGGCTCGATGGCTGCAATCTTTTGGCGAAGGCCCTCTATGCCCTTTATGGTGGCGTTATAAAGTTTTTCGGCCTTGAGGTACGTGGTTATAGTGGCATCAATCGATTTTTCGGTGCTCTGCACCACGCCTTCCAGATAGTCGCCCAGCCCGGGCACCCACCCGAGAATCTTACCCAATGCCTTGTGCGTAACATTGTCTATTGACTCGAGCGTCACAAACACATGGGAAAGGGTCCAGTGAAACGCCCTAACGGCCTGGGTCGCAACGATAAATGCGTCGGCGACGACCAGCACCCCGGACTTCGCCATTGCCTGCAGATCGCTCCGGTTGCCCTGGATGGCGACGGCCCACTCCTCGAATGTCTCCTTGGCCAGGTGGGTGAGCTCGATGAAAAACTCGTTTTTGGTGATCACAAAGCCGAGCTCTTCTTTGACGTCGCTCAGGGCGTTCCGGGCCTGCTTGAGCCCGCCGCCGAAGGTCTCGGTCGCCGCCTTGGCCGCCCCGCCGAACTCGCTCTCGAGCTCCTTCAGGATGATGGCCTGGGCCGAGGCTGCGTCGCCCATCTGCCAGAGGGTCTTGATGGTCTCTTTCTGCTCGGCCGTGAACTGGACGCCGGCCCTTCCCAGGGCTCCGAGGTTGGCGATCGGGTCATTCAGCGCCTTGCCGATCTGGAGGATGGAGGTCTTGAGATCCTGGTCCATGACCTCGCTCATGTCGAGGGCCGCCATGGTGGCCCGCTCGAAGCCCTCGCCCCGGATCTGCTTGAAGCTGAGCAGGATGGCCTGGCCGTTGGCGATCACCTCGTCGCCGACGGTGGTCACCCCCTGGTAGGCGGAGGCCATGGCCGTCATCTGCTCGAGGTTGAAGCCGGCGGCCTGGCCCGTCGCCGTCAGGACCGCCTCGAGGCGCTTCTCAGCCTGCTCCTGGGCCTGGGCCTCAGAGACCACGTCTTTGGTCACATCGGCCAGCTTGCGGATGCCCATGTAGACGCCGGCGAGACCGCCGGCGACCGCGACCAGCTTGAGCAGGCTCGATGTGGCGACCATAAGATGTTGGTTCATGCCCGAGACGTCTTTGCCGAGCCGGCCGAAGTCCTGCCCGCCCTTGCGGGCCACGGCATCCACCTTCTTGCCGAACCGGTCGACTACGTGAACGCCCTTGTCATCGACCAATATCTGAAATTTGAGTTGTGCCATTTTTTTTAATCGGACATTGCCTATTGAAAGACCCGGTTACAAGCACCCAATAGTCAATAGTCAATAGCCAATATTCACTTCTTCCTCTCTTGTTCCCGGATCTCTCGGATCACGGTGAGAACCGTTAAACACTTTTCGTAGATGACGGCGTGCTCTTCGCGGGGCACGCCGAACGCCCTGAGCACGCTGTCTATGGCACCGTATTGGACCGCGCCCCAGCCGTCGAAGGCGCCGGGGAGGATCCGCTGGACCAGAAACCAGAACCGCTCGTTTGAGCGGGCCAGCTTCGCGACCTCGCCCGTGGGGCATTCCTCTACGCTGTCGATGCCTTCGCATGGGGCCCGGGCGCCCGGGAAATCTTTCTGGATCTGCTGGCAGGTCCCGCACGTCATGGGGGCCCCGGCGAAGGTCCAGCGGGTCCAGTCGATCAGTTTTTTTTGTCCGCCTCCAGGGCGTCGCGCAGCGTCTTCGCCTTTTGCAGGACAAAGCCGACCAGGCCCTCGCCGAGGTCGAAATCGTAGATTTTCTGCTTGACCTCGTCCGTGCAGGGGAGCGGGCTGCCGGCGGCATCCGTGATCCCCTCCCACTCCGTCGCGCAGTGGACAAAGATCCGGCAGAGCTCCTCGCCGGAAACGACCATCCGCCCCTTTTCAAAGACCTGGTTGGCCAGGCTCGCCGGATAGATCCGCACCTTCACCCGGATCCCGTCCCGGAACTCGAACCACTCGCCGGCGTATGAGCACTTGTCGATTGAAATTTTCATGTCACTCCTTCAATAGTCAATTCCTCTAAGCGTTTGCTTTATGGCTCGGCATCCCGAGCAGGCTAAAGCTCACCGACTCCTTGACCACGTCGCCGATCGGGGCCGAGACGTTCAGGCCCGTCACGCCGGCCCAGCAGATGAAGTGGTCGCCCGTCTGGTCCTGGTCCGGGTCGTAGTTGAAGAGCTCGAGGAGCAAATATTTCAAACTCCCGTCGGCCGATGCCACGAGGCCGTCGAAAAAGGTGTCTACCATGATCAGGTAGGAATCCGCCTTGATCGTGGCGCCCGCCTGGCCCGGGATCGCTTCCTTCCACTTCTGGCCGAGGCGGGAGGCGTCGGCCATGTCTACGTTAAAATCGAGGTTCCAGCCGAAGCAGTAGCCGACCTGCTCGAGGGCGGCCTCGACGATGTAGCCGTCGTTGCCGTCCACGTCCACGTTGCCGACGTTGCCGGAAAACGTCGCCTTGCCCTGGGTGTAGTCGATGGTGAGCACGGACTCGCCGCCGTCGTCGGTAAACGTCGGGGGCGTGTTCGGGTTGAGGAGCCGCATCAATGTGTCCGTGATCTGGGCCTCGGCCCCGGACTCGGAAGTCGGCTCGTCTTTGAGGTTGCCGATAACCCACTGGTCGCTCAACGTGTGGCCCGTGGTGGCGGCAAAGGTGATGGTCTGGCTGTCGGCCAGGGTCTGGGCCGCGCCCGTGATGGCGACGTCTTCGGTCCATCCGCCGCCGTCCTGGCGCCACTTGAAGGTGTCCGGGGTGTCTTCCGCATCGATCACGACCTCGAAATAGCTCGAGTCGGCCCCGGCAAAACCCGTTCCCCAGGTCACGTCGTTGAGCCCGTCGCCCTTGAAGCCGTGGGGCCGCATCCGGTATAGGGCTGCAAGTCTGCCATGGGTGGGCGTTGATGGAGATGCCATAGTTTCGCTCCTTCGTTTTATTGACTATTCAAAGATCTGTTCAGGCCTCCACAATAGTCAATAGTCAATATAGTCAATCGTCAATTCCTAGGCCGAATCCGTCACGCTGAGGGCGCCGTCGCCCTGGAAATTGAAGGTGTAGGTGGCCACGCCGCCGACCGGGGCGCCGATGCTGCAGCCCGTGATGTAGATATTGCCCGTAAAGGCGTTGGTGCTCCCGTCCAGCAGGAACTTGACGTCCGTCAGCTTGGTGCCCGGGCTGGCCGTGACCAGGTTGTCGACAAAGGCCTTTTGCTCGGTGTTGCCGAGGACGATCTGGGCCGAGAAATCCCCGCTCCAGCCCGCCTGGCCGGGGAGGCCCTCCTTCCAGTCCTGGCCCTGGCGATTCGCATCCGCCATGTCGAGCTGCACGTTGATGTTCCAGCCCGCGCTGTAATCCATTGCGGTGTCGCCTTTTTCCACCCGCGCATCCTTGCCGTGAAAGGGCGTTGTGTTGTATGCCATTTTGTTAATCCTCCTCTAAATTATTTTAGGCGCTCTTCGCCTGCCGCCGGCCCGGCCCCTTCGAGGCCCTGGACCACGATGTCATCCGGGTCGGCCCTGATGTCGTTCGACGTCTCCGTCGGCTCGACCTGCTCGATCGTCGTGCCGGCAAGGTCCAGGATCTCGACCCGCCCCGCCGGGCAATTGCAGCAAGCCGCCTCCACCCTGGAAAGGGGTGGAGAGCGATAAAGACAGCCTCCCTTCTCCACGCAGACGATCCGGCCGGGAAAACGATAGGCTTTTCTCATGATGTCAGTTCTCCTTTTTTGAATTGACGATTGACTATTGAATATTGAAAGATCCTGTTTCAAGCACCCAATAATCAATAGTCACTAGTCACTAGTCACTATTTAAACGCATCATCGCCCTGGTAATAGGGATCCGTGACCCGCAGCTCCATGTTGGCGAGGAAAAACGGGAAAAACTCGACCGTCTCGTACTCGATCCTGATCTCCGCCGCCCACTGCGGGCTCGATACCGCGCCGAGGGCGGCCGTCTCGACGAGCTTGCGAAAGGCCTCCAGCCGGTCCACGCCCCGGTACTCCTTGAGCACGTAGTCGTCGTCCGTCGTCGTGGTGAGGGTCTCGTCATAAAGCCCGACGGTGATGCCGATGCCGTGCTCGCTCTCCTCCAGGTCGTAGCCGCCCACCTTGTTGATCGGGTAGAGGTGGGCGACGGGGTAGTCGTCGGAATCGGGCGGGTTGCGCTCATCGAGGCCCTTGTAGAGCGTGAGGTCCTGGCTGTAATTGGTGTTGCACCAGGTGTTGATGGTGGCCGAGCCCTTGAGGGCGTCGCGTATGGCGTTTATGAGCGTGGTAATGTTCATGCCTCAGATCCTCTCTCCCCGCATTTTGCGCTCGAAATTCCGCTCGATGTTGCGCTCCGCCTCGCGGCGGTAGGCCCGCCAGAAGGGGGCGATGATGGGCCTCGGCTTGACCTGCAGGCGTCTGGTCGACTTTTTCAAAAAAAAGACGTTCGCCTCTCGGACCCGCCTTTTCTTGAGCCGCGCCCCGATGTCGATCAGCGCCCGCCTGAGGTCGGGCGTGACCGGGATGCTCCCCCCCTCCTGCTGAAACTTCACGATCCTGGCCCAGCTCTTCGATATCCTGTTGCGGCTCTTGACGGCGGCGTTTCCAATGTCTTCCGTGAGGTAGCCGACCTGGACGGTGTATTTGTCGCCCCCGCGCGAGGCCCGGTAGCGGACCGGCACCGCAAGGCGCTCCAAAGGCTTGCGGTTCAGCTTGCGCCGGGTGCGGCGGGCTATCTGCGTGAGCGGGCTGAGGCGCATCCCCCCGGGCCGGCCCGCCCGGATCTCCTCCTTCAGGAGCTTCATCAACCGGAAACCCTCCACCCGGCTTGCGATCTCCCCAGCCCTGCGCACCCGGGTCTTTTCCGCCTTGATGTCCCGCAGCGTCTTGTCGATGTCTTTGGCTACGAGCCGCGCAAACTGCATTCAAACCCCCTTTTGGATTGACTATTGACCAGTGACGATTGAATATTGTGGTGCTCGTAACAGGGTCTTTCAATCGTCAATATTCAATAGTCATTAGTCAATTCTTCCTATATTACCGGCCTTTCTTCCTGCTGTATCCTGATGTGCCAGACGAGATCGTCGTCGCCCCGGAGGATCTGGCGGATCGTCCATGTCTCTCCGCCGATGGTGAAGGTCTCGCGGTAGGCGGGGCTCGAAATCGCTGATTTCTTGCAGTAGAGCGTGGCCTCGCTCAGGTGAGACCCGCGCCCGTCGTTGTCGCCCTCCTCCCCGTAGTCGATGACGGCATCGACCGTGGAGGCATCGCCGACCGCCGGCGTGTAGGTGACCTCAGTGGCGTGCTCGTCCGTGTTGAAAAAGACGCTGAGGTCCGATGTCATCTGGGTCTTGAGAGTCACGTTTTGAATCGACTATTGACTATTGGGATCGTACCCGGGCCAACAGACAATAAATCGCTCCTTAGATGAATTTCAAGTATCGCCAGCCACGTCACCGCGACCATGGCCGTGCCGGCGATGTGAAAAGAATAATTGACCAGGCTGTTGACCAGGATGATAACCAGGGCCGTGGCCGGCACCAGGGCGCCGGCATGGTAGCGGCGCCACGCATTGCGCAGGTAGCCGGCGAGCACGACGGCAAAGCCGATGCCCATCTCGAAGAGGCCCTGGAGGAGCTCGTTGTGGGCCATGGACCAGTGGACGCCGAACCTTGCCAGATTCTCCTGGCTGTGAAAAACATATTTCCAGTGGCCGATGCCGGAGCCCATGACCCAGTGCTGCGTATAGAGTTTGAGGCCCTGCTTCCAGACCGGCCACCGCTCAAACCCGGGGGCGTCGATCAGAAACGCATAGAACAACACGCCGGCCAGGGCCAGGCCGAGAGACAAATACAGCCGCCCCCTCACCACGCCGTAAAAAACGGCGCCGCACCCGAGGGCCAGCGGCCCGCCCACGCTTTTGACCATACAAAGACCTGCCAGGACCGCGACAAGCCCCCACCGCCACCTCGGCCGCCAGAAGGCGGGCGCCGCAAAGGCGAGCAGGGCCGAGGCCTCGTTGGGGTTGGCCATCAATCCCGCCGGGACGGACCGGCCGCCGCCGATGGGCTCAAAAAGGGGATCCACGTCTAGGACCTGGAGTACGACAAAAACCACGTTGAAAAGAGCCGCGATACAGAGCGCATTCAAAAACAGACCGCAGCCCTCCAGGGCGGAACGGTCTGTCTGGGCGACCACGAAAATCACGAGCCCGTACCAGAGCGCCATGTAGAAAATGCCGTGAAACGCCAGAAAAGAGGCCCGGTCATAGAACGGGAAAAAAGACGAGACCAGGGCGAGCACGAGAAAAGAGGCGACCCACCTGTTGGCATAGCGCCAGAGGGCGAGGGCGAGCGTCAGGCCGACGGCCGCCTCCGCCAGCAGGGCAAAGGAGACGCGCAGCTCCCCCGGCCGCACCGGCAGCCTGAAAACGGCCGCCAGCAACATGGCGGCGGCCGCAAAGGCGGGCAGGGCATTACTTGGTAGCCGTATAGTAAGCCTGGACACCCTTGATCTCCGTCGTATTGCTCGACGTGCCGGCGTTCCAGATGTCGACCGTCACAAAGACGCCCGCGCTGATGGCCGCCTCGCCCGTGGCATCCACCGCCAACGTGATGAGCTCGTTTGAAACATCGAGGGTGGCCGATGTGCCGGCAACCGCCGTCTGCTCAATGGATGCGGCGTCAAATGTCGTATCGTCGGCATTGATCCAGAGCGCCCAGTCGATCGACTGGCTGGCGGCCGAGGCGCCGTCCGAGCTCATCAGGATCCGAAACCCGAGCCCGGTCGAATAATCGGCCGGGACCCGGAACGTCCACTGGATCTTGGTTGTCTCGGCGCTTGAGGCATACACGATGGCCGGGATACTGTCCGTCTCGGCCATCCCCGGCGCCGTGGTCCCGTCGTTGCCCATGACGCCGGTACCGTCGATAAAGGCGGCGACAAGGGGAAGATTAAAGCCCCGCTCCGGTTTGCCGTTGAGGTTGGCCGCCGTGCCGGCGCTGTCCTTGAAATAAAGGGTTGTGGTCCCGGAATCGTCCGCAACATAGAGCCGGCCGACGTTCGATCCCGGGCTGCCCGGCGCCGTCACTTCCGGAATGTCTATCTGGCCCTTGACGAGCAGGTTGGTGAAATAGCCGTCATAGTAAACCGACAGAACCGGAAATGCGAACACCAGCAAAAGCAGGACCAGCGCCAGGATCGTCAATAATCGTTTGCGTTTCATTTGGATTCTCCTTTTGCCTTGGCCTTGTTTTTCTTCCCGCCGGCCGGCGGCGCCTTGGGCGGTCCGGCCTCCACGATCTCGAACATCTGGCGGCGGCTGGTGGAGATGAGCTCGCGGGCAAACGCCGCCGGGTACGCCTTTGTCTGCCCGGCCATGTGCTCGCCATGGGGCGGAACGTCAATCTTTTCCCTCGGGCCAAGGTATTTGATTTTTACCGTCATGAGTAACCTCTCACAGTTCCCTGATAGCCGCTATGGATCATCAGGTCGAAATAGTGTCGTAAAAGAGATACCCCGCATCGGCCATGGTGACCTGGGCGTCATAGTTTTCCGATGCCTCGACCACCCACTGCTTTTCGGCATCTTCCCACCAGTACCGGACGTCGCGGTACGCATCACCCGGCAGGACCAGGTCGGGATGCCCTGCGCCGCCCTTCCACTGGAACACGTAGCCGGCCGACGGCATTTCCCTCGCCGGGGCGGGGGGCCTGTAGAAAAGGAACGCCGAGCCCTTTGTCGCATTGGTCTCCCAGAGGTCGACCGCGCTGAAATCCGTGCCGGCGAGCACCTCTTCGGCGTCCGAATAGATCGCATTGCCAATCAGGACCTCATCCAGCTCGAAGAGCTGTGCCAGGGTCTGGGACGTCACATCCGCCGGCGCCCCCTGGGTGCCCGTGTACTTGATCCGGTCGAGGAGCGAGCTTTCCTGCTTGAGCTCATCCAGGGTTTTGGAGTCCATTACCAGGACGTTCGGGTTGACGCCGATCAACTGACGGACCGTCTTTTTGGCGTTTATCATGTCGGCGATGAAGGTGTTGCCGGCGCCGGCCGCCCAGCCGCCCTCGGCGTCGTTTGAGCTGGTCCAGTTTGCCGCCGTGCAGCACATGGTCGAGATGACGACCTCTTTGGAGAGCAGGACCTTGAGGGTCGAGAAATTGACGCCCGTCTCCCAGGGCTGGAGCGCATCGTCGGCGTTGTTGATCGTCTCGATCGGGATCGGCACGGCGAATGCCCGCTCGATGCAGCTATACTCCGTATCCGCCACGATATAGCCGCCCCGCCTGGCCCGGCCGCCCGGGCCCCGGACGCCGGCATCGTTGCGGAAAAAGGCGCCCTTCTGAAAGTAATAAAAGTAGTCCGCCTGCTTGTTGACGGGCACGTCCTGAAAAACCCTGTCGCCAATAAACATCTGGTTTTTGTACCCGATGGAGATCGCCGAGAGAGCAGCCGACCTGTGCACTGAACTAACGGTAGGTTGCATTTTTTGTGTCCTCCTTATTTTTGGTTATAAATTCTGAGCAAAAAAACTCAGTATGCGTCCTATTTTTAAATCGATGCCGAATCGGTCGTTAACAGCACCGTGATGACGTCATCTTCCGCGCCCGACGCCGTGAGAGAAATTGCCCGCACGAGATCCTTGTCCGTGTCCGCCGCGTCTCCCTTGCCGTTGTCGGAAGCGCCCACGTATTCCGCCTTTATTCTCAGACCCACGGCAAGCGAACCGTTCATGACCAGCTTGCTGACGCCGGATACCCGGACCACCGCCGTTTCTCCCTCCGCCGGGGCGTTTTGGAGAATCCCCACCGCGATCTCTGTCGCTCCGTCCAACAAATCGACATTGCTGTCATCTTTCAAATGGACGAATCGATATTGGTAACTGGATAAATCCTCATCCGCCCTCCAACTAAGATCAATACCTCCTGCTGCGTATGCCATTTTCTTTACCCTCCCTACATTTTGGTGTTATGCCCGGTAAAAACCCGGGATATTATGCCCTATTGATCGACCCTATTTGACGACCTGCAACTGCGGCAGCGCCCTGGCTACCGCGTCCTGGTCCTCGGCCTGGATCTCCCGCATCGCCTGGGCGACGGAGATCTTGTTCTCGACGGCCCGCTTCTTTGCCGCGATCATCAGGGCTTTCTCCGGGTCCTTTTCTTCGGGCGGGTCATCTGTAGCCTGCTGGCCGAGGCTCGGCGGCGCCGCCTGGTCTAATTCCGCAAGACCGTCGACCCGCTTCTTTCGCTCCGCCTCGAAAAACATCCTGTAGGCGGCCTCCGCGCCGGTGCCGTCCTCGATCGCCGTTTTGGCCGTTGCGAAGTCGCCGTCGGCGGCCAGGATATCCGTGACCCGATTTCGTTCCTCCGTCCTGCCCTGGGTCCTTCCCTCCTGGAGCCCCTCTTCATAACCGCCTTGGCGGGCCTCTGCACGGATCTGATCGAGCAGATCGGGAACGTCCTTTTCCAGAGTTTGCAATGTAATGTCCATGGTCTCCTCCTTTGTTTGACTTTTTAAATTTCCCTGCGCTGCAGGGTAAATGGATTCTTTCCGGTCTCTGTCGGCCGCCTCGACGGCCGACAGGTAGGCGGCCTCGAAATTGCCGATCCTGTCTGCGAGCCCCGCCTCGACGCCCTGGCGGCCGATGAAAATCCGCCCCTCGGCCATGTCCTGCAAGACCGCATCGCTGCTTACGCCCCGGTTCCTGGCGACCGAATCGACGAAAATGCTGTAGTTGTAGTCGACGAGCGACTGTAGGTAGTCCCGCCCTTCGCGGCTGATGGGCTCGGAATCGTTTCCCATTGTCTTGTATTTGCCGGCGTAGATGTGCGTTACCTTGACGCCCATCTTTTCGTCGTAGCGGGAGTAGTCGTAGTGTTTCATCACCACGCCGATGCTGCCGACCTCTCCCGTCTCCTCGACAAAAATCCTGTCTGCTGCCGACGCGATCCAGTAGGCGGCCGACGCGGCCAGGCCGTTGGCAAAGGCGACGATCGGCTTTTCCCCACGCGACTCGTAGATGAGATCGACCAGGGCCTGGGTGCCGTCCACCGTGCCGCCGGGGCTGTCGATGTCGAGCAGGATGGCCTTGACGTCCCGGTTTTTGACGGCCGCCTTGAAATCCCGCACCAGAAACTCCGTGGACACCCCGCCGCTGATCTCCATAAAGAAGTTCATCCGTTTGGCGATAATCCCGTCGATCGTCAGGATCGCCACACCGTCGTCCGTTATCCTGGCATCATAGGTGTTTTCCAGCTTCTTCCCGATCTGCGACTGCAAGAGCTCCAGATCGATTTTCTGATTGTTCACATGCCGCCACAGGACTTGATGGATCGCATCCAGCTTTTCCGGGATGATGCCCCATACCCCCCCCTGCACAACATCGACAAGATTCATGGCCTCCTCCTTGCTTCTTCTTCATCCGCGACGGCCGCAGCCACGTCGCCCGCATCCGACTTGCCCGAATGATAGAGCTGCAGCCCCAGCTCGCCGATCTTGTCCTCCTCGCGCTTGCGCTGCTTCAGGACCTCTTCCCAGTCCTTGCCCTGGGCCGCCGCCTCGTCCGCCAGGGTGCTCAGGCCGTAGTCGATCGCCTTGCGGGCGGCGTCCACCTCTTTGACCGGGTCTACCCAGCCCCAGCCGCCGCCGAGCCACGTCGCCCGGCAATACTCGGCCCGGTACCGGTAAAAATCGGGCGCATCGAAATGCCCCCGTAAAAACGCCTCCTCGAGGACCAGCTCCCAGATCGGCTGGCAGAACTTCCTCGCCAGCCACCCCCGCCAGGTCATAAACATCCGCCGGCCCTCGAGCAGGGCCGCCCTGGCGCTCGAATAGTTCGTCTTCGAAAAATCCTTGACGAGCAGCTCATAGGGCAGGTTGAGCGAGACCCCGATCATCCGGAGCACCATCTCCACAAAGGGCGCAAAGGTATCGCCCGGCCGTTTCGGGTCCACCTGGTTGATCGACTCGCCCGGCTTGAGGTAGTCGACCATGCCGGGTTCGAGCGTCTGGAGCCGGTTGCTCGTGCTCGTCTCCGTGTCGTCCGAGCGGCCGTAGGCGCCATAGCTCGGGTCCTCGATGGTGACAAACACGGCCAGGCAGGCCGACACCCTCGCCGCAACGACCTCTGCCTCGACCGTGTCCGCCAGGTCCTTGAAATAGGTCATGACAGGCGCAAACCAGGGCACCCCCCTGAGCTGCCCGGGCCGCTTCGCCGGAAACACATGCAGAACTTTGGGCCGGCCCTTGCTGTCTCTTGCCGCAATACCGACCGACGCCACCGTGCCGGTCCCCTTGTGGTCCGCCTTGCGGATCCAGTATTTGAGCGGCTGCCCCCTCTCGCCCACCTCGATGGCCGAATCGGTTGCCCCCGGGCCTCTTTTTGCGTTCGTCGTATCGAGCCGGTCCGCCTCGATCAGCTCGACACACCGCTTGATGGCCCGCCACTTGTCGGCCACCATCACGGGCAGGGCGATGATTTCGCCGTCCTCCACGATCTTGCGCAGCGCCAGGAACTGGATCTCGTCGAAATCCAGCCGGTCCGCCGCATCCGCCGCCGGCTTCCATTCGTGCCAGATCAACTCGGCCCGGCGACGGAGATCCTTGGCCTCCTCTTCGGAGATGTTCAGATATTCCGCCCGCATCCGGCTCTGGGGCTGCAGCCCCTGGCCCACGATATTGAGGGCCATGGTGTCCGTGGCGCCGCTCGCGACCGGGTCGTTGCGGTTCAGGTCTCTCGACCGCTCCCGCATGGTGTTCCGCTCGAGGGACGACGCGGTCGCCTCGCTCTTGCCGAAAACCCAGTCCGAGCGAAGCCGGCTCGTCTCCGCCGCCCGGTAGTCGCTTATTATTTGCCAACGCGCCCTGGCGCTGACCCGTTTGAGGGCCCGCTGCGGTGCAAAGTAGGCAAGGAACTTGTCCAGTAAATTGGCTTTTGCCGGTTTGACGGAACGGGAAGGGGTGACGGGTCTCCGGCCGGACGCCGTCTCCTGCCGGCGCACGGGCCGTGTCTCAGCCCGCCTGGCCGGGAGATTGGCGGGGCTTGCTGGGCCTGATGCCGGCATCAGACGGGCCTCCGGAACTTGACTTTGTTGTAGGCGCCGTCCGATGCCCGGTCGATCGCCTCGATCTTGGCGAGGATCATCGCCTCCTCCTCCAGGAGGGCTTTCAGGGCCGGCCGCCTGGTCGAGCGTTTGCCGATGCCGTAGCTCTCCGCCGTCCGGGCGTTGTCGATCGCCGTCCTGATCGACGTCAACCGCGTCACCAGCGTCGCCCTGCTGTCATAAGCCATAAAAGCCCCTCCCAAAACAAAAAAAACCGGCCAAAGCAGTGGATGCGGCCACCGCATTGGCCGGTTTAAAAGGCGCCTCTTTATGAATCGCGGCGCCATGTTCATCTTTTCGTAGGGCAGGCCGCCGTGCCTGCCGCCTGTGCTATGTCGTCATGTCAACCCCCGAAAATTCGGCCCCCGGCGTCACCCGGGGACCAGGTCTAAAGGATGAAAGAGGTATGATGAGAATGCCCGCCATTATCCCCCATCGGAAATTAAGCCGTCAACCCCCCTATTTTTCATATTTGACGGTTTTTGACGGGATTTGACGGTTTTTGACGGTTTTTAATGTTTAGTGAGTTTGATTCAGACAGGACTTGTCAGGATTTAAGTGGATTTAACAAATTAAGTGAAAAAAAATGCAAAAAAATAAAAAAAAAGGCCCCCGATTTGGTGTAATCGGAGGCCCCGGCATTGATATTGCCTAAATATTCATATCAATGCCTCCTTGCCTTGCCTCGCCAAGCCATGATCCTTGCCACGCCCTGCCCTGCCCAGCCTCGCCTGGCCCCGCCCCGCCACGCCTGGCCTAGCCACGATCCTTGCCTCGCCTGGCCACGCCCAGCCTCGCCTGGCCCCGCCCCGCCACGCCTGGCCTAGCCACGATCCTTGCCTCGCCCTGCCCTGCCAAGCCATGATCCTTGCCATGCCCGGCCATGCCGTGCCTTGCCCAGCCCCGCCGAGCCGCGCCACGAGCCTTGCCTCGCCTAGCCACGATCCTTGCCTCGCCTTGCCCTGCCTTGCCTCGCCCTGCCAAGCCATGCCACGCCCTGCCCTGCCAAGCCATGATCCTTGCCACGCCAGGCCCGGCCGAGCCAGGCCCAGCCCCGCCGAGCCATGCCGTGATCCTTGCCTGGCCTAGCCACGATCCTTGCCTCGCCCGGCCCTGATCCGTGTCCTATTCTGTCATATCCGGCAACTGTTTCGGCTGCCTCAACTGCGCAATGCTTAGGATCTTCTTTGCCCGCTGTTCATAAAAATGATGCTCGGCCCTCCGCTCATCTGAAAGTTGTTTCAGGTCGACCAAGGTGTGAATTTTCAGCGATCGCCTAACGCCTTTCATTGCCCCTCGATATTTCCTGTTCTCTTGGTCGACCTTTTCATCGTCATTTAAAACAACAAAGGCCTTCTTTTCCGGTTTGCAACCGATCAAAATACTGGATTCGTCTTCAAGCCTCTTTCGCCAGGCATTGCTGACGCTTCTCCATCGGTTTGACCTCACGGGTTCATTGATCACGGCGCCAATTTCGTCATAGCCGATCAGCTTCCCCGATGTGAGCGTTTCAACCGGGTAAGCGTCCATGATTCTTTTGACGTCCGTTGCAGTAGGAATCCCGCCAAAAAAAAGATTGTTTGTTCCATTATCATTCATACCTGCCCCCATGTTCGTTGTTTCTTGTCATGGACATGCCCTCGCCGTGCATGGCCAGGGCATGTCCCTCGTTACACCGGCACAATTTCGGGTTTAAATTTTCCGAAAACCCCTGAACTGGGCGACGACGGCCGCCAGTCCCCAATGCCACACAAAGCCCCGGCCTGATTGAAAATTGTAGTCAGGGTTTCCTTTGTAAGCCCTGTCAATTCAGGGTCCAGGACGGTCAACGAACCTTGTAGAACCCATTCCCTGAAAAGGGGCCTTACACGGATGTGTTTGCTTCGCCCAACTTTGGCCCGCTTTATAAGCAACTCAAAGCCCAATGATTCGGCAACCTCGATGTGGTCGCTAAATTTCAGGTTCCCGATGAGTGGCTTGATCTTATCAATCGCAACCGGTTGTCCCCCATTCGCAAAAAGTTGAAACTGCTGTTGATCAAGAATGATTCCTGATTGGGTCTGTTTTTTGTACG
>Ga0180434_10003915_pt1 | contig 18537 bp, 8 predicted proteins | sample SS_ome_7_FD_132453 | JGI IMG/M metagenome (GOLD analysis project Ga0180434, IMG submission 132453) | Hypersaline lake sediment archaeal communities from the Salton Sea, California, USA - SS_1_D_2 metaG | ecosystem: Environmental > Aquatic > Non-marine Saline and Alkaline > Hypersaline > Sediment...
CCAGCAGCTCTTTGTAGAACAAAATCACGAGCAGGATGATGACGAGATCGAGCACCAGCATGATCAGCAGATCGCTCGATGGAACGGCCAGGATGCTGCCAAAGAGGTAGCTCATCAGGTCCGCCTTGTACCCTTCCGTCAGATCCACAAAGATGATGCCGATCGCCATACCGATGGCCCACATCACGCCGATGACGGTATCCGCCCGCTGGCGCGTCTTGCGCTGCACCAGGCCCATCCCCAGGGCCGCCGCCATGCTGAAAAAGATCGCACCCAGCACCGGGTTGACTCCCAGGTAATAGCCCAGACCGATGCCGCCATACGCCGCGTGCGCGATGCCGCCGCTGATAAAGACGATCCGCTTGACGACGATGAAGGTGCCGATGACGCCACAGGCGACGCTGACCAGCACCCCCGCCATCAGCGCGTTGCGCATAAAGCCGAATTGGAGCGCTTCTATCATGGTTGCACCTCTTGGGTGGTATGTTCGCCAAAGACCCGGTGCGGCACCCCGTGGGCGATCAGGTCGATGGGGCATTGGTAGGCCATCTCGATCATCTCTGGCGTGAGCTGCTTCTCTCCGTGGTAGAACAGTCGCCGGTTGAGACAGCCGACCGACTTGACATGAGACGATATCGCGCTCATATCGTGCGACACCATCATGATCGTGATCTGTTCGTTCAACCGGGTCAACAGCTCATAGATGCTGGTGCTCACCCGGGGGTCGACGCTCGCCACCGGCTCGTCCAGGAGCAGGATCTCGGGCTGCGCCGTCAGCGCGCGGGCGACGTAGACGCGCTGGCGCTGCCCGCCAGAAAGCTCGCCGATGGGGCGATCTCGGAGGGCGAACATGTCCACGCGGCGCAGCGCGTCCGCCACGATTTCGTCGTCCTCGGCGGTGTACCGCTGCAACAGGCGACGCTCTCTCAGCCGTCCCATCCGCGCCACGTCCCACACGCTGATGGGAAAATCTCGGTCGAATTCCACGATCTGAGGCACGTACCCGATGTGCCTCCGTCCTGCTGCGACGCTCTGGCCCATAATCCGCACCTCGCCCCGTGTGGGCGGCAATAACCCCAGCAGCACTTTGAACAGCGTGGTCTTGCCTCCGCCGTTCGGCCCGACCAGGCCGATAAAGTCGAGTCTCTCGACCGAGAGGTTGACGTCCTCCAGCACGGTTTCGCCGTCGTAACCCGCCCAGAGATGCCGGACCGAGATGACTTCTTGTGGCGTGTCTGTTGTTTTTGTGGGTTTCATGGATCGCTTTCCTCAGTCGCCAGCTCCACGTATCCCTCTCTCACGAACTCGCGCTCTTGCACCTGGAACAGTTCGAGCAGTTCGCCGATCAGGTCCGCCTTGCGCTCGGCGTCCTGCGCCGACCAGGTGCGGCTCTTGATCTCGAGGAAAACCCCCGGCAGATCCGGCTTGATGAGCCGGTCCAGGTTGAAGGCAAAGTCGGTGCCTCCGTAGCGGACGTGGTAGCGGCGGCGCTCTTTGTGCACTTCGATCTCGTCCGCCGGTTTGAAATACTCGCGATAAAAGCGGGGGCTGTGGGCAGCCGGGGCATCGAAGCGGGAACGGGAGAGGAGGACGGAGCGGTCCTGCCGACGGGCGAACTCGCGCTCCTCCGTCTCGCCGATCAGCGTCAGCCGGTAGACGACGTTGATCGCCTCGCCCGATTCGTCGAATCGCTCGTCCTCGCGATATCGCAGCAGGCAGCGCTCGGGATCGTCAAAGAGAAAATACGTGTCGTACTGGCGCCGTCGAGAGGGCCGGACGACCGAGATCTGGTCGCTGCTGGTCAACATTGCCTCCACGGCCGAGGCATCGGCCAGGCGGAGCTTGACCTGTACCTCAAAGGTCTCTACCCGCGCCACGCCGCCGACGATGGCGACCAGCTTGCTCAGGACGCTCTCCTCCCGCGACGTCAGGAAGAGATCGATCTTGTGCGCCGTCTGAGCCGCCCTCGCCCGGAGCGCCTCCACGTCCACCGTCGCCAGGTTCCGGTCGCGCATCAGCCAGCGGCCGTTGCAGAGCACGTGGCGAACGTCCTCGCTCTTGGCCGCGTAGACGAGCAGCGAGTAGATCCCGTTGGGGTCGCGGTGGAAGCGGGGGGTCAGATGCACCCGCTCCAGGTCGACCACGGCCAGGTCGGCCTGCTTGCCCGCTTCCAGCGAGCCGGTCAGGTGGGCGATGTGAAGCGCCCGCGCTCCCAGGCGAGTCGCCATCGCCAACGTCTGGCGGGCCGGGGCGGCGGTCGGATCGTTAGCGACCCCTTTCGCCAGCAGCGCCGCCAGCCGCATCTCCTCGAACATGTCCAGGTCGTTGTTGCTGGCCGGGCCGTCGGTGCCGACCCCGACGGAAAGCCCCAGCTTGAGCATCCGCGCTACCGGCGCAAAGCCGCTGGCCAGTTTGAGGTTGCTGGTGGGGTTGTGCGCCACGCCGACTCCGTGGCGCAGCAGGGTGTGCAGCTCTCCGTTCTCCAGATGGACACAGTGCATCGCGGTGACTTTGGCCTGGAAAAGCCCTTGTTGCTCGAGCCAGGTCGTCACAGCCATGTCGTGCTCGGCCTGGTGTTCCTCGACTTCCTGGGCGGTCTCGGCCACGTGGATGTGGATCGGCACGTCATAGTCCAGGGCCAGACGGGTGCATTCCTGGATCAGCTCCTCTGTGGCGGTGTAGGCGGCGTGAGGGCCTACAGCCGGCACGATCAGCTCGTGTCCCACCCAGCGGGCGATGAAATCCTGTGCCCGGCGGAGGCCCTCGTCGTAGCTCGCGGCGTCGGGGGTGGGGAACTTTAAGATCGACTGGGCGCACACGGCCCGCATTCCCACCCGGGCCGTTGCGTCGGCGACCGCTTCCTCGTGGTAGTACATGTCGCCAAAGCAGGTGACGCCGGAGCGGATCATTTCGGCGCAGGCGAGTTGGGCGCCCAGCCAGCAAAAGTCGGGGCGGACAAACTCCCGTTCCACCGGCATCATATAACCCATCAGCCAGACGTCCAGCCTGAGATCGTCGGCCAACCCCCGGAGCAGCGTCATCGGGGCGTGGGTGTGGGCGTTGACCAGGCCCGGAATCACGGCGCACCCCGCGCAATCCACGACCTCAGCCGCGGTGTACGCGGCTGCAATCTGGTCGGCTGATCCCACGGCCTCGATACTGCCATCGCGCACGGCGATGGCGCCAGGGGTAAAGAGATCAAATTCCTCGTTCATCGTGACGACGCTGCCGCCCGTCAGGATCAGATCGACTTTGGTCATGACACACGCTCCTTGCTGCTGAGCGTCATTCCGAGCGGAACGGAGCGCAGCGGAGTCAAGTCGAGGAATCTCACGTTGTCGGGAGATGTTAGTTTCGTGCTCACTGAACAGCGCTGCATCGCTGTGGATTAGCCGAAATGACGCTAACCGATACTTCATTATAACCCCGGTTGCGTCTCCAGGCAATTGGCCGCGGCAATGGCCGCGGCAATGGCCGCGATCACTTTTTTCTATCCGTATCGTGTGATATAATGAGAGCGCGATGAACGTAATAGATATGATTGCCAAGAAACGGGACGGGAAGGAACTCTCGCCGGAAGAGATCGAGTTCTTTGTGCGGGCGTACACGCGGGACGAAATCCCCGATTATCAGGCCGCCGCCTGGCTGATGGCCGTCTATCTGCGCGGCATGACCGACCGCGAGACGCGCGATCTGACGCTGGCGATGACCCACTCAGGCGACGTGCTCGACTTGAAAAAGATCGTCCCCTTCGCCGTGGACAAGCACTCTACGGGCGGCGTGGGCGACAAGGTCAGCCTGGTTGTGGCGCCGCTGGCCGCGGCCTGCGGATTGTCGGTGGCCAAGATGACCGGACGCGGCTTGGGTTTCACCGGCGGCACGGTGGATAAACTGGAATCGATCCCCGGCTATCGCACCGACCTGAGCCGGGCCGAGTTCGAGGCTCAGCTCGAAGCGATCGGCATCGTGCTGACCGGGCAGGCCGCCGACCTGGCCCCGGCTGACCGCAAGCTGTACGCGCTGCGCGACGTGACGGCCACCGTGGCGTCCATCCCGCTTATCGTCAGTTCGATCATGAGCAAGAAACTCGCCGCCGGCGCCGATGGCATCGTGCTTGACGTCAAGGTGGGCAACGGCGCGTTTATGAAGACGGTGGAGGAGGCGGAGGCGCTGGCCGAGGCGATGGTTCGCCTGGGAAGCGAGGTCGGACGGCAGGTGGTCGCCCTCATCTCGGATATGAACCAGCCGTTGGGCCAGGCGGTGGGGAACGCGCTGGAGGTGCGGGAAGCGATTGACACATTGCAAGGGAACGGCCCCGATGGTTTTCGCGAGCACTGCCTGGCAGTGGCGGCGGAGATGTTGATGTTGAGCGATCCGTCCGTCGACCGGGAGGTTGCGCGCGCCCGCGCCTCTGAGGCGCTTGCCTCTGGAGCGGCGTGGATCAAGTTCCGCGAGCTGGTCGAGGCCCAGGGAGGCGATGTGCGCTGCGTCGAGGAACCGGAGCGACTGGAGCAGGCCGAACAGATCGAGCCTGTGCCCGCCCCGCGCGAAGGTTACCTGGCCGCTGTGAATGCCGCCGAGATCGGGCTGGCTGTGGTGGCGTTGGGCGGCGGGCGGGAGAGGAAGGGAGAGCCGATCGATCACAGTGTCGGCGTGATCGTGCATCACAAGGTGGGCGACCGGCTGCAAAAGGGCGCGCCGCTGTTCACCGTTCACGCGAACGACGCGGAGAAACTGGCGCTGGCCCGCGAGCGGATCCTGGCGGCGTATACGTTTGATGACGAGCCTGTGCAGCCTTTGCCGCTGTTCTATGGGCGAATTGCGGAGTAGGTCGGATTTGCTTATCCGACTTGTGGGGGTTGGCAAAACCGCCCTACAGTGGACAAGTCAAGTAGGGAGTGGTTGATGGTAGATGTTCTGATAGTGGACGATGAGCCGGGCATCGTTCGTCTGCTTGAGTATAATCTGAGCAAACAGGGCTACACGGTTCGCACAGCCGGAACTGGCCGGGAAGGGTTGCAGCAGATCGAGGAGCGCATGCCGGATCTGGTCATCCTGGACGTGATGATGCCAGAGATGGACGGCTGGGAGACGTGTCAGCATATTCGCCGCCAGTCGAATGTGCCCATCATCATGCTCACCTCCAGGGATGACGAGGATGACATCATCCAGGGTTTGAGGTTAGGGGCGGATGAGTACGTCACCAAACCGTTCAGCATCAAGGAGCTGTTGGCCCGGGTAGAGGCGGTGTTGCGCCGCGCCAAAGTGGCGCGCCAGCAGGGATTGGCCGAGGCGGAAGCGCAGATGCAGCAATTGCGTGAGGCGATCACGAGAACGATCAGCCACGAGTTGCGCACCCCCCTGTCGATCATATCGCCGAGCTTGCAGTTGGTGCTGGAAGATCGGTTTGGCGACGACGCGGAGGAGCGGCGACGGTTCATCCAGCGATCGCTCGATAACGTGCGGCGTCTGCATCGCTTGATCGATGACTTGATCGCCCTCACCACGATGGATCAGGAGGAAGCGGAGGTCCTCTGCCAGGTCGTCAACCTCAAGTTTGATTTTCGCGAGCCGGTGGAGCAGTGTCTACAGCGCTGGCAAAAGCGGTATCTGAACGTGCACGTCGCCGTCGAGCCGGGCGTGACGATCCACGCTCCCAGGAGCGGGTTCAGGCAGGCGGCCGTCCACCTGGTCGACAACGCCTGCAAGTTCAGCCCGGAGGGTGGGTTGATTGAGATCGAGTTGGCCGCGAACGGCGTTGGCGGCTGTGTGCTCACGGTGGCCGATCAGGGGCCGGGCATTCCGGTGGAGCTGCGGGAACGGGTGTTTGAGAGATACTTCCAGGGGAGTGGGGGGGATGCGCGCCAGTACGAGGGTCTGGGGGTGGGGCTGACCATCGCCCGCGCGTTTGCGCGGAGGTTGGGTGGCGACGTGGCGATCCTGGATTCGGAACCGGGCTGTCGCGTGCAGATGACCATTCCGCCCAGCCCGGCGGGCCTGGAGAAGTGAACGCCAGAGGAGAGTATCGCTGTGGCCGACAAAGTTCTGATTGTAGACGATGAGCCGGCTGTACTGGAGCTTGTGCGGCGCAACCTCGAGAAGGGCGGGTATCGAGTCGTCACCGCGAGCGATGGGCAGGAGGGGATGCGCGCGTTGTATGCCGAGCGGCCCGATCTGGTGATCCTGGACGTAAGGATGCCCGGGCTGGATGGTTGGCAGGTCTGCCAGCGTATCCGTGACATGTCTGACGTGCCGATCATCATGTTGACGGCCAGAAGGGAGGAGGCAGACATCATCAAGGGGCTTGACCTGGGCGCTGATGACTATCTCACCAAGCCTTTTCGCAAAGGGGAACTTTTGGCTCGCGTGAACGCGGTCCTGCGCCGCGCTCGTAAGGGAGTGATCGATCTCTCTGGGGTGACGTATGAGGATGATTATCTTTCCATCGATCTCAGCGCCCGGCGTGTGGCCATCGATGGCGAATTGGTCCAACTCACGCCGACCGAGTACCGGCTGTTGGCCCTGTTGGTCGAGAACAAGGGGCGCGCGCTCACGTTTCGCCAGATCCTCGAAAGCGTCTGGGGCTTTGAATATTTGGACGAGGTTGACTATGTGCGGGTCTACGTCTGGCACCTGCGCCGCAAGATCGAGCCAGACTCCAGGCATCCGCGCTATCTGATCAACGAGTTGAACGTCGGCTATCGCTTCGAGCCGCAAAGATAGCCGGAACCACCGCCGTTACAATGTCGCCGTCACCCTGAGCGGAGCGCAGCGGAGTCGAAGGGTCTCCAGTCCCGATAACGTGAGATTCCTCGACTCGCTACGCTCGCTCGGAATGACGCATAAAGGGATCTCCCGCCGCCTTGGCGGGCTTTTTTAATGCCGTTTTAATTTCCTCTTAATTCCCATTTGATTTGTTCCTGGTACAATAGAGCCAGGGCGTTATTGCGGAGTGGGTAACAAAGTATGGACTATACCGTTTTACTTGTTGAACCGGATCTATCGCAGGGGAAGAGGATCGTCCGCACGCTGGTGCGGGCCGGTTACGACGCCATCGTCGCCTCTGACGCCGATGGGGCGCTGCGCCGGTTGTATCATATCCAGCCCAGTGCCGTGATTTTCAGCGGCAGCCTGTCGGTGGATGAGCAGATCCAGTTGTGCGACCGCATCATCACCGTGTGCGATCTGCCCTTCATCCGTCTTGAGGACGATGGCTCTCCCCGCCTGGTGATCCAACAGCTTGACCGCTCGATGACGCTGCAGGATTTGCCCGATGTGTTGAATGGGCTGTTAAAAGGACAAGAAGGCGAGCGCTTGTTTTTACGTTCAAATATAGAGTCTCTGAGATCCGCCCTGAATTCGGGGCCAAACCAATAGGAGGAAACATGTCACATTATCAGTCTTACAACCGATTCTCTTCTCTCCCCACCGCCGCCCGGTTGGGGATCGCGCTCTTGTTGCCGATTGGCATTCTGGGCTTCTTGATGATGGGGCTTTTGCCGTCGCCATCGTCGACGGTCAGGGCGGCCCCTCTCAGTCCTGGCTACATTGATTTGTCTGACTGGGTACACACTGATCTTCAGACCTCACCGGATGAAGCCAGTCAATGGCATTGCCCGCCTAGTGCGACGGGAGCGTGGAGCAACTTTTCCGTGGACACGAACAATAAATACTGGGTGAATCAGACGGAGAATGCTGAGGACCCCACGTTTTACGTAAGCCCGGCGTCCGTCCCGTTCAGCACGACCGTCAGTGGAAATTTCGGTGCGTATGGGGACGGTACGACAGATTATTTTGGTTTTGTCTTTGCCTATCAAGAGCCACAGACCAAGACGAGGAATTTTGAATTTGCTCTGGTAGATTGGAGTTGGGGGGAGTGCAGCGCTAACGAGGGTTCAGGCGTTACGCTCGGCAAAGTGGATTATGACTACTCAAACATATGTGTGAGCCATGCTGGACAATGTGAACAATCTGGTGACGGGCCGCCTCCTGGCGGCACGCAGGGCGATTACGTTGATTGGTTCTGGATTACGCCCAAGAATTTAGCATCGGAAGATCTAGGCTGCACAGTATTGGCAAGCGATGCCTCCACCGCGAACGGGCCGGGGGGTAATTGCGACTCCAAGGGCTGGAAAGTGAACACGATGTACACGTTCACATACTCCTATACACAGAATTCAGCTCACGTCATTATCTACACAGACACTGTGGATAACCCTATCTTTGATTTGAGCTGCAACGCGGCCACCAACTCCTATTGTACATTCAAAGAAGGACGCTTTGGCTTCTACAATTACTCTCAGCACGACACGATGTATGGTAGATTCGAGGCCACCAATCCCGACGTGACTGTGGTCGCGAACGACGACTATTACGAAGTTGGCCAAGATGACACACTGGAGACCCACAAGTGGGATGGCGTTTTGGTCAATGACTTGAGTCCCCTGACGGTACTCAGCGCCACGACCCAGACCAATCCATCTCATGGGCAGGTTGTGCTGAACCTCGATGGCTCTTTTGTCTACACGCCCGACCTCGGTTTCACCGGAGTGGATACCTTTACATACCAGGCGGAGGATGATTTTGGCAACACCAGCACGGCCACGGTCTATATCGTGGTCGCGCCGGCAGATTTGGCGGTGAGCAAGCGTGACTGGCTCGACCCGGCCGTGGCGAACGAACCGCTGACGTACACCCTCGTCATCACCAACTATGGCCCCGCCGACGCCACAGATGTGGTGCTGACTGACACGCTGCCCCCTGGCAGCACGTTTAGCGCGGCCTCGGCGGGCTGTAACCACGTTGGCGGTACGCCCGGTGATGTCGTTTGCGCTGTAGGCCCTCTGAATAACCAGGCTACGGCTACGATCACTGTCGTTGTGACTGCCCCGGCAACAGGGGGATTGATCCCGATTACCAACACGGCTGTCGTGACGTGGGCTGGAAGCTTTGACCCTGTTCCTTCCAATAACACGGCCAAAGAGGGCACCCGGGTCAGCGCGGAGGCAGACCTGAGGGTGAGTAAGCACGACTTTCCTGACCCGGCGACGGCTGGTGGTCCGTTGACGTACACCCTCGTCATCACCAATGTCGGTCCTCACTATGCTGGCGAGGTGGTGTTCACCGACGACCTGCCGAGCGGCGTGATGTACGACAATGTGCTCTTGCTGCATATGGACGAAGCGGCTGGGTCAACAACCTTCAAGGATACATCGGGACGTGGCAATCACGCTTCCTACACCGGTTGCTCCAATCATTACCCCCCCATAGCGGGCATCAGCGGCCCCAGCGGTTTCGACCAGGCGCTACGTTTTGGAGAGTACGATTACGTTCAGATCTACCCGTTCAACGATTTTCCCAACACAGAGATCACCGTGATGTTCTGGGTGAGTTCGACGAACAATGCAAACCCCACACCCTTTTCCTATAACGTGAATGGCCAAGATAACGAACTCATGTTGTATGACATTGACGACCTCAAGGTCTACATCAAGGCCACGTACTGCACTCCTGGTGTCGATTTCATTGATGGAACGTGGCAACACCTTGCCGTGACATGGCGCAGTTCTGATGGACGTGTCCAAGTTTACAAGGACGGTAACTATGCGGGCGGTTGTTCATCATTTCACGACGGTGAGACGCTCAAAGATGCCGGTTCACTCGTCTTTGGGCAAGAGCAAGATGGAACAAGTTCTCCCTTTTGTAATTTTAGCTCGGCTGGACACACCCCTCTCATTGGCGATCTGGACGAAGTCGTCATCTACAGCCGGACTTTGTCCGCCGATGAAATCAATGAGCACTACAATCAGAGCGTTTCCACGTTCGTCGCCAGCCAGGGATCGTGCTCCATAGATGGAGAGCTTGACTGCGATCTGGGCTTGATGGCCCCGAATGACGTCGTTTCCATTGCTCTGCGAGTCAACGTGAGATCGGCGACGAGGGGATACATCACCAACACCGCTGCGGCGACCAGCTACGTGCCCGATCCATCTCCGCTCAACAACACCATCACCGAGACTACCCTGGTTGGGCGGATGCCCAATCTAAAGCCGAGTAAGGAAGCTCCGAACGGTCTGGCGCAGAGTCCCCTGACCTGGACCATCACCGTTGACAACTTGGGTCCCTCCGACGCCGGGAACGTGGTACTGACCGACACGCTGACAGGGGATATTGATTCTTATGGTCCTATCTCGACCACGCATGGAAGCTGCGGCGATTGGGATGTGGTCGGCAATGTCGGTACCTTCACCTGTGCGCTGGGCTACGTGTCCGTGCAGGTGCCGCCGCGAATCACCCTCGTCGTCACTCCCAGTCTGCATGCGGGGATGCTCACCAATACCGTCACCGTGACAGAGACTCAATCTCAATCCTACGAGCGCGACCCGACGGATAACACGTTCACTGACACCACCCCTGTCGGAGATATTGACCTGGGGATCGCCAAGACGGTCAACGCTGGCGACTTTGATCCAAGGGGTACCGTGGTCTACACTATCACTGTCGTCAACCACGGGCCAGAACCCGCCACGGGTGTGGTGGTCAGCGACACGCTACCGGTTGGATTGACCGATATCCTGTCCGACACCACGCAAGGAATCTACGACGACACTACGGGCATTTGGAATGTGGGTGACTTGAACGCTGGCTTCAGCGCCACGCTGCGCATCACGTCCACGCTCGACGTGATGGGCCAGACCCTCACCAACACAGCGACACTCAGCGGTTCGACGCCAATTGACATCATATACTACAACAACACAGCGACCGTGTCTATTACTGTCTCATCGCTATTCGTCGGCGGCCATACGGAGCCAGCGGGAACCTCCGCATCGTTATGGTCGTGGATCGTTTTGCTCGCAGCAGTTAGTGGGGCGATCGTGGTTACGGTAGCGATAAGAAGGCGCCTCGCTGGTCGCGAGTTTCTGTAGCATACTGAGATGAGCACTTCCCTGTAGGGTCAATTAATTCGGGGCGGAGCGGGGCCGGGGGTTCGGAAGAATCCCCGGCCCCGTTTTTGTTTTACTGCGTTGCCGGGCTGAAACTGTTTCAAAATGGAGCAATCTGTGGTACAATAGATGCAGACGAACATAGTCAAGTATCTCTTCGTTTAATCCGCTTCACTCGCTGTCACATTCTACGTGGCTTACAAAACAGAATCCTCAACCTGGGCGGGCCAGCCTCGCGGCCCCATTGGCGAGGCCGGGGTATAGTCCTGTAGAGGCGTTACCCCGAACCTGTCTGTACAGGAGGAAAGAGCGATGTTCGATCATATCCTCGTTCCTTTGGACGGATCTCCGCTCGCCGAATGCGTGCTTCCACACGCGGTGGCGCTGGCCCGCGCCCTCGACGCCCAGGTCACGGTGCTGCGCGTGCTGGAGCGTCCCCGCGTCACCGACCCGACCCGTTCCATCGATCCCTTGGGCTGGCACATCCGCAAGGCCGAGGCCGAGACCTATCTGGGCGGAGTGGTCGCTCGGTTGCGAAAGGTGGATCTGCGGGCGAAAAAGAGCCTCCTGGAGGGGCAGGCGGCGGAGCGCATCATCGAGTTCGCCCACAGCCAGGACGTGAGCCTGATCCTGCTCGGCAGCCACGGGCGGAGCGGGCTGAGCGGGTGGAACGTCAGCGGCGTGGTCCAGAAGGTCATTCTGCGGGTCGGCATGCCGACGATGATCGTGCGGGCCTACCAGTCCGTCACCGACAATCTGGCAAATTTGCGCTACCGACGGCTGCTGATTCCACTGGACGGATCGCAGCGGGCCGAGTGTGTCCTGCCCTTGGCGACCATGCTGGCCCGTTTTCACGAGTCCCAAATCCTGTTGGCGCACGTCGTGCACAGGCCAGAGATCCCTCGCCGCGCCTCTCCCACGCAAGAAGAGCTGGATCTGGCCAATCAACTCACAGAGCGTAACCGGCAGGAGGCGGCCAGGCGGTTGAAACAACTGAGCTCCCGGTTGGCTTCAAACGTGCAGACCCGCTTATTGGTGGATGACAGCGTGGCGTCCGCGTTGCACGCCATCGTGAGGCAAGAGGACATCGACCTGGTCGTGTTGGGCGCTCACGGCTATTCCGGCGATACCCAATGGCCTTATGGCAGCGTGGCCCTCAATTTCATCGCCTACGGTACCACGCCGTTGCTGATCGTACAGGATCTTTCTCAGGACGAATTGGAAGTCACGCAGGCCGAGTTGGCCGCGAGAGAGTACAAGGGGCATTGACGTATGCTAGGTGGTGAACCGGAGCGGGGCGCGCCCCCGTTGGACGAACTGGCGTTCCAGTTGGCCGAGAGCCACGTCGTCTTTCGCCGTCCTCCCACGCCTGTGCCCTCTCTTCTGAAGCGCGTCCGGGAGTGGAAGTCGCTCTTGCGCGAGGCCCACGAGCATTTCCGGCAGATGTCCGACGCGCAGCGCGCCCTCTCGTACACGGCGGAATGGCTGCTGGATAACTTTTACGTGATACAGCAGGCGCTGCGCCAGGTGCGCGAGGATATGCCGGCGCGCTACTACCGCGAGTTGCCCAAGCTGGGTACGTCTCCCCTGAAAGGGTATCCCCGCGTCTATGCGCTGGCGCAAGCGGTGATCGGGTATTGCGCGGGGCGCCTCGATCTCGATCGAGTGGTGCAGTTCGTTCACGCTTACCAGAAGAGCGCGCCGTTGACGATGGGAGAGCTGTGGGCGTTGCCGACGATGCTGCGCCTGGGGAGCCTGGAGCGGCTGGCCCGAACGGTTGCCCGCGTCATAGGCCAGCCGAGGCCGGACGATGAGAGGATCTCGCCTGCTGGTTTGACGGACGACGCCATCGTCGCGAGTTGTATCCTCAACCTGCGCATGCTGGCGACGCAGGATTGGAATACGTTCTTTGAAGGCGTCAGCCGCGTGGAGCAGATATTGCGCCGCGACCCGGCGGGCGTCTACGAACGGATGGACTTTGATACCCGCGACCGCTATCGCGGGATCGTCGAGAAGCTATCTCAGGGGACGGGGCAGGATGAAGAGAAGGTAGCCTGGGAGGCGATCCGGCTGGCGCAAAGCGCCGGGAAGGAGCGGGCAGGGGAATCAGTTTCACCGCGCACCTTGCATGTCGGTTTCTACCTGGTGGGTGCGGGCCGCGCGCAGCTTGAGGCCTGCCTGGGCTATCGTCCTCCCTGGGGCGACCGATGGCAGCGTTGGCTGCTTGGCCATCCCACCCTCGCCTACCTGGGCGCCATCACGCTGATCACGCTGGCGATCCTGGGCGGGCTGCTCGGCTACGCCGTCGTCGCCGGTGGGACGCTCGTGCAGTGGGTCGGGACGGGGTTGTTGGCCTTGTTGCCCGCTTCCGCTGTGGCCGTGAGCCTGGTCAACCGACTGGTCTCCCACATCGTTCCGCCCCGCGTGCTGCCCAAGATGGATTTTCAGGAGGGCGTCCCCGTCGAGTACAGCACGATGGTGGTCGTTCCCGCGCTTTTGACCGGCGCCGAAGAAGTCCGATCTTTGCTCCAGCAATTGGAGCAGCATTTTCTCCGAAACGAGGATCCCCAACTGTATTTCGCGCTGCTCACCGATTTCGCCGACGCGCCTCAGGAGCATATGCCGGACGACGCTCGGTTGCTTGAGCAGATCGAGGCCGGTATTCGAGATCTGAATCGGAAGTACGGACGGCGGGGCGTTGGACCCTTTTATCTCTTTCATCGGGGAAGGGAGTGGAACCCGGCTGAGGATTGCTGGATGGGGTGGGAGCGCAAACGGGGCAAATTGGTCGAGCTGAATCGCCTGCTGCTCGGCGATGGGGAGACCTCGTACACCGTGCAGATCGGGCGTATGGATGTGTTGGGGCGGATCAAGTACGTCATCACCCTGGATGCCGATACGATCCTGCCCCGGGATGGCGCGCGTCAGCTCATCGCGACGATGGCCCACCCCCTGAATCGCGCCGAGTTTGCTTCTGCCCCCCCCTCTATCCCCTCCAAGGGGGGGGAGGGCGGCGCAGTGGTCGCCGGGTACACGGTGCTTCAGCCTCGCGTCGAGATCAAGCCGGCCAGCGCAGGCCGCTCGCTGTTCACGCGGGTTTACGCCGGCGATACCGGGCTGGACCTGTACACCCTGGCAGTTTCCGACGTGTATCAGGACCTGTTCGGCGAGGGCATCTATGCCGGCAAAGGGATCTATGACGTGGCCGCGTTCGAGCGCAGCCTGGCGGGACGTGTGCCCGATAACGCTCTGCTCAGCCACGACCTGTTCGAGGGGATCCACGGGCGCGTTGGGCTGGTGACGGACGTGGTTCTCTACGAGGACTATCCCGCGCACTATCTCGCGTACGCGCACCGGTCGCATCGTTGGGTGCGGGGAGATTGGCAACTGCTGCCCTGGTTGTTGCCCGGCGTGCCCCTGGCGGATGGCGGTAACATGCCGAGCGATTTTTCCACGCTCGACCGCTGGAAGCTCCTGGACAACCTGCGCCGCAGCCTGTTGACGCCGGCGCTGCTGGCCTTTTTGATCGCCGGGTGGATCTGGCTGCCCGGATCGGCGTGGGTGTGGACGCTGGTGGGGGTGCTGGTGTTGACCGTGCCGGCCTCCACGGGCATCGTGACCGCGTTCATGCAGGGGTTGCAAAGAGGATCGTTGGCCGGGGTCATGCAACTGTTGGGGATAGACGCGCTGCGCTGGTTGTTCGCGCTGACGTTTCTCCCGTATGAGGCCCTGATCAAGCTGGATGCGATTCTTTCTACCCTGGTGCGCCTGACGATCACGCGCAAGCGATTGTTGCAGTGGACGACGGCTGCCCACACGGTTCGACTGTTTGGCAGAAAGGCTAGGCTGGGCCTGATGTGGAGAAAAATGTGGTTGGTGCCGTTGTCCGGTCTGGCGCTGACGTATCTGATCGTCGCGATCAACCGGGTGGCGTTTCCCGCTGCCCTGCTGTTGTTGTTCGTGTGGGTCGAATCTCCCCAGATCGCCTATTGGATCAGCCAGCCTGTCGTTCGCAAACAGGCGACGCTTTCCGCCGAGCAACGCCGGCAGTTGCGCCGCCTGGCTCGCCGCACCTGGCTCTATTTCGAGCAGTTTGTCGGACCCGAGGATCACTGGCTACCTCCCGATCATTTTCAGGAGGATCCGCGCGGGCTTGTCGCGCACCGCACCTCGCCCACCAACATCGGATTGTTGTTGCTTTCTACCCTCGCCGCGTACGACCTGGGCTACATCGGCCCCATGGACCTGGCGCTGCGGCTCCGGCTTACCTTTGAGGGGTTGAGCCGCCTGGCGAGGCCTCGAGGTCATTTCTTGAACTGGTACGATACGCGGGATCTCACCCCGCTGCCGCCGCGCTACATCTCCACGGTAGACAGTGGCAACCTGGCCGCTTGCCTGCTGGTGCTCGAGCGGGGCTTGCGGGAATCGATCCACACCCCGGTGTTGCGTTGGCAGCAGTGGCAGGGCGTGCTCGACACGGTGGATGTTTTGGCCAAAGTTGTGAGCGAGCTGGAGGACGAGGTGCCCCGGACGGCGATCGTGCCGGTGCAGGATCACCTGAACCACGTCTCCCGCCGGATATTGGCGACGCGAGACAGTCCCGACGATTGGGCGGCCCTCCTGGCGTGGCTGGAAGAGGAGAGCTGGCCGGAGCTGGAGCGATTGTTGGTCTCGCTGGTTGCATCCGACTCTCACACGCTCGATACCGCGGTCCTGCGCGAGTTGCGCATCTGGTCCGCCAAGGTGCGTCACCAGATATTCAGCGTGCAGCCCGAGCTGGACCTGCTGCTCCCGTGGCTCTCGCTCCTGAGCCGGCCTCCCGACCTGACGGGTTTCCCGGAACCCGTCACGTCTGCCTGGCAGGAATTGGTGGACGCTCTGCCGATCACGCCGGAGCTTGACGATGTGGCCGGGGTTTGTAGAGCGGGACAGGCGCGCTTGGAGCGGCTGCGAAACCTCCTGACCGACGAGAGCGGTCCGGCCGGGCAGGTGGAGGAGGTTCGCGCCTGGTGTAAACGGCTATCCGAGGGATTGGATTCCGCCCGTATGACGGCAGAGGGGCTGGTGCTCGGCTATCAAGATCTGAGTACAGAGGCCGAGTCCTATTTTCAGGGGATGAATTTTGATTTTTTGTTCAACCCGCTGCGTCGCGTGTTCCACATCGGCTACAATGTAGAGAACGAAACGCTGGATAACAACTATTACGATCTTTTGGCCTCCGAAGCGCGGATAGCCAGCTTGTTGGCTATCGCCCGGGACGACGTGCCTCAGAGTCACTGGCTGCACCTGGCGCGCCCCATCACGCAGGTCGACGGCGCGCGGGCGCTCCTCTCCTGGGGCGGGACGATGTTCGAATATCTCATGCCCCTGTTGTTGATGCACAACTACGACGAGACGCTCCTGGGACAAAGCTGTCGCGCCGCCGTTGACCATCAGATCGCGTATGGCCGCCGGAAAGGTACGCCCTGGGGGATTTCCGAATCGGGCTACTATCGCTTTGACGCCAACATGAATTACCAGTACCGGGGATTCGGTGTGCCGGGCCTGGGGTTCCGGCGCGATCTGGCTGACGACCTGGTCGTCTCGCCCTATGCCTCTTTGCTTGCCCTGCCACTGCGTCCTCAGGCCGTGATGCGAAATATCGCCCATCTCATCGAGTTGCAGATGCTCGGTTGCTACGGCTTTTACGAGGCGATCGATTACACCGACTCCCGGCTGCCGCCCGGCCAGAAGAGCGCGATCGTGCGTTCCTACATGGTCCACCACCACGGGATGAGCCTGTTGGCCCTGACCAACTATTTCGAGGATCAGGTCATGGTGCGCCGCTTCCACGCCGACCCGCGCATACAGAGCGTCCAATTGCTGCTGCAAGAACAGATCCCGCACCTGGCTCCTGTCGAATACCCGCACCCAGAAGAGGTCCGGCCCGTCCGTTGGGCCCAGCCTCCCCTGGCCGTTGCGCCCTGGTCTGCGCCGGTAGAGGTCCCGGCCCCCCAGGTGCACGTGCTCTCCAATGGACGGTACAGCCTGCTCGTTACCAGCGCGGGCGGAGGCTATAGCGATTGGCAGGGGATCGCTCTCACCCGTTGGCGCGCCGATACCACCCTCGACAACTGGGGAACGTGGATTTACGTCCAGGATCGAGACAGCGGCGCTCTCTGGTCGGCGGGCTATCAGCCTACCTGTACGCCGCCGGCAGGTCGAGGGGTGAGTTGGTATGCGTACCAGGCCAGGTTCTGGCGTCGAGATCGCGATCTCTGCGTTCGGACCGAGATCACCGTCTCGCCGGACGACGACGTAGAGATCCGGCGCGTCACATTGACCAATCACAGCGATCGCCCCCGCCGCCTGACGTTGACCAGTTACGGCGAGGTCGTGCTGGCCCCGCAGGCCGCCGACCGCCGTCATACGGCGTTCAACAAACTCTTTGTTGAGAGCGAATATCTGCCCGAGCTGAACGGTTTGCTCTTTCGCCGTCGCCCTCGTTCGGCGGAGGAGGCACCGATTTACATGGCTCATCTGTTGGTCGTGGAGCCAGGACAGGAGATCACGGGCGCTCACGAGGGTGACCGCGCCCGTTTCCTGGGCCGTGGCCGGACGGTTCGCGCCCCGGCAGCTCTTTCCCCTCCTATGGGGGGGGATGAAGGGGGGGGCGGTCTCTCTGGCACCGTCGGCTCCACGCTCGATCCAATCATGGCCCTCGGGCAGGAGATCGACCTGGAGCCTCATGCCAAAACAGAGATCGCATACATCACGCTGGCGGCCCGTTCGCGTCCGGAGGCGCTCGACCTGGCCCGTCGCTACCAGGAATGGCCCGCCATCAACTGGGCCTTTGACCAGGCTCGCTCCCACAGCGAGATGGAACTGCGCCAGCTTGGTCTCACCACCTCAGAGGTCGCCTCCTTTCAGCAATTGCTCTCCTCGCTCCTCTACCCCCACGCGGCCCTGCGCGCCGACCCTGCCACGCTGGCGGCGAACAGCAAGGGGCAGTCTGGGTTGTGGGCGTTTGCCATTTCGGGCGACTATCCGATTCTCCTGGCGCGCATCGCCGGCGAGGAGGGGATCGAGCTGGTTCGTGAACTGCTCCAGGCCCACGCCTACTGGCGCAATCGGCGGATCCAGGTCGACCTGGTCATCCTCAACGAGCGCGGGACCAGCTACGACCAGGAATTGCAAGGTCAACTGTTTCGGCTGATCGCCCGCATGGACGGCGACAACTGGCTGAACCGGCGCGGCGGCATTTTTGTGCTGCGCGCCGATCAGATGGGGCGGGCCGACCGGATCTTGTTGGAAGCGTCCGCCCGCGCTGTTTTGGATGGAGACAAAGGTTCGCTGGTTGAGCAACTGAGTATCTTGCGCAAGCGTCCAACGCACTTGCCACCGTTTGTCTCTACCCTGTCTCTTCCTCTTTCTTCCTCTCAAATACAGGAGGAAACGGAGGGTGGGCTGGCTCGGCCTGCCGACCTGATCTTTGATAACGGCCTGGGCGGCTTTAGCGCCGACGGGCGCGAGTACGTCATTTTCCTGCAACCGGATCAACGGACACCGGCTCCCTGGATCAATGTGATCGCCAACCGGGATTTTGGCTTCC
>Ga0180434_10003916_pt1 | contig 18537 bp, 10 predicted proteins | sample SS_ome_7_FD_132453 | JGI IMG/M metagenome (GOLD analysis project Ga0180434, IMG submission 132453) | Hypersaline lake sediment archaeal communities from the Salton Sea, California, USA - SS_1_D_2 metaG | ecosystem: Environmental > Aquatic > Non-marine Saline and Alkaline > Hypersaline >...
AAAAAACAGACTTAGATTTCTTAACCGCACTCTTCCTGGCCGTGTCAGCTTAATATCGTGTGGATTACACAGGTTACGTTTCAAGCGTCCGCTGGAGATCCCACAATCTCAATTTTTTGTTAAAAACGCTATTTTAACTTGTACAGATGTATGGTAGCCTGTACGTGCTATTTGATTCATTCACTGAATACTCTTTCCCTTTTTCTCTCTCCAGCGCGGGTGACTCGATCACAATGAATTCAAAACTTCTTTCTTGCGCCTTAATTGTGCTGTTGGTATCTCAGTTTCTCTCACCTGCTCTGCAGGCAGGAGAGGAAAGCTATGAGCGGTTTACCGTTCGTACCTGGACTTATCGGGACGGTACGGAAGCCAAAGGGAAGTTGATTACAGTGAGTGGTCCCCAGGCGACACTCCGCCTGGAAGGAGAGGGAACAGTTCGTGTTCCCCTCGAAAAGTTGAGTGTGAAAGATCTGAACTGGATTTACGAGTATCACAAGCGCAGAAAACTGTTAAGCCTTCTGCCGCCAGAATATCGTAAGCCCCAGAAAGAACCAGCTCCCGAACAGAAAACCGATTCACCAGCCAAAACCGAGACTAAGCCGGAGTCTGATCCTGCTGACAAAAAAATGACAACGCCGGAAGCGGATTCTGCCGAGTCCTATGAGCTGCAGACAGTGCGCGAATGGAAGATGAAAGATGGCAGTCAGGTCAAAGCCCGATTTCTGTCAATCACTCCCGAGCAGGTACTGTTGGCTAAAGATCCGGTTGGCCTCATAAAAGTGTCCCTGGATCAGATTTCGGAAAAGGACATGCAGTGGATTCTCGAATTCCATCGTCGGCATAACCGGTTGCGTCTGCTCCCGGAAGAACTGCGTCCGGAGGAGCTGAAAGATGGTTTTCCCGGCATAATGAAACAACCCGATCTGGAAAAGATGTTGTCGGGGAAGACTCCGGTTGATCCACTTAAACCCGGGGCTGAAATGCAGACGCCGGAAAAAAATGCGGATGCGGTCGATGATCCAAACGTAGTCAAAGCCGATACGGAAATTGAACCCAGACTGGTTTCCGCGCTGGAAGACTTCCGCGTGTGGACTGATAAAAAAGGGCAGCAATCCGAAGCCCGGTTTTCCGGAATTATCGGTCGGGATGTGCGTTTTGTGGGGCGGACCGCCGGGTTCATCACGGTGCCGATTGGAACATTACAGGATGAAGATCTGGAACTGCTCCGCGAGGCGCTGAAAATGCATGGGCGCATGGCTGAGATTCCGCTCGCGTATCGGGAGCCGTTTGATCCCAGCCTCTCTCCCGTTCAACTGAAACAGAAGCTGCGTGTGAACTTTCATCGAAAATGGACTGACGTTTCGGGAAATTCTGTCGGTGCCTCGTATGTCAAAATGGAAGACGGCAATGTCACTTTATTGATTACGAAAACCTCAACCGTCCAGGAGTTTCCCTATCACAATTTTTCCGAAGAGGATCAGAAGTACGTCCAGGAACGATTGCAGAAAGAGGTTCCAGGCAACTTCTTCCCGGAAAAGGAAAAAGACAAAACCGAGGTTGTCCTGACTCCCGAAGAGCGAGCGAAAGAATTTCGCATCTGGACGGATCGTAATCAGCGGCAACTCAAAGGCAAGTTTGTACGGCTGGCTTATGGAGACTCTGTCGCCGTTCTCAATACCGGATCTAAAGAAGAACTGTTTATTACCGAATTTTTCAGTGACGGCGATCTGAGTCTGATCAAGCCGCGCAAACAGAAACAACCGGATCAGCTGGCGATGAATGAAGGAGGAGGATTTACTCCGCCTGGTATCCCCGGCAGAATGAATTTTCCAGGGATGCGAAATCCGGGAATGATGCGAAATCCAGGAATGCGGAACCCGGGAGCCATGAATCCGGGCATGTCCGCGAATCCCGGGATGTCGAATCCAGCCGGGGGAAATATGATGGCCGATAATTCAGCTATGAGGCGTCATAGGATGAGTATGCAGAATACTTTTACATGTGAGCTGTGTGGTAAAACTCACACCTCAGAAAGCCTGCTCTTCGAACAATGTCCTCATTGTGGTGTGAAAGCAGGGGAATTAATTTACAAATGCAGCCGTTGTGGTAAAAAGTTTCGCTCGGAGGGATCCGGCCTGACGGCCCCCTGTCCGCACTGTAATCCGAAACGGGAGCGTGAGCAGGTTGCCTCGAACAATTCATACACACCAGTCTCGAATGGTGGAGGGGGATCGACTGCTTCAAGCGACTCAGGCGGAGGCTCCTCCCGTAACTATGTTTCCGGCTATCGGGCAGGAAGAGCGCTGGGCAAGATATTTTTCTGGATACTGGCGTTCGTTGGTTTTATTGCCGGTGCAATGAAAGTGCGTGGCTAGCCTGTGTCCAGGTTGACTGTAGCGTCTCCAGGGCCATTTGGCCTGAGTATATTAGATTAAAACACGCTATGGTAAAATGTGACGCGCTCCAGGAAACAGGTTTGAATAAAAAACGCGAACGCTTTTGGGTAAGCGTCCGCGTTCTTTTTTATCTGTGAGAACTGCTGAAATCAGGGGCGTTCATTCAGAACGGGCAGCTGTTTCGAAGTCTGCATTTCCTGGGCTTCCTCGGGAGCCACATAATCGCTGTGGCAGGCCGCCTTATCCTGATCACCGGTCATTTCTTTTTTGACCTTGGAGGCCAGCTTATGGATCTGGTCCGGGCTGAGTACTCCCCGTTTCTCCAGAATTTCCTGCTGTTCTGAAGTCAGCGGCAGTGATTTTTTGGCTTTGTCCCAGGCATAGTCTTCGGATTTGCCTGACATGAATTCCTGGATCTCCTTGGAAATCCGCACACTGCACCAGTCATGTCCGCACATGGCACAGAAATCGGTGTCGACGTCGAGGTCTTCGTCGTGCAGAGCACGGGCGGTGTCCGGGTCGAAACTCAATTCGAAATGTTTTTCCCAGTTGAGGGCGGCCCGGGCTTCGGTCAGTTCGTCATCCCGGTTGCGGGTGCCTGGAATGCCCAGTGCGACATCGGCTGCATGCGCGGCAATTTTGTAGGCGATACAGCCTTGTTTGACGTCGTCTTTCTTGGGAAGACCGAGATGTTCTTTGGGGGTTACATAGCAGAGCATGCTGGCCCCATGATAGCCGGCCGCGGTCGCACCGATACAGCTGGTGATGTGATCGTAGCCCGGAAAGATATCGGTAACCAGCGGTCCCAGGACGTAGAAAGGCGCTCCGTGACAGAGGTTTCGCTGCACCTTCATGTTGAATTCAATCTGGTCGAACGAAATGTGCCCCGGACCTTCGATCATGACCTGCACCCCTTTTTTCCAGGCTCGTTCGGTCAATTCGCCGAGTACACAGAGTTCGGCCAGCTGCGCCCGGTCGGTGCCGTCGGCCAGGCCACCGGGACGGAGCCCGTCACCAATGGAAAAGCTGACGTCGTATTCCCGCATGATGTCGCAGATATCATCCCAGAGATCGTACATCGGGTTTTCTTTTTGATTGTGAATCATCCACTTGGCCAGCAGCGAACCGCCCCGGCTGACAATCCCGATCAAACGCTGAGCAACCAGCTTCAAGTGATCCTGCAGGACACCTGCATGAATGGTGAAGTAGTCTACACCCTGTTTGGCCTGATGCTTGAGCATTTGCAGAATGCTGGCATGGTCCAGGTCTTCCAGGCGGCGGGCGATGATCATCGAATAAATGGGGACGGTGCCGATGGGAACCGTGCTGTTCTGAATGATTGCCTGGCGGCAGCCGTCGATGTCTCCCCCCGTCGAGAGATCCATGACGGTATCGGCACCCCACTTCTGTGCCCACTTCAGCTTTTCAATTTCTTCATCCGTGCCGGAAGAGACCGGCGAGGCCCCCATGTTGGCGTTCACTTTGGTTTTAGAAGCGCGGCCAATGGCCATGGGATCCAGTTGATAGCCCAGGTGCACTTTATTGGCGGGAATAATCATGCGGCCTGAAGCAACTTCGTCGCGAATCTGTTCGGCAGTCAGATGCGGCTCCCGTTCGGCAACCCGCTCCATTTCCGGAGTGATTGTGCCACAGCGGGCAAATTCGAGTTGCGTGACTGGCAGAAAGTCGGCGGGTGCGGTCCAGGCATCGGCTGTTTCATAATTTTCCTCAAAGCCCGGTTTTAATTCCCAGCCTTCCGGCATGAAGTCCCAGGCTGTTTTATCCGAAGCGGGGGGCATGCCGGGGGTATCAGGAGAGGAAAAGGTCAACGCCCCTTTGACTCCGGGAGCAATCTGCGGTGGATTTGCGAAACTCCCGGGATTCGTCTGCTGAGAACGAGTAGAGGGATTTCCGCCAACAGGTGGCAGTGAGTACAGCAGGTCATATGCGGAAGAGGAGTTCGTCATACTATTAGCATCCTTACAAAATCTGATGCGATCATGGAATTGAGTCTGTTTATTATCTGTGAGGTCCTGGGCGAATCCAGATTCGAACCGAGATCAGCCAGCCGCTTGACTACCCCAGATAGAAAACCTGAAAGGCTTCTGGTGTATATAGTAGTGACCTGACCGCTTTTTTCAAACTGACTGGATGATACTCTCTGTGGTTTCCCATTGAATCGCGGTTTGGTTATGATCTGCAATGTCAGGAAACTGGTGCTCACATTTTATCATTCTCTCACTCAATCAGGACAGGATCCGGTCAGGCATCCCCCAGGTTTAAGGTTCAACATGCAGTACGATGTTTATGGCGTAGGAAACGCTTTAGTTGATATTCAGGCACAGGTCTCAGATGCGACACTGGAAAAACTGGGTTATGCCAAGGGCATTATGACACTGGTCGATGAAGAGGCTCAGTCGAAAGTACTGGGTGAACTGGATGGGGCTCCGCTGTCGCAGTGTGCCGGTGGTTCTGCTGCGAATACGATTCTGGGAGTAGCCGATTTTGGAGGCAAAGCAGCTTATGCGGGAAAAGTGGGCAGCGATATGCTGGGGGAATTTGACCTGGCAGACATGCGTAAACTGGGGGTGACGATCGAAGTGCCTCCTGCTCCAGAAGGCCAGACAGGCACCTGCGTGGTCCTGATTACTGATGATGCACAGCGGACCATGCTGACGAACCTGGGGGTTTCTTCGACTTTGAGTGTCGACGACATCAATGAAGAACATATCAAACAATCAAAATATGTGTATGTCGAAGGGTATCTGTTTACGGGGGAGACTCAGAAGCAGGCCGCCTATCGTGCTATTGAACTGGCCAAAAAGCATGGTGTGAAAGTGGCGTTTACCGTTTCTGATCCGTTCCTGATCAATCTGTTCCGCGATGAATTCCAGGAACTGATTGAAGGCCCCGTGGATCTGTTGTTCTGTAACCTGGAAGAGGCCCGCAGTCTGACCGGCAGGCATGATGCGGTCGACTGTGCCCAAGTAATCCATCATCATGTGCCGAACCTGGCGCTGACATTGGGGGCGGACGGCTCGATTCTGATGCACGAAGGAAAAGTCATTCCCATCGAAGGGGTCGAGACAGAGGCCATTGATACTACCGGCGCTGGCGACATGTACGCTGCCGGTGTGCTCTATGGCATTACCAATGGATTGACCTGGCATCAGGCCGGGCATCTGGCATCACACGCTGCCGCCCGCATTGTCTCGCAGCTGGGCGCGCGACTGAAAAATCCTTTCACCGAGAATGAAATTAAGGAACTGCTCAGTTGATATGAATCAGAGATCATACCCCCTCTTCGTACGACGCGATCTGGACGGTTTTTTCGCGCTGATGATCGATAACCTCGTTCAGTTGCTGCTGATCGTGGCACTCTGTGGTCTGTGCGGCATTAGCGCTGATTCGAAAATATTACTGCAGTATATCCTTCCCGGTGCGGCATTGAGCATTCTGGTGGGGAACGTGTTTTATGCCTGGCAGGCGCATCAGCTTGCCCGGAAAGAGAATCGCAGCGATGTCTGTGCTCTCCCGTATGGAATTAACACGCCTTCCCTGCTGGTTTATATTTTCTTTGTCATGGTTCCCGTCTACCAGCGGACCAACAGTGCGGAAGCAGCCTGGCAGATGGGGCTTTTGGCCTGCTTTGGCAGTGGCGTGATCGAGTTTCTGGGAGCCTTTGTGGCGGACCGGGTTCGCAGATTGACGCCCCGGGCAGCACTCCTCTCGACACTCGCCGGGATTGCGATCGGGTTTATCTCCATGACCTTTGCTCTCAAGATCTACCAGAGACCGATGATTGCCATGTTGCCGGCAGCGGTGGTCCTGTTGACGCTCTTTTCTCAGACTAAACTTCCCTTTCGCATCCCCGGGGGATTACTTGCGATTATTGTGGGAACCATTTGTGCCTGGGTATTACCTGAAGTGATCCCGCAGTTGATGCAGGGTTCCGCGATGAGTGCCGAGGCGATCAAAACTGCCTGGGATCAGTGGGGCTGGTATCCGCCGCACTTCGCCGGCGGGGCGCTTTGGGAGTTGTTAAAACAGCCCGGTGAATGGGTGGGGTATATGTCGGTGATCTTTCCCATGGGGCTGTTCAACGTGATCGGCAGCATGCAGAACATCGAGTCCGCGGAAGCTGCAGGCGACAGCTATCCTGCGAAACCTTCCATGATTGCCAATGGTATGGGGACCATTATCGCCTCCTTGCTGGGCAGTTGTTTTCCGACAACGATTTATATTGGTCATCCGGGCTGGAAAGAGATGGGGTCGCGGGCCGGTTATTCAACGCTCAATGGAGTCTTTTTTCTGTTGATCTGTCTGACTGGAACGACGGGAGTGATCAGTAAAGTGATCCCCCTCGAAGCCGGGATTGCCATTGTGCTCTGGATTGGAATGGTGATTACGGCTCAGGCATTCAATGCTTCTCCGTCGCGTCATGCACCTGCGGTGGCCTTGGGGCTGTTCCCCGCAATTGCAGCCTGGGGGGCAACCGTCATGCAGGGCACCCTGCTTGTGGGCGGGGGAAAATCGCTGCAGGAGATTCTTTCAACGAATCTGTTTACTGAAGTCAATGGCTTCCTGGTGCACGGTCTGGTCGTGATGGAGCGCGGGTTTATATTTACCTGCATGATTCTGGCCGCCATCTGTGCCTGTCTGATTGACGGCAAGTATCGCTCCGCTGCCATCTGGTCGGTAATTGCGGCAGTGTTTGCTTTTCTCGGCCTGACGAATGCGTATGAAATCGTGGGGAACGACATTCATTTCCGGCTGGCATTTACCGAGGGAAACGCTGAAGGACTGTCGTTCCGTGCGACGGGAATCGGGGTCGGCTATCTGTTATTCGCGGCGACGTTTCTGATTCTGGGAGGGACGCGCGACGAACCTTCGACACTCGAAACCGACGATCCGAGCCCCCAGCCTGAACTGGGGCACTGACGGGACGCGACTGGTACGACTCCAGGATGGTCTGGTCATCAGGGTTGTGTCGGTGCTTCGTAAATTCTCACGTTGCGAAACTGGCTTTCGGCACGGGCGATGACGTCTTCATCAGCGATAAAGTGCAGATACCGCTGCTTACCGGTCAGGTAGCGGCCGACACGAATCCGGAAACGCTTCCAGCCGGTACCGGTGTAGGTATTGAAATGCTGGCCGATTCCCGGACGGTCTTCATAACCGTAAATCTGAAAGACATAGTTACTGGGGCCATACTGGTCGTCACTGTCAAAACCAAAGCCGTGAATCTGCCCTTCGTGAGAGCAGCGGAAGTCGAATTCAATCACGGTATTGGGTGTGATTTCTTTGTTGACCTCGACTTTTTTCCAGGCATTGCCCCACAGGCGGATACCTTTGCCCTGTTCGATTATCTGGTGGTGTGTCGGAAGATCGAACTGTCCATCCTGAAAACTGTAAGGCAGGACTTCGTGAGCCGCAAAGTCAATCGCCGGGATATCACCGGGAGGATCCGCGACAGTAAACTGATTGCGAGCAGGGAACTGACTGGCATCGGCCACTTGCTCTGCCTGTAGCTGGCCCTGACTGTCGAGGATCATTGCCTGGCCTGCTTCGACTACAAGTGGTTCGACGGAGGCCGGTTGTTGATCAATATCTTCGCCGGGCCGGGACTTCGATGGTGAAACTTGAACGCTGCCTTCAAAAACGTGCAGTTCGGTTTCCTCATCAGGGTTCACTAACAGGCCGAAATTGGCAGACTGAGAGACAATCGCCAGATTCGCCGTAGTGAGGGTGAAGTTCTGATTGCGTGACGTACCGACAACCGCCAGACGTCCGGATTTGAGGTAGGCGCGGTTATCCGAATTGATTCCCAGTTCAGCCGGCCCCTGAAGGGCGATGGTTGTTCCCCCCAGAAAGTCAATCAGAGTTCGTCCCGATTTCAGTTTGAGCCAGCCCGGGACCAGAGGTTTGCTGACATCCTGGGTCCAGCCGGTTTTCTCCCAGACCGCGTTGTGCTCTTCGATGATCATGGCGGCGGGAACGCCATCGCCAGAGTCCAGCCGGGCTTCCGCTTGAATGGGCTGACTTTCCATGACCAGCAACACTGAGAGAAACAGGCAGGCTGCCAGAGTCGCTACCAGTGCATAGCGCGTGAATAACAATTGTTTACGGGCAGACTCGTTAGCGGGATCAGGTGCGGGCTTTAACACATTGGCTTCTACCGGTGTCTGGAACAGATCAGGCAAGGGCTCAGTCTGTCCTTCTTCCCATTGCAGCAGGGAGTGGGTATTCATCATTTCCAGATAGAGTTCACGCGCACTCTCATCGGATTCGAGACGCTTCAGGAAAGCCTGGCTCTCTTCATCTGTGAGTAAGCCGTCAATGAAGGCGGAGATAATTTCTTCAGGATTTCTCTGCTCTTGATTGGAGGGCGGTAGATTTTGATTCATGACGAACTATTCTCCCTGCTCACGGGCAAGTGATTTCTGGACGCATTCTTGAAGTGATTGACGAATTCGGTACAACATCTGAGAGACAGCGCCGACCGAACGTCCCTGTTTTTCTGCGATCGACTGTACCGATCCGCCAGGGGCATACCGTTCCTGTATCAGCCGCCGACTTTCTTCCGGCAGCTTGGCCAGACAACCGGACAGGACCCGCTGCATGTCGGGGGAACCGGCCAGCTTCTCTTCATTCTGTTTTGCCAGCATTGATACCAACTCCACATTGAACACCATGGAGTCACGTTTATTGTCGCGATAATAAGCCAGTACCTGATAATAAGCGACTTTACAGGCCCAGGCTACAAAATTTGTTCCGGATTCAAATTCCTCTGAACGACGCCAGAGCACCAGATTGGTTTCCTGCAGGACATCCTGAACTGATTGTGAATCAGGCAAGAGTGATCGTATGTACGCATAAAGCCTGCTTTGATTCGCTGTCAGCAATTGAACAAAATTTTCCGTCTCTGCAGGTTTCAAGTTGGGAAAGATCCTTACGATCAGTGCCATCAAATGCGTGGCGATATCAGCGTTTTTCGTACTAATATACCAAAAGTGGTGGAATCTCACCAAAAGAGCCGGAGACTCACAAAAAATTTACAAATCGGACCTTACACATGTAATTTATGCGTGAGATCCGTTTTCAGTCCGGTATATTAATGCAAGTCACCACTAATGAAGAAGTTGTGGCGTTCTTGTGTACAGCATGTTTGTCGGTGTTCGAACGAACCGGATTTCGACAAAACTCGCCTGCTGTACCTCTCAACTTGAGAACCTGAAAATCTGGAAAAGCCCGTTATGAACCACATGGCATCTGTTAAGCGTTCCCTTTGCCTGCTGGGTCTTTCGCTCGTCCTGCCTCTTTCCGCGAGCCTGTCCTATGCAGCTGAAGAGAAAAGTTCCAAAGCGAAACCTGAGAGTTATCGCGAACTGATTCTCTCTCATCAGCCCACATTGTACTGGAATTTCGATAAGTCAGACCCGGAAGGGTACCGTAATATTGCGGCTGAGAAACAGGATTCCGAGTCCTTCAAAGCACTCATTAAAGGCAAGCTGGCCGGATCAGCGGCCGGACCTCGACCTTCCGAGTTTCCTCTGTTCGACTCCAAGAATCAGGCTATCTCAATCAAGGCGGGAGACGGCTTCCTGCGGGTAGTCGATCCGGGGGAGAAAAGTCCGCTGGATTTCACAGCCGGCGATGAAATTACAATCGAAGCCTGGGTCAATCTGAATTCGACACAATCCGGAAGGCACTACTATGTGATCGGCAAAGGACGCACAAACCGAAAAGGTGTTGCCCGGGATAATCAGAATTATGGTCTGCGGATTACTGGTTCCGACATCAGTTTTCTGTTTCGCGGTCAACCGGAGAAAAAAGGGGTGAAGCCGGATTATCACCGCTGGACCTCCAAGGGAGCCGGCATCAGTGCCCACAACTGGCATCATATAGCGGTGACCTACACGTTCGGTAAAAAGAAGAGCCTCAAAGCTTACGTTGACGGTAAGTCTGTCTCTGGCAAATGGGACATGGGCGGCGATACAACACTTGCTCCCGTCGTCGATAATGACGAAGTCTGGATTGGTTCCTCAATGGGCGGTTCCACCCGCAGTTCCTTTGATGGGCAGCTGGACGAACTCGCCGTCTATCGCACCAAGCTCACGGCGAAACAGATTGCCTCGCACTTTAAATATCATGTTCCCAAAGCACGCATCGACTGGACGGCGATCCCCGCGGATCGTGTGCAGGTTGATCTCTATGAGGGAATTCCCAATAAAAAATCCTGGAGTTTCCGCCCGCCACGCTACGCGGAAACCTTCACTCAGCCTCATTTTGCTCTGATTGAAATTCCGAATCGTTATTCCGCACGCGGAGTGAAGGTCGATCGGCCGGATCCCTTCCTGGTACGTGCGATGTCTCAGGTGACGATTCCCAAAGGAAAGAAGCGGATTCTGGTTCGTGCCCGTAATGCCTCGCGGTTGTATATCGACGGTGAGTTGGTTGCGGAAACCGGCTTTCATAAGATTTCCGGCAGTGCACACGGTAAAGTGTTCGATGTTGATTTGAGCCTGGCACCCCATATTCGACCTCTGCAACGAGGCGATCAGGAAAAAGTGATTGAATATACGGGTGATGGCAAACCGCACCGTGTTCGGTTTGAGATGATCGTCGGCGGTTCCGGACATCGTCCCGATTTTGGAGAGACAGGGGTTTTCATTGGTGATCCTGAACAGGATTTTCAGCTGCTGACACCCTCTGATCAGGTTGTGATGCTGACCGATGAAGACTGGTTACCATTCGCCCGCCAGTACCGCTATGATCTGATCGCGGTTAACGCAGAACGCCGCCGTCAGGCTTCTGCTGAAGAAGACCAGTACTGGGACTGGCGTCACAAACTGGCGAAAGCAGAAATCCAGAAGCAACCTCAGGTCAAGGTTCCTGCGGCTTCCAAAGGTCTGCGGGCCAACAATGCCATCGATCATTTCATCAATCGCCGGCTGGCCAAAGAAGAGGCACAACAGTCGCCAGAGTTGAATGATCTGGCATTTCTGCGTCGGCTCTCGCTCGATACTACGGGGACTGTGCCGACGCCTGAACTGGTCAAGGAATATCTGACTCAGAAACCGGAGACCCGCCGGCAGTTCGCGATCGAACGTCTGCTCAATGATCCCGGCTGGGCTGACAACTGGGTCGGCTACTGGCAGGATGTGCTGGCTGAAAATCCCAATATCGTCAACCCGACATTAAATAATACCGGACCATTCCGCTGGTGGATTCACGAATCGTTTTACGACAATAAGCCTTTCGACCGCTTCCTGACCGAGCTGGTGATGATGGAAGGGAGCAAATACTTCGGCGGTCCGGCCGGTTTTGAAATGGCTTCCCAGAATGATGCCCCGATGGCGGCTAAAGCCCACATTGTCGGGCAGACTTTCCTCGGCTTGAACATGAAATGTGCGCGTTGTCACGATGCACCCTTTCATGATTTCAAGCAGCGTGATCTGTTCAGTCTGGCGGCGATGCTCAGGCGGTCTCCTCAAGGGGTTCCCAAAACCAGTTCGATTCCAGGCTTCGATCCCAAGTCGAATTCGATGCTGGTTTCCGTGACCCTGTTGCCGGGCGAAAACGTGACACCCAAATGGACTTTTGAAGAGTTGGTTAAACCCGGTAAGTTCCCGGAAAACTACCTCCATTCCGAGAAAGATACCCGCGAACAACTGGCGGCCATTATTACGTCGCCTCAGAACGAACGATTTGCGAATGTCATTGTGAACCGGGTCTGGAAACGCTATCTGGGACATGGCCTGGTGGAACCGGTCGATGACTGGGACGGGCAGGAGCCTTCTCATCCGGAGTTGCTCAAGTACCTGTCTCAGCAGTTTGTCACGCATGGCTACGACCTGAAGTATCTGGCACGTCTGATTTTTGAATCGGACCTGTATCAACGACAGGCGTCGACGGATATTACCAAGGTCCAGGCGATGTTCGATTCGACTTACAATTTTTCTTCACCGGTGCTCCGGCGTATGGAAGCAGAGCAGATCGTGGATTCACTGTTTGCGATCTGTGGAAAACCGCTGAATGCCGGGCGGATGTGTATCGACATCGATGGTTCCCGCAGCTACCGCAGCTCGCTCGATCTGGGGACGCCGCGTCGGGCATGGCAGTTTACGTCTCCCTCGAACGAACGGGACCGTCCCAGTCTGGCGTTGCCGTTCGGACAGCCCTTTATTTCGCTGATGAAAACATTCGGCTGGCGGGATACACGTCAAAATCCGGTTACGATCCGCGAATACGCGTCGACGGCATTACAGCCTGCGATTCTGGCCAACGGTATTATTGGTCAGCGATTTACCCGGCTTTCCGATGACAGTGATTTCACAGAACTCGCATTAGAGGATCAGCCGGTGGAAGCGCTGGTTAAGGCGACCGTGATGAAAACGTTGACACGCGAGCCAACGGCCGATGAGTTGAAGATGTTCACGGAACTGCTGCAACCCGGATATGCCGACCGTGTCAATCCGGATGCGGAAATCGTCAGCCGCGAACGCTTGCCGCGAGATCTGGTCGGCTGGTCAAATCATTTGAGCCCACGGGCGAATGAAATCAAGGTAGAACTCCAGGCAGCAGTCAAACAGGGAGATCCGCCAACCAGACGTCTGCAGGATGACTGGCGAGACCGTTATGAAGACATGCTCTGGACCCTGTTGAATTCTCCCGAGTTTGTCTTCGTCCCTTAGAAGTAACATTGATCTGATCGAATTTCATACTTTGCCATATAAATAGAATGAAGAGTGAATCATGAACCAATTCGAGTCAACGCGCCGCGACTTCATTAAACAGGCTTCCGCCACCGGGCTGGCCGCATCCGCTCTGGGAACTTCCTGGCAGCAGTTGCTGGCTTCCGAAAAGCATGGCACGAAAGGGCATGGCTCTAAAAAACTGCCGATGCCCGTCGGCAAGGCGGAGCACTGCATCATGATCTGGCTGGGCGGTGGGTCCTGCCACATCGATACCTGGGATCCCAAACGCAAGGGAGATCCGAAGGCCAAGAAGCCGGGTTCGTACTACGATCCCATTTCCACAGCGATTCCCGGGACCCAGGTCTGCGAGCATCTTTCCCAATGTGCTCCCATTCTGGACCGATTCAATATCGTACGCAGTGTGCACCATGAAGTGATCGATGAGCATGCCGCTGCGACCAACCGCATGCATACCGGACGTCCTACTACAGGGACGATTACCTATCCTTCTGTCGGTTCGGTGGTCGCCCATCAGCGTGGTGCCGCCAGCGAACATGCTCCCGCCTATGTGCTGATCGGATACCCGAACGTGACACGCGGTCCCGGCTTCCTGGGCAGCAAAGCCGGATATGTCTATTTGACAGATACGAATGCCGGCCCGAGCGGTTTCACTCGTTCCACTCGCGTGGGGCAGAGCCGTCAGGATCGTCGCGAACGATTATTGACCAAAATGCGTGCGAATTATCGCCAGAGGAGTTTCGGCGGACAGACCATTCAGGACTATGATGAATCGGTAGCCGAGGCTCTTCGTCTGTCGGGGCCCGAATTCATGAAGGTCTTCGAACTGGACAACGAAAAGAGCGATCTGCGGAATGCTTATGGCGGTGAGTTCGGTCAGCGCTGTCTGCTTTCGCGGCGTTTGATTCAATCCGGAGTACGCTTCATCGAAGTATCGCATAACCTGAACTTCGTCAACGGGACCGGCTGGGATACCCATAACGATGGTCAACTGAATCAACACCTGTTGATTAAAGAACTGGACTCCGCGTTGTCCGCGCTGGTACTGGACCTGGAGCAGAACAAACTGCTCGATAAAACATTGATCGTAGTGGCTTCCGAGTTCGGCCGTCCCGCCAAATTTGATGGCGGTGGTGGACGCGGTCACCAGTCTAAAGCCTTCAGTGTGGTGTTGGCCGGTGGTGGTTTGCAAAACGGCAAAACGATCGGGGAAACGAACGAACTGGGGGAAGAGATCGTTTCCCGCCCGGTCTCTGTGCCGGATCTGCATGCGACGATCTATTGTGCTCTTGGCATCGATCCGTCAGAAGAACTCTTCTCCGGCGATCGCCCCGTGCCGATTACCGATCTGGGACAACCGGTGCGGGAACTGTTCGGATAAACCTCGTTTGAGAGCTGCATTCACGACGGGTTGCTGTCTTCAGGATGGCAACCCGTTTTTTTGTGCCTGGGCGATACCATGTCAACACTACGCCCAGGACTCAATTTGTCACAGTAAATTTCGTGTTGGGCAATGCCTGCTTCAATCGGGCCAGATTGGCGTCGCTGACATTGGTGCTGATCAGTCCCAGGTTTTTTAAATTGTTCAAGTTGGACAGCGTATTGACGCCTTGTGCTGTCACCGGAACGGAATAGATATGCAGATCCGTGAGTTGAGGCATATTCTGGATGGTCTGCATGAGTGCTTCCTCTGTGTTGGCAGGGCTTCCTACCCAGAGTCTTCTCAGACGGGGAAACTGCTGCAGAAGAGGCAGACTTTCATCCTCGATGTTGGTCCTGTGGATTTGCAGAGTCAAGACTTCCTGAAGCTGTGTAAATTTCTGTAAAGATTTCCCTGTGATCGGGTTTCCTGAAAGTGCGAAATTTATCAGATTGGGATACCTGATTAAATCTGTTGCCGCGTCATCATTCAAATTCAGACTTCCCACAAACAATGAAGTCAGTTTCAGGTCGGGGGACAGTTGAGAAATCCCGGCTTGTGTGATTTGTGTAACGGGAATATGCAGCAGTTCCAGATTGGTTAATTGATTGATCGTGGGATTATTTTGTCAGTAAGCGGTGTGGAGTTCGCGATCAACGACTTCATTTCTACCAGGGGAAGAATATTCGGCAAAGTTGCGTCTGTGATTTCACATGAGAGCAGATCGACTTCGAAGATTTGATACGGTTCATCAGGAAAATCGGCCATGCGTTTGATGCGGGTACGACCGCTGTTGTCCAGGCGGACGCTTCCCCCGACAGAAAAGACCCATTCGAAGGCTTCGTCTTTAGTCTGAGCGACAGGCACAGGTGCTGGTTCCGGTTCGCTGGTCGGACTGGTTACCGGCGTTGTCGTTGCCTCGGCAGGTTTACTGTCTACGTTGATGGGTTTCGCACGGAGGATTTTCTTTTCTTCTTCGGAACGTGGCTTCTGATATCCAAAATAAGCCATGATGAGAAAACCGACCAGAAGCACGGAGACAATTCCCACTACACCGGTAATCAAGCCACTGCTTTCGCCGGCCGGTTGATTGGAATCAGGGTTCAGGTTACTCACGCTCTGCTTGCGTTTCTGTTTCCTGAGAGTCAGCTTAACCTGCCGGTTGTATTCTTCGCGCAGTTCAGGGCTCGAGAGTGTCAGCTCGGCTTCATCAATTTCAAAGATCAGTTGATTGGCGGCTTTGCGGTGCGATCCGTGCAGGTTTTCTTCGACGATGGCCCGTTGCCGCTGAGCCGCGGTTTCGATGACTTCGGGATCCTCTTCATTGACGGAAATCCCCAGCAACTGATAGTAGTGAGGTGGTTGCTGTTCCGGTGGAATCCCCAGCCATTTATGATAAGCGTCGAAGGCCATATGCTCGTCTCAAAAACCAAAGTCTGACTGGAAGTGAATCTTCTGCGCGGGCGCGACAGGCGGGTGTCTGTTCAAACTTGATTGTAAATCCGAGATGAACGTGAGTCAACGTGCGACTCATAAATGAGATTGATGGCAAGGGCTGAAGCAGGATCATCAAAATCGCGTCACTGGTATTCAGCCGACAGAAGTGTATCCTTTAAAGGACACTGTTGCGTTCTCTGGAAGTTCCCGTATTAAGGTCTGTCGCATGTCTGCCCGCCCGACGCATTATCTGATAGTTGCAGCTGTGTTTCTGTTTGTGGGAACACTGGCCCTGTTTCTGACACTGCAACCGGCGGGAGATCCACCTGTTCCGATTGACAATCAATCGATTACTTTCGAAGAGGCTGAGCGACTGCTGGGGTTGAAAAACGAGGGAATTGCCTATCTGGAAAATGAGCGCTACGTGGAGAGCGATCCCTTACTGGAACGGCTGACGGAAGAAATGCCGGGCGACATGATTGGCATTCAGAATCTGACTATCTGCCGCTTGTTGCGACTGACGGCTGACAAACAGGCCGAGCAACCGGAAGAGAAGCGGCTGGCAGAACAGACACTGGCGACTGTGCAGCAACTGATCCAGATTTCGCCGGAATCGAGCGTCAGTTATGTGCTGTCAGCACGCATACACCAGGCACTGAAACAGGATGAGCAGGCATTAACTGCACTGGAGCAGGCTTTGCAGATATCACCCGATACTGCGGCGATCTGGTTCGAGCTGTCTCAACTCCAGAAGCAGAGTACAAAGCCCGAAATACAGGAGCAATCGAACGCGTCGCTGGCCCGTGCCTGGGAACTGCAGGCGGACAATTTATATCTGACGATCGATTTTCTGCAGGTAGCCGCAGATCAGAAGTCGGCTCAGGCAGAGAAAGTCTTCAAGGCCGTCAGCCAACTGGCGGCGCCCCTGGTCGAAAGTGTGAAAGAGCATACCCGGCTGGATTTGAATCAGTTGATCGATGCGTCGTTGAAAGCGATTGAAGAACAGAAATGGAACGTGGTGATACGGAATGCGCGAATTGTGCGTAACGTCCTGATTGCGGAAGACCTGGTGAAAAGTGATCGTCGGCGCGTCGCGCAGAATTCGCTGGAGTTTGTCGTCCCTGATTTTCCACCGGCCTTTTATGCCGCAGTCGAATGGCCGGTCCAGAAGAAACCGTTGTCTGTCAGTTTTGCCGATCCTGAACCGTTCGATTTTGTGGAGGACACTCCCGAGAATATCAGGGATGTGCAGATGGCAGACTTTGACCTGGATGGCAAACCCGATCTGATCCTGCTGACGGCAGAGCGGGTTCAGGTCTTTCGACGCGGACCGCAGGGACGCTGGAATGTGATTGTGACAGTGCCTGTGGACGGCGACTATGCTGAGATCCACGCTGTTGATCTGGACGCGGATGTGCAGCAGCTTACTCCGCAGCCGGTTGAAGAGAAACAAGAAACGCAGCCGACTACCGCTACTGTATCGCCCGCCCGCGATGCCGACCTCGATCTGGTGTTGGCGGGGAAGTCCGGCATTCGATTGCTGGAGAATCAGGCGGACAACCAGCAGAAAACGAGACAACTGATACTCAAGCCACAGGCTGATTCCTTGAAGGCGTTGAAAGATGTGCTGACCATCAATTTTTCTGACCTGGATCATGATGGTGATCTGGATCTGGTCGCTTCTACCGAGCACGGACTTTCCCTCTGGTCGAATCGGGGTGATTTTACGTTTCAGGATATCAGTGCGAATTCAAAGCTGCCTCCTGCGGATCTGGCGGCGACGTCTATTGTGCGCGTGGACTGGGATCGCGACGTCGATCTGGACCTGATTCTCTGCAGCCGGAAGTCAAAGCAGGCTAGTTATCTGGAAAATTTACGGCATGGCCGCTTTCGCTGGCGACTTTTTACTGAAGCCGGAGCGAAAGAGGGGCCGACATCCAATCAGTTTGAAGAATGCGTACTGACAGACTTTGATCGAGATGGTTCCTGGGACCTGATCGGAGTGCAGCAAAAAAAACTGATGCTGGCTCAAACCCGATTGCCGGAACCGGGGCGGATGCAAATTGCTTCGGTTCAGCAAATCGAAGGCATCGAGCCGGTTGACGCGCAGGGGAAGGTGCTGCAGACAGGTGACCTGAATAACGACGGCGTGCTGGATGTTGTGGCTTTGAATTCAAGGCAGCTGCAAATTCTGCTGGGAACGGCGGAACACAGCACAGAGCAGAATGTGTATGTGAAAGATCAGGGTATCACCAGTTCGAAGCCGATGGTGAAATATCGACTGGCAGATTTGAACGGTGACGGCAGCCTGGATGTGATTGCCGTCACGGAGGATGAAGTGATTCAGTGGCAGAACAAGGGCAACGATTATCATTGGATCGATGTCTCTCTTCGCGCAGAACAGGTGAAGGGGGAGGTGAAATCTGCCAGCGGTCGAGTGAATCATTACGGTATCGGCAGTCTGCTGGAACTCAGAAGTGGCGTTCTGTATCAGCCACAGATCGTTTCCGGGCAATCGACGCACTTCGGTCTGGGGAAGCAAAGTGTCGCGGAGGCGATTCGCGTA
>Ga0180434_10003918_pt1 | contig 18530 bp, 15 predicted proteins | sample SS_ome_7_FD_132453 | JGI IMG/M metagenome (GOLD analysis project Ga0180434, IMG submission 132453) | Hypersaline lake sediment archaeal communities from the Salton Sea, California, USA - SS_1_D_2 metaG | ecosystem: Environmental > Aquatic > Non-marine Saline and Alkaline > Hypersaline >...
CAAGACCCTGGCCCCCAACTCCCGCCGCTCCTTCAACGCCGCGGACTTCGTCACCTCCTACGACGTCTCCACCAGGGTGGATTCGGACCTACCGGTGGTGGCCGAACGCGCCGTCTACTGGGACGACCGCACCGGGGGACATGACTCCATCGGGTCCAACACACCTTGAGGAAAGCGTTTTTACTGAAGGTTTGAGATCAAGCTTATCCAGATCATCGGGGGTTTCGCCTTATCGTCAGTTCCACTTGGCCATTATGCCGTCGATATCACTGACTCCGTCATGCACGATCTTGATGCTGTCCTTATTCCTGCCGAGATTCAGCTGTAGCGCCCTGCGTATCTGGGCCTGCTCCCACACCGATTTTTTCACGTAAGGCCTGCTGACCCCCTGCTGGGAGGCATAATGTCTAAGCACGGCCAGGCAGGCCGAATCGCAGGCCACTCTGTCCTTGCAGGCCAGGATGAGTCCGGGCTCGGTCCAATGCATATCCCCAGAAGCCGGCCCGCCGGAGAGGATCACGGTCAGGGCATCCACCACGTTCATGGTATGTACTGGTGCAGCCAGATTCAGTTCCGCGACCCTTTCTCCCAGGTCTTTGGTATGGATACCTTTTCCACCGCCTGTGGTCCGCTTCTGCCTGGAGAGCACGCCGACATGGTTCTTGATGCAGCAGGTGTAATCGACGTTTGTCCCTGACACCTGATCGTGGTTCTTGAGCATGGGGACGTTGATGAAGTGTTTGAACCTCGAGTCGGTCAATGATTTGGGAATCTCGATTCTGAAGCCGATGCTCTCGAAATCGAAGCAGGTTGTGTCAATATATTCTTCATCCTCCCAGGCGAGAAAATTAACTCCCTCGGATTGGACCACATCATACACTCCTACCTTTTTTGCCACCTCTAGGGTTGATGGGTCCATATAGGAGGAGGCTTCCGCTACGGTTATGTTCGCTGCTTCCGTTCTTTCCTTCACCGCCCGGATGACGGCGCGCAGCACCTCCGGATGGGTGGTCACCCTGGTCGCAAGGGTGTAACCAGTGGTCAGGTTGGGCTTTATCACCACGGTGTCTCCGCTTTGGATCTCACTTAGACCGCCTGCCAGCTCAATAGCTCGTTTGACCTTCGCTTCGATATCGCCGTACCCGACGATGCCGACGGTTGCGGCCCCTATCGGCACGGGCGGCATCATTAAGCGGTAGACCCCATCGGTGCGAATATCCTCAGCAGGCTGAGACGAGCTGCATCCGATAGGCAGCGCCAAGCCCGCTGCAGCGATACCCGAGATCTTCAAGAAAGTTCGCCGGCTCAGCCCCTTTGCCGGCCATAACCTTTCGAGGTCATGCAGCTTTTTTTCTAAATCATACGGCTTTGCGCCCTTCCCCCACTTATCGTCTTCCATGGCTTAGCGCTCCCAGATTTCGCATCAGAAATACAGATGAAGGTCTGAAGAATGTATCAGACGAAATGTGTATTCAGACTTCCTTTTATCATCATTATATGTGTTATTGGGATCAGCAAAGGATGCATAAACATCAGCGCATTCCCATCCTGGTGTGCACCATCCCATATCGGGCTTTATAATCGAGAACAAGGATAAAAGCTTATTTGAGATGCAGAAAGTCAATTCGAGAGTTAAGACCTAATCTTAAGTATGGAGCCACCATATCAAAACCTGGTGACCCCCCTTACGCAGCTGAATCTCGACAGCTGCACATTGCTGGTTATCGATACCCAAAACGACTTCGGCGATCCTAAAGGATCTTATCCTGTGCCCGACCTGGAGCGGGTTATGCCCAACCTGGTCAGGGCCATCGAGCTCTTCCGTGAAGCGGGGAAGCTCGTAATCCATGTCATTAGACTGTATAAAGAGGATGGGAGCAACGTCGATCTGTGCCGCAGGTGGCATTTCCAACAGGGGGAGCTACGCATGGTCGTGCCGGAGACATGGGGGTCGGAGCTGGTTGCCGGCACCAACCCGACAGGTAGGAAACTGGATCCCGAAATCCTGCTCGCCGGCGGTTTCCAAGAACTCCGGCCCAATGAATTGGCGATGTATAAGCCTCGCTTCAGCGCTTTTCACGATACGCCCCTGAAGGCCTTACTGGATTCGAAGGGAATCGACAGCGTGATCATAGTGGGCATCACTTTCCCCAACTGCGTGAGGGCGACCCAGTTCGGAGCATCGGATAACGGCTACCGGGTTGGCCTTATCCCCAGCGCATGTACGGGCGTATACGATGACGGCTTGAAGGCCATGCAGGCCGTGGGTGTGCAGCTGATGACCCTCGATGAATTGGAGTCACGATTTGGGGTCAGCCCCCCGCATTCCGCATAAATCCAAACAGGAATGAAGCTTTGACCCCATCCAGATTCTTGTGCGGAATGCGGGGGGCTGACCCCAATATTTGTGGGTATTATAATGTTTGTGCCGCACAGGGCTTTTAGGGAGAGGAGGAAGCATGCCGGAATATCAAGAGGAATTGATACTGAGGCTCTACAAGACCATGTACACCATTCGCATGTTCGAGGAGACGGTCAGCGAACTGGGCATGGCCAGCGAGATACCCAGCGCAATGATCCATCTCTACGTGGGGGAGGAGGCCATAGCCACCGGGGTGGGGGTCTGCCTGCGCGAGGACGACTACATAGTGAGCACCCACCGCGGGCATGGCCACCTCATCGCAAAGGGAGGCTCCTTGAAGAAGACCATGGCCGAGCTTCTGGCCAAGGAGGAGGGTTACTGCCGGGGACGCGGCGGCTCCATGCATATCACCGACGTGGAGCTGGGCGGCCTGGGCGCCAACGGCATTGTGGGTGCCGGCCTGGTGATAGCACCGGGGGCGGCCCTGTCGGCTAAGCTGAGGGGGACCGCCCAGGTGACCGCCTGCTTCTTCGGCGACGGCGCCTCCAACCAGGGCACCTTTCACGAGGGCTTGAACCTCGCCTCCATCTGGGACCTCCCCGTTGTTTTCGTATGCGAGAACAATGGCTACGGGGAGTTCACGGCACAAAAGGAACACCAGAATATCGAACGTATATCGAAACGGGCCGAGTCCTATGGCATACCCGGCATAACCGTGGACGGAAACGACGTCCTTGAGGTATATGCCGCGGCTTCCTGGGCGGTGGAGAGGGCCAGAAAGGGGGCGGGCCCCACCCTTATCGAGGCTGTCACTAATCGCTGGTACGGCCATTACCTTTATGACCTGGACGAATACCGCTCCGAGGAGGAGAAGGCGGGTTTCGAGGAAGAGGACCCGATAAAGCTCCTGGAGAGAGATGCCGTGGAGCAGGGGCTGGCCTCGCCCGCCGTGCTCGAGCGCATCCGCTCCGAGGTGGAGAAGGAGATAGAGGAAGCCCGCAGTTTCGCCGAGGAAGGTACCGATCCCCTGCCTGAGGAAGACTCAGGTCTGATATACGCGGGGGGTGAGTAGCATGGCTGAGACGGAGGTCATGTCCTATGCCGAGGCCATCGGGTTGGCCTTGAAGGAAGAGATAGAGAACGACGAGTCGGTCTTCTTTATGGGCGAGGACGTACGCTCGAGCATGTTCGACGTCACCAAGGACATCCATCTGGAGGTGGACGAAAGAAGGGTGTTGGATACGCCTATCACCGAGAGCGCCATCGTGGGGGCTGCGGTGGGAGCTGCCATGACCGGCATGCGCCCGGTGGTGGAGATCATGTTCCAGGACTTTCTCATGGTATGCATGGACCAGATAATAAACCAGGCGGCCAAGATCCGCTTCATGACCGGCGGCCAGGTTAAGGTGCCCATGGTCATCAGGAGCCCCGGTGGCTTCCTGATGTCCTCGGCCGCACAGCACTCGCAGAGCTTCGAGGCGCTCTTCATGCACATCCCCGGCCTGAAGGTATGCGTCGCCTCCACACCCAGAGACGCCAAGGGGCTTTTGAAGACGGCCATCAGGGACGATAACCCGGTGCTTTTCTTCGAGCAAAAGACGCTCTATTACGGCACCTCCGAGGTCCCCCTGGATCCGGAGTTCACCCTTCCCATGGGTGAGGCGGCCGTGGCAAGGGAGGGCAAGGACGCCACACTCTTCGCGGTGCTGGGCATGGTGCCCGAGGCTATGAGCGCGGCCGAATCCCTGGAGCGGGAGGGCATAGACGTGGAGATAATCGATCCGCGTACCCTGGTTCCCCTGGACAAGGAGACCCTGCTCGCCTCCGTGCGCAAAACGGGTAGGCTGGTCACCGCGGAGGAGGGATGTCTAACCGGTGGGGTCGGTGCGGAGATCGCGGCTCTGGTAAGCAGCGAGGCATGGGATGCCCTCAAGGGCCCGGTGGTCAGGGTGGCGGCGAAGGACCAACCCGCGCCCTTCGCGCCGGTGCTGGAGGCGGCCTGCGTGCCGGATTCCGATGCCATAGCCGAGGCGGTGAAAAATACACTGCAATATAAATAATCGATTTCAGATGAACATTAATAGTATAATTATCTTAGTTGTGGTAAATTGCTCTTATACGCATGTTATGCAAAATATGCGTAAATCTAATGGGGGGTGGAAATAAAAGAGAGTTCAAGAATCTCCGAATAGATGCTGTCAACACAGCGGTCACTTACTGGAGGGAGCAAGATGGCAAAGGATATCGCTATCGAGCTTGTGTTGATGGAGGACGAGAGATGCGGAGATGAGTTATACGTCTTGGACTGGGAATTTGATAGCGCCAATGACAAGATACTGTACTTCAAGCTGTTCCCGTTGCGGGAATGGCTAAGCGGATATCGCAGCCATCCGGAATATATCGCGAAGAAAAACGATTTTATCCTGCATAGAAAAGACACCTCGGGCTATATCAGCACCTCGAACAGGCTGAACTTCAATCTCGGTAACGGTAAGTTCTATGACGTATATGGGCGAGCGTATATAAAATCGCACAGTAATGCGGACCTGCGCGACCTCAGGACGGAATTCACCCATGTAAACATCGTAAAACGCCTGGGCGAGGTGGGGGTCATGAAACGAATGAAGGAAGGCAAGGACCTGAAAGCCTGAGCCTTGAGCCCCACATCCAAGCCCTACCGAGTATCCTTTGACCCGCCTTGGAGATTCTTCTACTGGCCTCCCTCGCTCTTCATGTTATTTGAATCCTGAGACGATAGAAGTAATTGATAAGTAAATACCGCTTTTCTGGAGGTATCACATCATGTATAAGGGACCGAAAACAGTCGTGATCACCGGGGCCGCATCAGGGCTGGGCAGGGCCTTTTCCCTCGCCTGGGCGGCGAAGGGTTGGAAGGTAGGTATTCTGGATATCGACATGGAGGGTGCCGATGAGACCCGTGAGATGGTCGCCGAGGCCGCGGGTATGGGCGAGGTCTTCCAGTGCAATGTCAGGAGTCTTGAGGAGGTGGAGGCGGCGGCGGAACATTTCTATGATCTCTGGGGCGAAGTAGGGGTGCTCGTTAACAACGCTGGTGTGGGCAGCGGCGGGGCCGTGGGCGAGATACCCATGGAGCACTGGGAGATAGTGATGGAGATCGATCTATGGGGCGTGGTCTACGGCTGTCATGCTTTTATCCCAAGGATGAAGGCCCAGGGCGGTGGGCATATCGTGAACGTTGCCTCCGCAGCGGGACTTTTCTCCGCGCCCAGGTTCGCGCCCTATAACGTGTCCAAGGCGGCCGTGGTCTCCCTTTCCCAAACCCTCAAGTCCGAGCTGGCTCCCTTCGCTATCGGCGTGACCGTGGTCTGTCCGCCCGTAGTAAAAACCGCCATATTGGACAACACGCTGGAGATGGCGGGCGAGATCGATTACGACATCGAACACGAGGAAAAGTTGATAAGAACCGCCTTGGAGAATTCCAGGATAACTCCTGGGGATGTTGCTGAGAAAACGATGAAAGCGGTGGAGAAGAACCGTTTATATGTAGTCCCTGGAATCTCCCTGCAACTGAGCTGGCTCAACTCCAGGTACCTGCCGGAGTTTTTCTACAAGGCCATGGCCTTCCTGACCAGGCGAGGGCTGGATAAGCCCGCCTTCATGTATGCTGCCAGGAAAGGCTATATGTAGGGTTACGCGGTCTGCTTACGAAAATAGCTGACGGCAAGAAGACCCGTTATACAAAGCCATATCTCCACGCCGAGGAAATAGACGAAATCCAATCGTGTCCCCCTTTCCTTTGAAAGACGGGGAAAACAACGTTCATATCCCCCATGGTTACCGGCTATTTGTTTTCAATAGTCTAGAACAACAAAGCCCAACGGGCAACAGGATATGCAAACGCACCACTTCGGTGTCAGACACCAAAACGGTGCAAACGCACCATTTCGGTGTCAGACACCCAGATGATGCATTATAATTTCGGGGGAGGGAGGTCATGTACTACAACATCGGCCGGGACCTGCTCGGGATCAACCCCAAAGACGGTACCATGTACCAGTCCACCAGCTATGGGCGCCGGGAGAAGGCTCTCCCCGGGGTGGTGGGCAAGTTCCAGAAGAAATGCGTCGACTTGAAGCCCGACCGGTCCTTCACCATGGCGGAGCTGGATGGTCCGGCCGTGGTGACCAGGATATGGGTGGCGGTGCCGTGTTGGAGCAACCCCGGTGTCCTCAGGAACGTGGTGCTGAGGGCTTTCTTCGACGGGGAGGCCGAGCCCTCGGTGCAGACGCCCCTGGGCGATTTTTTCGGAGCCACCTTCGCCCGGCCAAAGGAGTATGCCTCGGCCTACCTGGCTATCACCTCCGGGGCCTACCTCTGCTTCTTCCCCATGCCCTTCAGGCGGAAAGCCGTGTTCACCGTAGAGAACCAGGGCTCCTCGAAGGTCAAGATGTTCTTCTACCAGATAACCTACCTCGAGCTGGAAGAGGACCTGCCGGCGGATACCCCTTACTTTCATTGCCAGTGGCACCGGGAACGCTGCTCCCGGGGCGGATCCCCCTACACGGTACTGGAGGCCGAGGGAAGGGGGTACTACCTTGGCTGTCACCTGGACATGCAGGGGAGAGGTTACCCGTGGCGGCTAAACCCGGTGAAGATCCAGCTTCCCGAGGGGTTCGGCATGGGAGTACTGGAGGGCTGGGAGAGGATATGGATCGACGATGCCGAGCAGCCCAACCTGCACGGCACCGGCGGAGAGGACTACTTCAACGGCGCCTGGTACTTCACCAAGGTGCCTTCTACCTGGCTGACCCACGGCGTGACCCAGCGGCGCTACGACCTGCGCCGGGTCTCCTGCTACCGTTTCCACGTGGAGATGCCCATGTTTTTCAGCCGTAGGATAAAGGTGACCATCGACCACGGTCTGGAGAACCTGCTTGCGGCGGATATCGACGGCACCTCTTACTGGTACCAGGAGGAGCCCCACCTCCCCTTCGAGCCCCTGCCCCCGGCCCGCCAACGGCGACCTATCTCGACCTCCGGGAACCGGCTGATAATGGCCGTGCCCCTTCTATACGCCGCTGCGGTATACGGGCTCGCAAGGAGTATAAGAAGGAAGTTTAATACTGGTTAGAAAGCCAAGCCTAGAGGGATAACCAGATGAAAGCCGCGGACATGAACCCGTTTTTCGAGCCCAGTGGCGTGGCCATTATCGGCGCGCGCCGCAGGCCCGGTTTCGGGTATGGGATACCTATAATCCTGCAGCGCCTCGGCTGGGGGGATCGTCTTCACCTCGTCAATCCCGCCGGTGGTGAGCTGCACGGCCTGCCCGTCTACAAGGAAGTAGCCGATGTGCCGGACCCGGTAAACCTGGCCATTGTGATAGTCCCCGCTCCCGTAGTCCCCCAGGTGCTGGATGAGATAGGCGCCCGGGGAATCCGCCACGTGATCGTCGAGAGCGCGGGCTTCTCGGAGGTGGATGACGAGGGCCGGGCATTGCAGGAGCGAGCTAAGGGCATCGCTCAAGAATACGGCATGAGGGTCATCGGGCCCAACTGCGTAGGTTTGATCAATACCGCCAACCGCTTCACCTCGGCGGATATCCTCGAGGAAGCGCTCACCCCCGGCTCAACCGCTATAATCGCACAGAGCGGCGTTTTCGGGAACATCCTCATGGATATGCTGTACGAGTATAAACTCTACGTCTCCAAGGTTGTGACCCTGGGCAATCGCATGGATGTTAACGAGTGTGACCTGCTCGAGTATCTCAAGAAGGATGAGGATACCGAGGTTATCATGGCTTACTTAGAAGGCGTGTCCGACGGCCGCCTCTTCAAGCAGACGCTGCAAGGGGTTGTTCACGAGAAACCGGTTCTTATCTTGAAGAGCGGTCGTACGGAGGAGGGCAGGGCCGCGACGGAATCACATACGGGAAGCCTCTCCGGAGAGGATATGCTTTACGATGCGGTTTTCGCCCAGACCGGAGCGATCAGGGCCGATAACCTGGAGGAACTGGTCGAGATGACCCGGGTCTTCTCCACCCAACCCCTTCCTGAAGGTAACCGCCTTGGGATTCTGACGGTAAGCGGAAGCCTCGGGGTTTTGGCCACGGATGCGGCGATCGACCACGGACTATCATTGCCACCTCCTTCTGACTCCACCGTGCAAAAGCTGCGCCAGGAGGCCCCTGGGTGGATGAATGTCAAGAACCCCCTGGACGTGGGGCCTTTCGAGCGATACGGCATGGCCCTGGCCGTGATGATGGAGGACCCGAACTTCGACATGGTTCTGGCCATCACCGTACTTCCCTTCGCGGTGTATAAGGGGATAGAGTCCGAGGGATTCGCCGGGAAGTCTTATTTCGGCGACATCGCCGACCTTCGTAAGAATGCGCCCGAGAAACCCCTGGTGGTCTGCGCCGTGGGACACAGTGAATTCGTTTTCCAGATGAGGGAGGTGTCGGGACCCGGGGTGCCCGTGTTCATCTCTCCCGAACCCGCCATCGGGGCCCTGGCCGCTCTGCACGGATATCGGGCGCGAAGAAAGCTCTGCTGAGGGCCGGTTCTTCCTCTTTGTACTGCAGCAAAAACGAAGATCGAATATACGGCTTCATTAGCAGCTCCATTATTGCTTGTACAGGTTATTCAAATGCCTTTGTTTACCGAAATTAAATACGAGGGAAGAAATACGGAGAGGGGCTGGAGCATGGGTACCATGACATGTAAAGGCTGTGGTATTCCCAAGCTGTTCTGCTGGGGAAACAGGTGGACCGATGACGGCATCCTCGAGTCCCAGCCTATAGGGATGCGCAGATTGATAATGATGGAGCAGGAGCTCATGGTGGGGATCTTCCAGGGCCTGGAGGAGAGGCTGGGAGTCTCCATAGAGCACATCATCTTCGAGGCCAAGCGCAAGGATGCCGTGCTGTACGTCTCCGACCTCTTGCCGCCGCTGCTGGGAAGATTCGTGCGCCTTGCGCCGCTGAGGCGGTTCGCGTACATGGTCATGATCAAGCAGGCGGCCTTGATCGGCCTGGGCAAGGCCAAGATGCTGGAATACGAGCCGGGGAGGAGGTTGGTGGGAAGGATCAGCCCCGTGTACTGTAAAGCTCTTTTTACCGGTGATGTATTCGGGGCATTCGAGAGCATCGAGGGGGTCAAGGCCAAGCATACCTACGGAGAGATCGGGGATGACCTTTTCTTCAACATCGAGCCCTGGGAAGATGCGCCGGAAGAGGAAAGGCTGGAGCCGGAAGAGGGCATAGTCGTCCCCGCCACGGCCAATTACTTCCGCTGCGATGTATGCGGCCTGCCCAGGGAGATATCCTTTCTGCGCTGGGAACCTGAGGTGGGGAAGATCATCGACTCCAGAACGGGAGAATGGGTCTTCATCCAGGGCATCGGCGCCCTGAACGCGGTGTACAGGGAGTTGGAGGAGGAACTGGGCGAGGAGATACCGCACCTGGTCGCTGACCTTACCTGGATCTATTATCAACGCATGAAAGATGAGCACCCGCAGGTGTTCAAGGACCTCAATTTCATAAAGGTCAGGGGCCTGGGCGTCCCCGACAGCGATAATCCCACCCCCAGCGAGTTGAAGGAGGGCCTGAACATCCGCAACGGCTTCAACGGGCCCATGTTGGCCGGCATGGTCGCCGCCGTGATGGGTGGAGACTACCCCAAGTGGAGCTGGGAGTCATCCGAGGAGGGCGTGGTAAAGATCACGGTGGAGGAGAGCTCGATCGGGGTTTATAAGGACTGAGCTGGATCATTCCTCGGCCGGAACGGCCCGGCACTTCGTGGTCAGATACTGCAGGCATACTTCCAGGTAATGCAGGTATTCACCGCTTACCTCCCTCATGCCGTAGATGACATCCTTTAGGGCACTGGTGATGGGTTCGGCGTATCCAACGATTGCGGGCAGGTAATCCTCGATCCTGTCCATGAACTCGTCCGGGGTCTCGCTCCTCTCTCTCTTTAAACCGGCGGCGGCCAACTCCTCGCACATCTTCTTATAGGTGAGGTGTACGTACAGTCCCGTGTCCCGGTCCATGGCTCTTTTACGGATGTCCTCCTTTTTAGATTTCTTGCCTTTGCCCCGCCTCTTCTTGTACCAGGAGTAGAGCTTCCAGCCGATAAAGAGCATGATGGCCAGGACCAATATAGCGATGATGGCGTAGAGGAGAAAGGTAGTTATACTAATGTTCCGGCCCGGTACGGAGGTCTCGGACTCAGGCCCCTCGCCCAGGTCTTTCATGGATTTCTCTATCTGCCGCTCGCTGGTCCCACCCTCCACTATCTCCGCGTCCTCACTGATATCGCCCTGGCGGGAAGGTTCCCCCTCTTCTGTGTTCAAGGGGAAGCCCTTCCCCGACTCGGTTTCCGAGGGGGAGCCCTCCCCCGACTCGAATCCCGGGCCCTCTACCAGGGTGTCCTTGGGCGTCGGGGTGGGATCATAGGGCAGCCAGCCGGAGTGAGGGAAGTATATCTCCACCCATATACCCGCGTCGCTGTCATAGACCTCGAACCTCCCGGTTTCTGAGTTGAAGGTCCTGGGAACGAAGCCCGTTACCAGCCGGGCGGGGATCCCCACTTCGCGGCAGAGAAGGATCATGGCCGTGGCGGCCAGGAGGGTATCACCGCTGCGCTGCTGGTTTATATAGACGTTCAGGCTCTGGTCGCCGTCTGACAGGGTAATGGAGGGATCGTAACTGAAGTTCTCCTTCATGTAGTCCATGATAGCGAAGGTCTTTTCCTGCTGGGTCTCGCTTCCGGCCGTGGCTTCCGCGGCCATCTCGGCCAGGCCGGGACAGCCGGTATAGCTCACCGCGTACCTCTCTTCTATCTCCTGCGGTATGCTGCCGTCGCTGAGCACGATCTTCTCGGGGATGAAGGAGGTGACGGCATAGATGTAGCCCGAAGGCATGTTTTTCCGGCTGAAAAGGTTGGAGTTGACGTCCTCGTATACACCGTAGTTGCTCCCGCCCTCCTGCTCGGGCAGCCTCACGGCAACCGGGTTCAGGCCCACCGGCATGTCCCTTCCGAACTCCTGATGCAGGTGAAAGATCAGGTCCGCCCGGCTGAAGTTGCCATGGTATTCCCCGTTTATCTCGCTGAGCACCCGGTTCAGCTCTATCCGCGGTGAATCGGATATGTACTCGGTGGCCTGGGTGGAATAGCTCCATTCACCGTTGTTGTAGCGGTCGAGGGCCTTGATCTTCACCAACCGCGCTATGGCGCTTTGCAGCTCGAACAGGAGAGATTGAGAGAGGCCGCCCTCCCCCTCGGAGGGAGCACCTTCTTGCGGCTGCCCGCCCTCCTCCGCGTCTCCAGCGGTGGGACTCCAGGATGTACCGCCCTCTCCTTGTGGGAACTCAAACTCCTCTTGAAGGTCGGTGGGATTCTGTTCTACACCCCGAGCTTGGGTTTCCCTTTGCTCCTCCGGGGGACGGTGCAGCGGCTTGGGCAGCAGAAAGAACAGAGCGGCGGTTATGAGCAAAAGGATCAAGGCGGGGATGATATAGCTGGTATAGGGAGCCCGGCTCTTTCCCTGGGCCTCCACGGATAGGTTATGCCCCTCCCTGGTACGGTGGAGGTGCTCCTTGAGCCCAAGATGGACTACCGGTATCAGCAGGCCCAGGTAGACCATGATGGGAATCAGGCTCAGGGTGCTGCGGCTAATGGCGCAGATCACCAGGATGGCGCCGGAAGCGGCGATGATGTAAAGGTAATCCCTTGTCTTTTTAAGCGTAAAGCTGTAGGCGGCGCATACCGATGCTATGAGATCCGCCCCGAGGAGAGCAAGGGGCCATGAGGAAGATAAGGCGACAGCGATGCTGAGAAATGCCAAGCCCAGGCCCAGTATCATGATGACGATGAGTTCGATCCTGGTGCGCTTTTTCCCCACCTTGTACCAGGAGTAGATGAAACCGCAGATGACCAGCGGCATGATGATGAAGTACAAGCTCATCCTGCCCCAGAAGATGGGGGCGCCGGTATAGGCTACGAAAAAGAGGGCCAGGGTTCCCCAGTGCAGCCAGGCAAGGGACCCGCTCATCTCCAGGCATAGACCCTCCCCTTTCCTGAAGGAGTGGAGGTAGTCAAAATAGCTGCCGTTCAATTGCCGATACCTCCCAATAGCGACCCCATGGGGCCGTCCTCGTACCTGATTGGATAGACGATGAAGTTGTGTCTTCTGAGACTGGTGACGGTCTCATGAAAAGCCCTGCGGTATTCCTGGATCAGTTCAACCTTATAGGTGAAGGTGCTGCGATCGAAGAGAAAAACCCGGGTCTCGATGTTCTTGGCTCTAAGCATGAGCAGTGTACTTACTATCTCCGGATAGGGGTTCTGCAGTGGGAGCAGCAGCGTGGTGTCCTGCCTCAGGCTATCTAATAAATACAGGATTGTATCCTCGATGGGCATGGTTCGCCTCTGCTTCAGGCTGGCCAGAAAGTCCAACACCAGGGGGAATTCCTGCATTCCCCGGTTTAGGTCGAGTTCCCTGTACCCGTCTCCCAGCGCCAGGATCCTCATGTCGTATCTCTTTTGGAGGACCAGCCTGGCCAGGGACCCCACGATCTTGAGTGAGTACTCGAAGGTGTTGTATTTATCCAGGCCGACGCCGACGGTTATGTCCAGATCGATGATGGCTGTGAGGTCGAAATCCGCCGGTTTCTCCAGTTCCTTGACCATGAGGGTGCCGCGTTTGGCCGAGGACTTCCAGTGGATAAGGCGCTTAGGGTCTCCGGGCACGTACTCCCGTATGCCGAAGAAGTCGTTGCTGAGTCCCGCCTTCTCGATGGTGCTCAGACCTATGCGCTGCTTGGCTCCCCCGAAGTGCAAGTTGAAATCGTGTACCTCATAGAGATGGGGATATATCTTGATGCGGGTGAACTCGTCGAAGATGAGGCGGTTTCTGAACAAACCGAAGGGAAACTCCCGCCTTATCTCCACCGGCCCGATGTCGAATACACCTCGTTGGTAGCATACCGCCCGGTAGGAGACGGCCTCCTCGCTTTGCTGCGGCAGGGAATCGATGACTACCTTTCTCTGCCGCTGGGACCCCGTCTCGGCGGGGAAGTTATCCACCAGGACGATATGGCTCACCTCTTTGCCCGCATTGTTAAGGGTGAAGTCGATCTCGACCAGGTCGTCCTCACCTGCGTATCCAGGCGCCTCACGGCTCAAGGTGATGTGACGCATCCTCCTGAAAGCAAAGATACAGGAGATGTAATCCAGGAGCAGCGCGACAGCGCAGGCTACCGCCGGAAAATAAAGCAGTTCGTTGGAGGTGTCATAGGCGAATAAGGCGAAGGCGGCGGCCAGGATGAGGCAGACGACGGCCTTGGCGGTCCACCGTCCTACCTTGGGTTTCCTCCACGGCCATTTTTTCGCCGGTTCGGGTTGAGGGGGCAGGGGCGCCACGGGCTCCGCCTCTTTTCCCCTGCCGGCCTTCACCCTCTCCGCTTTCTCCTCATCCTTTACTTTCCCGGTTAACAGTGAGACACCTGTGGCCCCCTCGTAAAGCAGGGCGATCACCACCGCGATGACGGAGGAATTGACCGAGGCGGCTATTCCGACCAGGCCGGCGCTGGGCTCCTTCATGATCAAATTCAGGGAGGTCACAAAGCAAAAAAGCGACATGAGGATGAGGATGGTCTGGAATACGCTGGTGTTGCCGTAGGCCGTCCCCTTCGAGGCCCATCTATCAATGAATCTATATATTATGAACAGAAATGCGTATCCCACACCTATGGAGCAGGCGGAGAATACTATAAAGGCTACTGCGAACTCCGATATATATCTGTCCATCCCGGATATGACTCCCTATTGAACCGGAGAGACCGGTACTGGCACTCTGGCCAGTATGTCGGCGATCACCTCTTCCGGGTGCTTGTCTTTCAGAAGTATGCTGGGGGTAAGGTGCAGGCGGTGGGCGAGTACGTAGGGCGTCAGGAGCTTGACGTCATCGGGAGTGATATAGTCCCTGCCGTCGATGCAGGCGTAGGCCCGGGACGTCTTCATCAGGGCCAGGGAACCTCGCGGGCTCACCCCTAGTGCTATCTCCTCGTTGATGCGGGTGGCCTCGGAGATGGCCACGATGTAATGCTTGATCTCCTCGGATATGGCTATAGTCTTTACCGCATCGATCATATACTGAACGTCTTCGAGGGTCACCACCGCGGAGAGGGTCTCTATGGGGTGCCTTTGCATCTGTTCGGTGAGGATCTCCACCTCCTCCGCCTTATCTGGGTAGCCGACGTGGATCTTCATCAGGAAGCGGTCCAACTGGGCCTCGGGAAGAGGGTAGGTTCCCCCCATCTCGATGGGATTCTGGGTGGCGATAACCATGAAGGGCCGTTGGAGCATATAGGTGATGCCGTCGATGGATACGCGGTACTCCTCCATGCACTCAAGCAGGGCGCTCTGGGTACGGGGAGAGGCGCGGTTTATCTCGTCCGCCAGCACGATGTTGGCGAAAATGGGGCCCGGCTTGAACTCGAATTCCCCGTTCTTCATGTTGAAGATGTTCACGCCGGTAACGTCGGTGGGGAGCAGGTCGGGGGTGAACTGGATGCGGCGGAAGTGGGAGTCTATGGACAAGGCCAGGGAACGGGCCAGCATGGTCTTGCCCAGGCCCGGCACGTCCTCCAGCAGCGCGTGGCCCTCGGAGAGCAGGCAGCAGAGGAGCAGCTTGATGACCCCCTTCTTGCCCACTATCACCTTTTCCACGTTGTCGATGATGGTCAATACTTTTTCATTGCTCGCCATCGAAACCCCCTTGCCCATTTAACTGCTTTTCCTATAAGGCCATCAAGAAAGAAATCGGCAGTAGATACGTAGACATTAAGGCTCCAGCCAAGGGGACACGCCTGGCTTTAGGCCTCGGGCCTAAAGCCAGGCGTGTCCCCTAGGCTGGATAGGCTTGATAAAGGTCGCTCGATGTTCTTCGTCGTAGTATTCATTGAATTGCTTGGGAGGAAGGAAAGGGGGCCGGACGTGAAACCCAGGGGAACGGCGTTCTTGTTTATCGTCATCTCCGCCGCTTTCGCCCTGTCCTTATGTTGTCTAGGGTGCGGTGGGGAATCCGGTGGAGGCGATATCGCCCAACCGGGGGAAGGCGGGGTGACGGAATACGATGGAGGATACCGCTTCGACGACAACGGGTGGGTCTACCTCCATATAGAGGGCGAGCCCTACGAGAGGGGATTTCAGCACGGTTACCTCGTGGCGGATGAGCTGGGGGAGATATTGAGTACCCTGGAATATATCACGTACCAGGAGACCGGCAAGGAATGGGAGTTCTTCGTGCAGGCGGGCCAGGAGATATTCATGCCCAACATGGTGGAGGAGTACCTGGAGGAGATGAAGGGCATCGCCGACGGGGCCACCGAGGCCGGTACCAACATGACCTGGCAGGAGGTCCTGGCCTGGAACGGCTACACGGAGCTCACCGATTACTGGTGGCCCAACGAGGAGGCGGGAGCCTATTCCGCCGGAGAACCCGGGAACAAGGAGCATTGCAGCGCCTTCATGGCGACGGGCTCGTACACCAAGGATGGGGAGGTGGTCATGGCCCATAACTCGTGGGATGCCTTCGTGCTGGGCCAGTTCTTCAACCTCATCCTGGATATCGAGCCCGCCGAGGGCCACCACATGTTCATGCAGAGCGTGCCGGGCTTTATCGACAGCATGACCGATTTTTTCGTTACCGACGCGGGTATCATGGGCACCGAGACAACCATAGCCGGCTACAGCGATTACGATCCCAACGAGGAGGCGGAGTTCCTGCGGGTGCGCAAGGCCATGCAGTACGCTGACGGCCTGGACGAGTGGGTGGAGTTGATGCAGAAGAAGAACAACGGCGGCTACGCCAACAGCTGGCTTCTGGCCGACACGGACTCGGACGAGATAATGCGCTTCGAGCAGGGACTGGAATACCAGGCTGTGGAGAAGATGGATGACGGATACTTCATAGGCATGAACGCTCCCTTCAATACGGAGATCCGCAACCTGGAGTGCTCCAATACCTTCTTTTTCGATATCAGGACCGCGGTGGGAGCGCGCCGGGTGCGCCTGACCCAGCTCATGGAGGACAACAAAGGGGAGATAGACGTCGGGTTGGCCAAGGAGATCCTGGCCGATCATTACGATGTTTATCTGAACGAGGCCGACAACCCCGGTTCACGCACCGTGGAGGGCCACTACGAACTGGACCCCTTCGAGTACTGGCCGGACAGGCTGCCCTACCAGCCAGCGGGAGCGGTGGACGGTAAGGCCATGGACAGCGCCATGGCCAGGGATATGAGCTTCTGGGCCAGGTTCGGCAGCTCCAGCGGCATGCCCTTTGTGGCGGAGGAGTATCTCGAGGAGCACATCCAGTGGGATTACCTGGACGGCTACCTCCAGGACCGTCCCGCCCAACCCTGGACCATAGTCATAGCGGGAACTGAGTAGCTGAATAGAGGTATCTTGTGGATGCGCACCAGGTGCTGAAGGTGATGCTCTCCTGGCTCCGAGCCTATGTATCCTATCTCGCGTGGTATTTTCGAGGGCGGACTGAGCAGGGAATGGGCCGTGTTGGTGTCGACGACATAAGCATCTACTTCAACAGCTACGGCGTTGGCGAGCCGGTGCTCATGCTGCATGGGGGCTTCGCCTACGCCGAGACCTGGCTGGGCCAGGTTCTGGCGCTGGCCGGCGATTACCGGGTGATCACTCCCGACTCGCGCGGTCATGGGCGTACCAGCCTGGGAGAACGACCCATCACCTACCGCCGTTTGGCCGATGATTTCATCGAATTCATAGAGAAGCTTGGACTCGGTCCCGTACACCTTGTGGGTTGGAGCGACGGCGGCTGTGCCAGTATCGCCCTGGCCCTGCAGCGGCCCGACCTGGTGCGCAGCATGGTGCTCATCGGCACCCCCTACAACACCGACAACTACACCGAGGAAGCGAAGGGGCTTTTGCGGGATTTCCTGGACCCGGAATCCTTAGAGCTGCGCTTTTTCAAGTCCATTCGCTGGCTCCTGGCGCACGAACCCTACTCCTGGAGGCCGTTTCTCGAGCGCATGACGGAGATGTGGCTGGAACTGCCGGATTTCACACTTGAGGATCTCAACGGGATCGAGGCCCCGACCCTGGTGGTGGCCTGCGACCGCGACGAGTTTCTTTCTCTTACCGACGACCCATTACAGGTGTTCAAGGACACAGCCGCCGCTATCCCAAAGGGCCGGATAGGCGTTATTCGCGGCGGGACTCATACCGTGATGCTCGAGAAGCCCCATGAAATAAACGGCCTCATCCTGCGTTTTCTGGAAGAAGCAGGTTGATGGCCGGATTGAATCCTCAGATTATATCGATGTATCCGTGTTTTTTCAGTATTTCATCCACGGTAGCTGGTAGAGCGGTCTTGGCCTCCCGGCCGGCTACCTTGATCTCCGGCTGGGCCAATGCGTCAAATATTAGAATCAGCAGGGGCTGGATAGTCGATATTGACTCGATCCACTCCTTTGCGCGATCGGAGTCCTCGAAAAAGAGGGGCGCCCTGACATTCAGCATGTCTCCCTCTTGAAGCAGCGATATCAGGCTGTCTATACCCTGGAATGCAATGGGAATTGCCTCGGGACACACCCAGACCCCGGCCATCTTAACATTGTCGATCTCCTCACTGGTGATAGTCGAGTAGTAGAACAGGCGCTTCAGGATCGACTTGGTCATCATGCGGCAGGTTCTCCTGCGCAGCCGGGGCGGCAGCCTGCAGATGAATCGCATGCTGCGTTTGTAGCCTTTCAAACGTTTCAGTTTGGTCTTCAACTTGGTATTCGCGCTGTGGCGGAACATGATCTCGAAGGGATCCCTGTTCACTTTCAATCTCACCGGTTGCTCTCCCTCGATATGGATAAAAAAGTCTATATCCTCACCTTCGATTACTCCGAGCGCTATGGATTGCACTAACTGATCAAACTGCGCAAAAGCGTCCTCGAAGCCCCGCATGGCTGTTACGGCTTGCATAGTGAGGAGTGCGGGGGAGATGATGATGTCCGTCAATCCACCCACAAGGTCCATTGAAAACGCTTTAAACGGCTTTTTGCTCATGAGATCCCGTCTCAATAGACTCCTTTATCGAGCACGCTCGCGGCTTCTCTATCAGCCCTCCAACCTGTTTATGACCCTGTGGCTGAATA
>Ga0180434_10003921_pt1 | contig 18513 bp, 16 predicted proteins | sample SS_ome_7_FD_132453 | JGI IMG/M metagenome (GOLD analysis project Ga0180434, IMG submission 132453) | Hypersaline lake sediment archaeal communities from the Salton Sea, California, USA - SS_1_D_2 metaG | ecosystem: Environmental > Aquatic > Non-marine Saline and Alkaline > Hypersaline >...
GCAATGGCAAAAATTGATTATCCGCGCCAGGATATCGAGATTGTGATGTATGACAATGCTTCATCAGATGGTTCACAGGAGTATGTTGAGGAGATGATGGCGAGTCCATTGCCGGGTGTGCCAAAGATTCATTATATTCGTGATGAGGAAAACATTGGTTTTGCCGGCGGTAACAACCGTGCTTTTGAGTATGCGCTTGGCAAAGGTTTTGATTATGTTTATCTTTTAAATTATGATACACGCCCGGATCCCGGCTTTATTAAAGAAGCGGTTGAGGCAGGGGAGTCGAATGAAAAAATTGGCGCAGTGCAGTCAATGCTTCTTTTGTGGCCGGAAAAGGATCTGATTAATTCCAGTGGTAACATGATACATTATCTTGGTTTTGGTTTTTGCGGCAATGCAAGAGTACCGTTTAAAGAAGAGGGGTATATCGGTTATCCCGAGATTGCATCACCAAGCGGCGCGGGTGTGCTCATTAAATCGTCGATTTTGCGGGAAGTTGGCTTTTTTGATGAAAAACTTTTTGCTTATCATGAGGATTTGGATTTGGGCTGGAATATTTGGCTTGCCGGTTATGCCAATGTCCTTGCTCCTAAGTCAATCATATACCACGAGTATGAATTTAGCCGTAGCATAAAAAAATATTATTGGATGGAGCGTAATCGTTATATTGTGTATTTTGCTAATTATAAATTACTAACTCAACTTTTGTTTTTGCCGGCTTGCCTTATTATGGAACTCGGTCAATTTGTTTTTTCTATAAAATCCGGATGGTGGAAAGAGAAGCTAAAAGTTTATGCCTGGATATTTGCACCATGGAATTGGCCGTATATGATTTCAAAACATCTTGGGGTAATGAAGATCCGTAAAGTAAAGGATAGAGATATTATTAAATATTTTGTCGGATCGATTAGATACCAGGAGATTGACAACTGGGCTTTGAGATTAGCTAATCCTTTTTTTAATTTGTATTTTTTAATTATTAGGGCAATTATTTTCTGGTAAGTTATGAAAATTGCGATTATATCTTCAACTTTTCCACCATATCGTGGCGGCATGGGCAATGTGGCCTATTTTCATGCGCGTGAGCTCAGTCGGCTTGGCCATGAGGTGACGGTGTTTTGCCCGAAACCGGTTGGTGATGAGATGAAGGGAGAAGAATTTGAAATTAAATATTTACGGCCATATTTTCGCTATGGCAACGCGGCATATATACCGCAGTTGAAGAAGGAACTTGCGGGATTTGATATTGTTCATTTGCATTATCCTTTTTTTGGCGGAGCGGAGGCGGTGCATTCATGGAAAAAGAAAAACCCAGATTCAAAGATGGTAATGACCTATCATATGGATACGGTTGGTAAGGGTTGGTTGGCGTGGTTTTTTAAATTTTATAAATCAATTTATTTAAAGCGTATTTTATTGTCGGCTGATCGTGTTTTTATTTCAACGCAGGATTATGCAAGAAGTGGTGACTTAAAGCAATTCATTGAAGAGGATCCGGAAAAATTCCAGGTTTCAAACTTAGGTGTTGACATTGATCGCTTTCATCCCGGGTTTGCGCCGGATGAGCTTGCACATAAATATGGATTAGAGAAAAATGATTTTGTTCTTCTTTTTGTCGGCGGACTTGATCGGGCGCATTATTTTAAGGGTTTAGACAATCTTTTGCGTGCATTTGCCGCGATTGGTAATCCAAATTTGAAATTAATAATTGTTGGTGGCGGCGATCTCCGCCCAGATTATGAGGCTCAGGCAAGAAAGTTAGGCGTTGAAAAGAGGGTTCATTTTGCCGGGGGCGTAGATAATGAAGAATTGTCTGATTATCATCGTCTTGGGGATATATTGGTATTCCCGTCAATTGATCGTTCAGAGGCGTATGGGCTTGTGGCTCTTGAAGCCGGAGCAACTGCCAAGGCAACCATTGCCAGTAATCTTCCCGGTGTACGGTTTGTGGTTAAAGACGGGGAGACCGGTAAACTTGTCGAGCCAAAAGATATCGAAGGTCTGGAAGAGGCGATTAAGTTTTTTATAAAAAATCCAAGTATCGCAATAAAATATGGTGAAAATGCCCTTGATCGAGTGCATAAAGAATTTAATTGGCCGGTAATTGTAGAAAAAATGGTTGAGAGTTATAAAAATTTATGAAGTTTTTAATAATTTCTAATCTTTATCCGCCTTATGCGCGCGGCGGCGCCGAGCGGGTGGCAGAGCTTCAGGCCAAGGGTTTGCAAGAGGCGGGGCATGAGGTATGCGTCCTCACTACCGGTCCAAAATTTTTTTTGGATGAAGAAGTGCGGGACGGTATTCGTGTTTTAAGATATTATCCAATGAATATTTTTTGGTATAAAGATATCGGAAAATATCCATTGTGGCTTCGGATGATTTGGCATAAACTTGATGCAATAATGCCGCACGGACTTTGGATTTTTCGGCAGGTGATTGATAAAGAAAAACCGGATGTGATTATTTCTCACAATCTCAAGGGGATGAATATGACCGGAGTTGTTGCTTTGGGTAACGAGAGAAGTCGTTGGGTGCACGTTGCACACGATATTCAGCTTGCGGTTTTGAGTGGAATAATGAAATATGGTGAAGAGAAGGCACAATCTTCTCTTGTTTCAAAGTATTGGCAGTGGTATTGCCGCGGATTGTTTGATTCACCCCGGGTGGTACTTTCTCCCTCGCAGTGGCTTTTAGATTTTTATTATGAAAAGGGATTTTTTGCAAAATCGAAACTTGCTGTTTTGCCCAATCCGGTTGAAGATGTTGAGTTGCTTGAAAAAAAAGAATCTCAAAAAGTAAGGTTTTTATATCTTGGTCAGGTCGAGCCGCAAAAGGGCGTTAATTGGTTGGTGCGCCATATCAAGGAATTAAGTGGAGATTGGGAATTAAAAATTGTTGGCAGTGGTTCAGCGGTTGGTAATGTAAAAAATATTGCGGAAGGTGAAGAACGGATAAAGATTTTAGGGAAAAAATCCAGAGAAGAAATAAAAGAAATTTTTTCTGATATTGATGTTTTGATTGTGCCGTCGCTTCTTTACGAGAATTCACCGGCTGTGATTTACGAGGCATTGGCGGCCGGAGTGCCGGTTCTTGCGGCGCGGATTGGGGGAGTGGCGGAACTAATTGAAGAAAATAAAAACGGCTGGACATTTGAGCCGAATAATTCTGATGAGTTTTTGCAAAAGTTGGGGAAGGTAATCAGCGAGAGAAAATATTTATCAATGCGAGAGGATTGCCAGCGTTCGGTTGCAGGAAGCAGGGTTAAGAGTTATATTGAAAAATTATTGGATTTGGTTAAATAGTAACGGTGTCGGTCACTATAATTTAAATTTGATTAGTAGGGGCAGAAAATTTTCTGCCCCTACATTTTTATTGCGTGTATTTGAAGATGTAGATTTTTCCGTCGTCAATTTTATGCCATTCTAAAGTCTGGAGTTTGGCATCTTCAATTATTTTTTCGGAATTCCACCAATAGTCATTGATGATGAGATATCCATAATCTACGCCAACCGTGTCCATTGCTTCGGTCATGGTAAATTTAGAAGGTGATTCGTATGACATTTTGAGATAATAATCATAAAGTTCTCCGCCGGTTGGAATTGGATAATAGAATTTATCATCATAATATTTTTTAAAACCAAATTCATGCAAAGCGGCGGCAGAAACAGTTTGGTTGGCGAGTACAATAAATTCATCGTCTGGAGCATTGCGTTCAATCCACTGGACGGCTGCGATGTCGGTACCCGAAACATTTATGCCCTTTGATATTGAAACAGCGTCATGGCGGGGGTAAGAAAGATAAAGTGAAGCGACAATGAGTCCGGATAAGAATAGGAACAGCACAGTGCGCCATAGCCAGGTACTCTGCCAGGTGTATTTTATTAAACGCAATATTGCATAGATAAAGAATGGATAGAGGAAAAAGAGAGCAAGTTCAAAAACGCGGCTCGCATAAGCGCCTTGTTCGTATGCTATTAAAAATGAAAATTCAACGGCATTTTGCAGTAGAAAAAAGTTTACCAATAGGATTAAGAAGGCGATGCCAAAAATTATCAAAGGTTTATTTATTTTGATAATGACGACAATCAGGCTGGCAATTCCGATTACGGTGACAAGAAGGGCGATATTTGAACCGTAAAAATATACAAAATCAATCAGGCTTGAGTAATGAGTTTCGGCATAAATTGCAATTGAGCTGATTTTTTCAAAAATAATATTATAATTTTCAAGGATAGAACTTGTAAATTTGGTAGGAGCGCCGGATATATATGCGTTTGCCAAGAAAATCGCCGGTAAGGCAATTGCGCCGAAAATTGAGGCCGCGGCAATTGAAATAATTTTTGCGGTCTTGTTTTTTATTTTCAGTAGGATGAGAAGGAGAATAAAAATTGTAATCGGGATGCCGGTGAGAGGATGGATCGCCAGAGTCATTAGTGAGAGCAATATTAAAAATATTAATGGCGGTTCATTGGTTTTTATGTAACCAAGTGAAAGAAAAATTATTAAAAGAGCGAAAATGTTTGCGAGTCCCTGCGGTGTGGTATTGATGATTGAAGAAAAGGGGATGATAAAGAAAGTTAATGCTCCGATGTAGCTTAAATTTTTTGATATGTGAAAGCCGCGGTGCATCCCGGAGTAGATTGCAGCGGGAAGAAAGGCGGCGGCAACTGCCGGGAGAAGCATTTTATCAATTAAGTTTATTCCAAGGTGGGTAAAGTAATGGCAGAAGACAACAAGTGAATATTGGCCGATATAATAAAAAGGCTTTGGCGTGATTGTGCCGTGCTCGGCGAGGTAACGTTCGGTGGCCTGGTGAATGAACGGGTCAAAACCATAGCCAATTTTATAAATAAAAAGTGTGACGCTTAAAAATAGAAATGTCACACTTCCGAGGATAAGCCAGGTTGGGATTTTCCAGCGCGTGTAGGCGCACCAGGAGAAAATACTAAAAACAAGAATAAGGGAAAGAAATAAAAATTCATTCGGTATTACAGTCCATGGGGAGCGGATTGATTCAAGTGTGCCGACACTCCAGAGAATACTCGCAAGAATAATGAAGAGCGCGGCAATTAATATACCAAAAATAATAAATTTAATAATTTCAGATTTCTTGGCTTTTGGTAGTGGCTCAAATTTAATTTTTACCGGCAGGATGACAAGAGCAATAATTATAAGCGGTAGCCAGCTAAGCCAAAGAGCAAGCGCGTTAAGATTCCATAGATAATAAAAAATGGTAAGCGTGACACCAATGATTGACCAGGCGGCAAGCGAACCCCAGAGAATTTGTTCGCCAAAGCTCCATTTTGGCAAAAATTTGTTGCCAATGATTATGCCAAAAAAGCCGATTCCAGCCATGGTGATGATGAGGCCGAGGAACGGCTGGCTAAGAAAATAGATACTAAAATAGGAGAGCAGTCCAAGGAATATTGCAATAATAATAAATTTTAGCCGATTTATAGTCATACAATAATCTAATTTTAGCATAAAAAATGGATATTGGCACCAGCTTGACTCTTTAAGGTTTTTGTGCTAGATTGAAATGATGCTATGGCCGCCATTGTGGTCGCCCACTAGCATGAACATTAACCCCTTCAACGAAAGGACTGACTATCATGAAGGATACTCGGTCAGCGCTCCGCGAGATTAGTGGACCGTTAAGTGACTTTCATATTAAGCTCGCCGGTAAGCACGGCGATGTATGGTTACGGGCATTCAAGAAGTTTCTTCGCAAGGAGGACCCCTGGCCCGAACTGGCTCGTGTGATCAGAGATGAGCTTAAGGTCTGGAAGACTATCAAGCTCGGAACTGGTCTTAAGACTGCTGATGATTTCAAAGAAGCTATTAATAAAAAGGGTTATCTTCTCGGGGATGAAGCTTCCAGCGTTTTATGCAGTCAGGATTTTGAGTCGGAGGAAAAGGAGATCGAGGTTGACCTTGTTATTGTTCCTATAAGCAGGCTTGGTTTTTCGGATGACGTTACCCTTGACAGGATCCATGATCGTGCGTTTTGTGGCCTAGGCCTGGATCTGTGTCCGCCAGAGGTTGGGCCGCAGCTTTTACTTCAGTATCCTGACCAGCCTAATGATGAGTGGCTTTTTGTCGCCATGGAATCAATTGTTCGTCCTGGCGGTTCTAAGTTTGAATTTTGTGTTGGGTGTCATGATCTGAGAGATGGAAGGCGAGGGCTTCATGGTGATTTTATTGAGCCAGGCCTTCAATGGGCTTCTGACTTCAAGTTCGTCTTTGTCAAACCGAGAGATAAGTTTCCGGTTTGGAAGACCATCGAGCTCGGCACCGGGTTGCGGTCTACCGATGATTTTCTCAACGCGCTTGGAACGGCACGTTGCAATACTCCGAGCGAGGCAAGCGATATTTTGGCAAAGCCGCAGTTCGAGATATCGAGTAAAAAGACAGAGGTTGACCTGGTGATCGCAAGTGCTCGTGACCTTGGACTAACTGTCGAGAACCCAACGCTTGGTCAGATATATGACCAAGCAATCGAGCTTTGCTTGGATATTTGCCCGGCTGAAGTCGGTCCGCAGCTTCGGCTTCAGTATTTGGATCAGCCAGACGGTGAATGGCTTCATATGGCCATGGTGCCAATTGGTGGCTCGGATAGTCGCTTGCACGTTTTTAGTGTCAGGAAGAACATCAGTGTGCTCTGGTTGACCACGGAAAGTTTTAAAGATTTCCATTCATGCCCACGCGCCACTGATCGTTTCGTCTTCGTGAAACCGCGGAGGGATTAGTCCTTTCTCTCCCTGCATTATTCTTGATGCAGGGCATTTTTTTATTTAAATTAATATGGCTTGACATATTTTATCTGAAATTGTAATATAGAGCCACAATATAACTAATTAATCTCACATGCTTTGGGCGAGGAATTTAAGGCCCTGCCGTATAAGGCCCCTTAAATAGTCCATTGCAGCGGTGAAAAGGGATAATTTTTTTATTATGTCAGATCTACCAAAAATGGAGGAATTATTGGAGGCGGGTGTTCATTTTGGCCATCAAACTGGGCGCTGGCATCCAAAAGCCGGCCCCTATATTTTTGGGGTGCGCAACAATGTCCATATCATTGACCTTGAGGCAACTCTTAAGGAACTTGAGAAGGCAATGGATTTTGCGCGAAAAACTGTTGCGAGCGGTGGCGTTGTTCTTTTTCTTGGAACAAAAAAGCAGGTTCGCGACATTATTAAAAAGCACGCGATTGAGTGCGAAATGCCGTATCTTACGGAGCGTTGGCTTGGCGGTATGCTTACCAACTTTGGAGAAGTTTTAACACTTCTTCGTAAGTTCAAGGATTTGCAGCGCCGGCAAGAAAAGGGAGAGTTTAAGAAATATACCAAAAAAGAACAATTGGTATTTGCCCGTGAGATAGAAAAGCTTCGAACAAGAATCGGCGGTATCCAGGATTTAACTAAGATTCCTGATGCAATATATATTGTTGACCTTAAGTACGAAAAAACTGCGAGAACTGAAGCGGAAACAAGGGGAGTAAAAATTATCGCTCCCTGCGATACAAATATTAATCCAACGGGGATTGATTATCCGATTCCGGCAAATGATGATGCGGTAAAGTCAATTGATCTTATTACCGGCATGATTGCCAAGGCTTGTAAGGAAGGCAAGGCCGAGGCAGCTAAAAATCCTTTACCAACTCCAAAACCAAAAAACGATCACCGCAAGGCGGGATCCCAAAAGGATAAAAAATAAATTAAAAATATGAGTACACAAGATATTGTCAAGCTGAGAGAAATGACCGGGGCAGGCATGCTTGACTGCAAAAAAGCATTGGATGAGTCTGGCGGAGATGTTGAGAAGGCCGCGGAAATTTTGCGCAAAAAAGGGCAGGCGAAAGCTGCAAAAAAAAGCGCTGAACGCGAGGCAAAAGAAGGTTTGGTTCATGCCTACATTCATGCTAATGGCAGAGTTGGCGCCATGGTGATGCTTTTGTGTGAAACTGATTTCGTTGCCCGCAATGAGGTTTTTCAGGAGCTTCTTCATGATATTGCAATGCAGGTGGCGGCAACATCACCGCTTTATCTTGCACCCGAGAATGTACCCGAAGAAGTCATTCAAAAAGAAAAGGACATGATCAAAGAAGAAATGGCTGACGAATCAAAGCCGGCAGATGTTCTTGATAAGATCGTTGAAGGAAAGATCGCAAAGTATTATGAGGAAGTATGCTTGATGAATCAGCCGTTTATTAAGGATGAAGATATCACAATCGCCGATCTTATTAATGATAAAATCGCGACCCTGGGTGAAAAAATTGAAATTGGCGACTTTTCCCGGTTTAGCATCTAATCTTAAAGATAAAAAAATCCTCCGTTTGTGGAGGGTTTTTTATTTAAATTAGTTCATTTTTGTGGTAAAATATATTCATTATGAAGGATGACGAGAGTCGGACAAAAGAAATTATTAAGGTAATTCTGCTGGTTATTATTGTGTTTGCTGCAGTTTATGCAGTTTTTTTATTAGTTACGCCCAAGAGCGTTGATGAGACTGAGGTGGAGGATATTTTGTCGGAAACGGCCGAAGAGACTACTTTGCCGGAAATGGAAGCTGAAGAGCCGGCGCAGGACTGGAACGAGTATTCTTCGGGAGAGTATGATTTAAAATATTTTAATGATTGGTTTCTTGAGGAAGAGGGCGATTTTATAACGATTTCAAGTTGGGACCCAATTGTTGCGCCGGAACTTTCAGAAGATGGAGTACGGTTTATTGTCGGCAAGGTCAAGACTTCAAAAACACTTGAAGAATATGTTGACGAATATCTGGTGCAAAATGTAGCTAATGATCCAAGCTATACGATCGCGAAGCGCGAGGTTTCGGTTTTAGATGAAGAGCCGGCAATTATTATTGTTTCCCAGACAGCCCTTGAGGGCGGATCAGTGATTTACAGTCTTTTTGCGAAAAAGAACAGAGCGGTTTGGTCGATAGATTTTGTTACAAATGAGGAGAGCCCGGAAAATGAAGAATTATTTAATGCAATAATTTCAAATTTTAATTTTAATTAATTTAAAAATATGATTCGAGTTGCGATTAATGGTTTTGGCCGGATTGGCCGGAACACTTTCAAGGCCGGTTGGGCTAAGAAGGGTATAAAATTTGTCGGGATTAATGATCTTACCGATACAAAGACGCTGGCTTTTTTACTGAAACATGACACGATCTACGGCGAGTGGCCGAATAAAGTCCGCCACACAAAAGACGCGCTTGTTGTTGATGGTGAAAAAGTTCCGGCATTTATGGAAAAGGACCCGACAAAATTGCCGTGGGACAAACTTAAGGTAGATGTTGTACTTGAATGCACAGGTGTTTTTAGAACAGAAGAGTTGGCATCACAGCATTTAACCGCCGGGGCAAAGCGCGTAATTATTTCGGCGCCAGCCAAGGGAGGCGATATTAATACCTACATGCAGGGCGTAAATATCGCGAAGCTTAAGAGGAGCGACAAGATAATTGATAATGCTTCATGTACAACAAACTGTATTGCGCCGGTCGCGGCAATCGTTGAATCAAAATGGGGAATAAAGAAAGCGGCAATGACAACGATACATGCTTATACGGCCGATCAGCGCCTTGTTGACGCGCCGCACAAGGATCCGCGTCGGGGCAGGGCGGCGGCAGTGAATATTATCCCGACAACAACCGGTGCGGCAATTGCGACAACAAAGGCAATTCCGGCGCTCAATGGGAAATTTGACGGCATGTCGATACGCGTGCCGGTTCCGGTTGGTTCGCTTTCGGATTTTACATTGTTTTTGAAAAAGAAAGTAACCCCCGAGGCAGTAAACAGTCATTTTAAAAAGATGGCAAAGCACCCGCGCTATAAAGGGATAATTGACGTGACTGAAACACCACTTGTTTCGTCCGATTTTATCGGGAATGAGCATTCTGCGATTGTTGATCTCGGCATGACAAAGGTTATTGACGGCGATCTTTTAAAGCTTGTTGTGTGGTACGACAATGAGTGGGGATATTCTCATCGTCTGGCAGAGATGGCGCTTGAGATCGGTCGAAAAATCAAAAAATAATTATGGGTTGGGAGAGATGGCTATTTGACGGAATAATAATATTTTTTTTGATCACGATGGGTGCGGCAATTTTAGAGGCTTTTGATAGATCACGACGAAGTGAAAGATACGGTTGGCATGTTTTTATTTTTTTCGCGGCAATAGCATGGATTATTGTTTTTTATGGCAGCTTTATTGAACCGAAAATTATTGTCGCCCGTGAATATGACATTGACCTGAGGAAGAATAATAAGCCGGGCCAAGCCTTACAGATCGCGGTTTTAAGTGATTTTCACCTGGGTCCGTATAATGATCGTCTTTTGGTGGAGCATGTTGTCAGCCGTCTTCACAAAATTGATCCGGATATGGTTTTTATACTTGGAGATAATGTTTCTTATCATAACGGCAGTGTTTATGATTTTGGGCCGTTAGTAAATATCAAACCGACATACGGAGTTTACGGCGTGACGGGAAATCATGACTATCTCGGAGATGACGTTGAAGAGGTGGTGAGTGCATTGGAGGCTTATGGCGTCAGATTTTTACGAAACACGAGTGCCTCGATTCGATCGAATGGGAGAACCGTCCAAGTTGCCGGAGTTGATGACTATTGGTATGGAGATATGAATATTACAAGCGCGCTTGAAGGAACTTGGGAAAATAATTTAGTATTGTTTTTGGCCCATAATCCCGATGTCGTGAAATATGTGCCAGAAGACCTTTATTTTGATTTAATGATTTCCGGCCATACGCATGGCGGCCAGATTCGCCTGCCTTGGATTGGCTCGGTGGTACAGCCGCCGTTTGACCTTTCGCGAGAATACAGCCAGGGATTTGGGGAATACGGGGGCCGTAAGATGTTTGTATCAAGCGGACTTGGTGAGGTTGGGCCGCGGGCAAGGCTTTTTAATCCTCCGGAAATCTCAATTTTAAATATTACTTATTAAGCTATGAAATTCAGAAGCATCCGAGATATAAAAAAAATTAAAGGCAAAAAATTTTTAGTTAGAGTTGATTTTAACGTACCGGTGAAGAATGGACGAGTGACTGAAAATATTAAAATTCAACGCTCTCTAAAAACTATTAAATATTTAAAAGATAAAGGCGGGAGGGTTTTTTTAATTTCTCATCTTGGCCGGCCGAAAGGAAAGAAAGATGCAAAATATTCACTGGAGCCGGTCGCTTTGGAGCTTTCAAAGCTTTTGGATGAATGTGTTTATTTTAATTTTGCGAAAATACCGTCAAAGGATTTTGACGAGTCAGTTGACGATCTTTATGATGGCGAAGTGATGCTTTTGGAGAACTCAAGGTTTTATCCCGGCGAGAAAAAGAATTCACTTGCATGGTCGAAGGTTCTTGCGAAAAATTTTGATTACTATATTAATGACGCCTTTGCAACGGCTCATCGGGCGCATGCAACAACCGTTGGCGTGACAAAATATTTGCCAAGCTTTGCCGGATTCAATTTAATGGATGAAATTTCGCATCTTTCGCAAGTACGGGAAAATCCGAAAAAACCACTTGTTGTTATTATCGGCGGGGCGAAAATTTCAACAAAGATTAAGATGATAAAAAAGTACCTGCCGATTGCAAAATATGTTTTACTTGGCGGCGGTTTGGTTACAAATTTATTAAAAGCCGACGGATGCGAGGTCGGTGCTTCGCTTATTGATCCTGCCGGAGTGAAGGATGCCAAGAGACTGCTTGGCCAGGTTAATAAAAAAATTGTTCGGCCGATTGATGTTGTGATTGGCAATTCAATAACCGGTAAAAAGATCGGAACGATTAATATTGAAAAGCAATTTCCAAATATTTGCAAAAAAAATCAGGGGATTTATGATTTGGGACCGAAGACAGTAGAGAGTTATAAAAAATATCTTCAGAATGCGCGAACAGTGATATGGAACGGCCCGCTTGGGTGGATTGAAAAGCCGGCCTATGCAAAAGCAACGAATGAAATTGCGCGCGCTTTAGGACGAAGCCGGGCCGAAACTTATCTTGGCGGCGGGGAAACACTGATGGTGTTGGATAAGCTTGGATTAATTGATAAATATACTTTTGTATCAACCGGCGGGGGAGCGATGCTCGAATTTTTAGAGGGCAAGCAGCTTCCCGGCCTTAAATCATTAATTAAAAAATAATTAATAAGAAAGTATGAGTGCAAAATCATTTTGGCCTTCATGGTCTGAAGACAAATTATTTTATATAATTTTTATAATATTTTTTATTGTCTTCACAGTTTTTATTGTCACAGCATTTTCTAATAATATCCGCGAGGCCGATTACATCGGCAAGGCACCGACAGAGGCCGGAGTAATTACAGTTGCCGGTGAAGCAAAAGTGGTTGGAACGCCTGATATTGCCGTTGTTAATGTCGGTATGGTTACTGAAGGCGACAATGTCAGTGAAGTACAGACAGAAAATAGTGAGAAAATGAATAATTTAATTGCGGAAATTAAAAAACTTGGCATTGACGCGGCCGATATTCAAACAACTGATTATCGTGTTTATCCAAATTATAATTACGATGACGGTACCCGCGAGCTTGCCGGCTATTCAGTGTCGCAGAACATTGAGGTAAAAATTCGCGATGTTTCCAAGATAAGTTCTGTGCTTGGCGTGGCCGGTCAATCCGGCGCCAACCAGGTTTCCGGTGTTGATTTTAGGATTGATGATCCGGCCGAGCTCGAAGCCCAGGCGCGCAGCGAAGCAATTGACGACGCAAAAGAGAAGGCCGAGAATATTGCCAAAGATCTCGGAGTGCGGCTTGGCGATATTGTTAGCTTTAATGAAAGTTCACCGCAGTCATATAAATATGCGGAGTACGCAATGGACGCAATTGGCGGCGGAGCTCCTGATGTTGAGCCCGGAACGCTTGATGTCACTTCGCAGATAAATATTGTTTACGAGATTAAATAGATTATGGACACAAAGATTAAACAAATAAAAGCTCGAGAAATTCTTGATTCCCGCGGGAATCCAACGGTTGAAGTTAAAGTTGAATTACGATGCGGGGCGATTGGTGTCGCTAAAATTCCATCCGGAGCATCAACCGGCGTGCATGAAGCCTTGGAATTGCGCGATAATGATAAAAATAGATATCTTGGCAAGGGGGTGCTTAAAGCGGTTCGTAATGTAAATAATCGCATTGCACCGGTGATGCGGGGCGTTGACGTAAAGCGGCAGGCGGATATTGACCATGTGATGCTTGAGCTTGATGGTACGCCAAATAAAAAAAATCTTGGCGCAAACACAATTCTCGGCGTATCGCTTGCAACGGCGCGGGCCGGAGCCATGGCGACAAAGAAACCCTTGTATAAATATATCAACAGCAATTATCGTCTGCATAAAATCAAACCAAAGCTTCCGATTCCGATGATGAATATTATTAACGGCGGGGCGCACGCAAATTGGAGTTTGGATGTCCAGGAATTTATGATTGTGCCAAAGATGCCGCGTTTTAAGGAGCGCGTTCGTGCCGGTTCGGAAATATTCCATCACCTTGGCAAGATATTAAAAAAACGAGGTTTTGTCACCTCGGTTGGTGATGAGGGGGGATATGCGCCTCACCTTGGTAAAAACAGCAAAGCGTTTGATTTAATAGTTGAAGCGATTCGTGCGGCAAAATATAAGCCGGGCAAAGAAGTCGGCATTGCGATTGATACGGCGGCTTCGGAATTCTTCAATAAGAAAACCAAGAAGTATGATCTTAAAGTTGAAAAAAAGAAATTAACAGCCGAGGGTATGGACAGGCTTTATGCGGCTTGGATTAAGAAGTACCCATTAATGTCGATTGAAGACGGTCTTTCAGAAGATGACTGGGAGAATTGGGTGCAACATACGAAAAGGCTTGGAAAAAAAGTAATGCTTGTTGGCGATGATCTTTTTGTAACAAATGTTTTGCGGCTTGAACAGGGGATTGATATGAGGGTTGCAAACGCGATTCTTATTAAGCTTAATCAGATCGGAACACTTACTGAAACAATTGATACGATACTTCTTGCCAAGAGTAAGGGCTACAAAATAGTGATTTCTCATCGTTCGGGTGAGACAGCGGATACATTTATTGCTGATCTCGCGGTGGCAGTTGGCGCGGAATATATTAAAACCGGCAGCTTGTCGCGATCAGAGCGTGTTGAAAAATATAATCGTTTGATGGAGATAGAACAGGAATTGAAAAAATAGTAATAGATAAAAAAACGGCCTCGGCAAAGAGGTCGTTTTTGTATTTGGTTTATGAAAATTTACGCGGCTTGTAAACAAAAATTGTAAAAAGGGGCTATCAGCGCGATAGCCGAGAAAGAGTTTTAGGCGGCGGCTTTCATTGGCGGCCTCACATCAAGTGATTTTTCGTATTCTTCGTGTGGGTCCTCCGGTTCAGGGTATCGGGGATCAACATGGTTTTTGACCACGAATATTCGTCCGTTATTTGCATAAACTATTCCTTCGTAAAATTCACCAGGCTGAATAAAGTTAAGGCAGTGATCGCACCAGTGCTCTTTATTCGCCATGTGTTGATACGTCCGTAATCTGCGCATGCCTACCTCCATTTTATTGCAGAGCCTTTTTACAATTATTGTTTTTAAAGAATATTCTAGCCAATCCTAGTCAACCGGAACAGCTTTTGCTCCGGTGCTTAATTCTTCGCAGTTATGTTCAAACTGTGAAATTATTTTTTCATCTCCGGAATCAATGTCTTGTTTGATAAGGATTGTTTCAAGTGTGCCGCCGCTGTCATCGGGACCGCAATTATCATTTGTGATTGCGTAGATCAATGACTCACCATCGTTTGACCAGATAAATTGATTTTCAATACTTGCGTGTGCCGGCGTAAAATTATTATCAAGCCATTTAACAAGTTCAGTTGTTTTTGTTCCGTCTGTATTGGAAATATATATTTGATGCGGCCATGCCGGTTTTTGCATGTAGGCAATTTTTTTTCCGTTGGGAGATAATGAAGCATATATTTCTTCGGGCCATTCCGGTACGTTTGTGTTGGGCTCTACGGGAACGCGAAGGTTTGTTGCTTTTTTTGATCCATCGCTACTAATTAGGTAAAAAATCCAAGTATCGTTCTCGCGTTGGAAAATGCCATTATCCGAGTGTCCTGTCGGAGCAGTATCTAGAGCTTGAATTAAAAAATAGATGTTGAATCCTATTGAAATGATAAGTAGTGCGATAAGAATGTTTTTCATATATTTTTACGCGGCTTCTTCTCCAGTCGCTACTTCCGGGAATTCTAGTAATTCCTGAGGGACTTGGAATAATTCTTTTGCTTCCGGCATTTCTTTTACTTTTCTTTTGCCCTTCTTTTCATCTTCAAGCGCTTGGTTGATTTGATTTAGATATTCCTCATGAATTTTCAGTTCAACTTTAAGGTTGTGTACCGCGGCAAGATGCGCCCAAACTTCTGTAGTTGAAGTTTTAAATGCAATTTGCGGTTCAAGTTTTTTTAGATATTTCTTTTTTTCTTTAATCTCTTTTTCAGTTTTAGTCTGTGTTTTTGTGAGATCGCTTAAAAGTGGTAAGTATTCAAGGTGCATTGCTCTTGTCTTGGCGCCATCTTTCCATTCCCAATCCTGGATATTCATTTTAACGTCGCCAACTAAAATATCTTTATATATAAGTTCGCCGGCCTTTTTTAGATTAGAATTTTCCGGGCCAATGTCCGGAACTTCATCCAAAAAGTTCATTAAAAGGTCGCCGCCGCGCGGTTTGATCGGCATGTCTTTGAATTGATGGCCGAGATTTTCAAATGCTTTTAAATATGTTTTATATTCGTCTGTTTTTCTGATTTCTTTATTTTTTTCATTTACATTTTTTGGATTAAACTCTTTGGCGATTTCATCCCAGCCGGCTTCTGTGGCTTCAATTTGTTTTCTTTGGGATTCAAGTTTTCCGCTCTCAATTTTTCTAACGAGGTCGATAACCGGTTCTGTTTCGACTACCGCTTTGTCGTCAATGATTTCAATGGTCATTTTCGGATCGGCGATTGGTCCATCTTCAAGAATTTCAACTATTTCAAGATGTTTATCTTCGGGCCACCAAATTGGTTTCTCTTTTTTCTCGCGCATTTTTTGTAAAGCAGCCCAGCCGGCTTTTATGTCTTTTAAAATTTGCGCCGGCGCTCTTTCAATATCTTTATAAATAATATCAATCATGCTTGTTTCTTTGACTTTGCTGATGTTGACTAGCGCTGTTTCCGGCTTTGCATCGGGCTCTTCTTTTTTAATTGCTTTATCAATTTCGTCGATTTTTTCTTCAATAATTGCCTCCGGCTCCTGAACTAAAAGAAGCGCTCTTTCTTTTTCAAGCGCATCGTATTCCTGCCCCATTTTATCATAGGCATTGGTACCAAAAGTTTTTTCCGCTCTTTCGAGGCTTGATGCGGCCTCATCAATTTCGCGAAATCGATTTTCAATTTCTTTTAAGCGGCTATTAATTTGATTGGCGTTCATCGATTCGATGTTTTCCCGAAGTGCTTCAGCCTTTTTTTCAGCTTCCATTTTTTCGGCGGCGGCACGTTCCTCGGGGATCATGAATTCTTTATTTGGCATAGATTCTATTAAATTAGCTTGGTTATGGTGTTAGTGTAGCCTATTTTTCGGTGTTTGTCAATGGATTTTATTGTTTTTTTAGCTAAAAAACGTTATAATATGTCTACAAAATTATGACCAAAAGAGGGTCAAAAAAAGCATTAGGGAGGACCGGAAAAGCGCTTAAGCGTCCGGTTGTTTTAGTTATTCTTGATGGCTGGGCCGAAGGGCCGAATGACGCCCATGGCAACGCGATTATTGCCGCAAAGACGCCATTTTATGATCGATTAAAGAACAAGTATCCTTTTACGACCTTAAAGTGCTGGGGCAAGTATGTCGGATTGCCAAAGGGTCAGCTAGGAAATTCAGAGGCCGGACATTTTACAATTGGTGCCGGACGCCATGTTAAGCAGGACGTTGAATATGTTAATGCGAGCATTGAAGACGGGACGTTTTATAAAAATGCGGCTTTTAAAGAAGCGATAAATCATATTAAAAAAAATAAAAAGCGGTTACACCTTATGGGGCTTCTTGCGAATGGCGACAGCGCGCATGCAAGCGATAAACATCTTGAGGCATTGATTGATTTGGCTCGTAAATATGACGTTAAAAAAGTTTACTTACACCTTTTTACTGACGGGCGCGATTCATCGCGTTTTGAGGCGTTGAAGCTTTTAGAAAAGCTTGAGAAAAAATTAAATAGCAATGAAAAGATCGCAAGTATTATCGGCCGTTTTTACGCAATGGACCGTAATAAAAATTGGGAGCGTACAAAGCTTGCCTATGACGCAATTGTTTGCGGTCGCGGCCTTGTTGCCGAGGACGCGCGTTCGGCAATTTTGCAGGCGTATAATCGAAATGAAACTGACGAATTTATTTTGCCGACTTTAATTCGTGATGGCGACGGCCATCTTGTGAGTTTGATTGAGGATGATGATGCGGTAATATTCTTTAATCTGCGATCAGACCGGGCCAGGCAACTCACAAAGGCGTTTGTTCAAAAGGATTTTGAAAAAATAAATAAAGGCGCTTTTAAGCGGAAGTGCGTGCCCAATAATATGAAATTTGTTGCGATGACAGATTTTGGTCCGGATCTTCCGGATATTCTTACGGCTTTTCCGGGGCGGGACGTTGAGGATGGGTTGGTTGAAGAGATTTCAAACTATGGGATGCGCCAAATTCATATTTCTGAAAGCGAGAAGTTTGCTCATGTATCGTATTTTTTAAATGGCGGTTACGCGGAGTTGATGCCGAGCGAGAAAAGGATTAAGATTGATTCACCGGAGATGCCGAGTTATGACGTGATTCCCCAGATGGCAAGTTTTGAGGTTACAAATAAAGCTTTGGCCGCAATCCGGCAGAATAAATTTGAATTTATGGCAATTAATTTTGCCGCGCCGGATATGATCGGCCATACGGGTAATTATAAAGCAGCGATAAAAACGGCCGAGGTGATTGATAAATGCCTTTCAAGAATAGTAAAGGAGGTTCAAAAAAAGAAGGGGACGGTCATCATCACCGGTGATCATGGGAATATCGACGAGATGCGCAGTACTAAGACAGGGGAGATTATGACAAAACATTCATTTAATCCGGTGCCGTTCATTTTAGTTGACAATAATTTTAAGAATAAAAAATTAATAAAAGACGGCGATCTTTCGAATATCGCGCCGACAATCCTTGAGATAATGGATATTCCAATCCCTAAAAAAATGACTTCAAAATCTTTATTAAAATAATATGGCACAAACAAGACCAAAACCAGTTGTCCTTATGATTTTAGACGGATGGGGTGTAGCTCCGGATCATGAGGGAAATGCGATAAACCGGGCGAATAAGCCGGTGTTTAATGAATTAATACGCGCTTATCCGACAATGACGATAAATGCTTCGGGTGAGGCAGTCGGCCTTTCCTGGGGTGAGATGGGTAACTCCGAGGTGGGTCATTTGAC
>Ga0180434_10003922_pt1 | contig 18510 bp, 6 predicted proteins | sample SS_ome_7_FD_132453 | JGI IMG/M metagenome (GOLD analysis project Ga0180434, IMG submission 132453) | Hypersaline lake sediment archaeal communities from the Salton Sea, California, USA - SS_1_D_2 metaG | ecosystem: Environmental > Aquatic > Non-marine Saline and Alkaline > Hypersaline > Sediment...
AGCCCGGCAGCCAAACTCGATGTCAACGGAGATGTCAACACCGACTCCCTGTATAAGATCGGGGGAACCACCGTGCTCTCCACCGAGGGCTTGCAGAATGTCTTCGTCGGAGCGGGCGCCGGAGGGAACAACACAGGAGGATGGGTGACCTTTGTTGGCGCTTCCGCCGGACAGAACAACCAAGGCAATGACAACGTGTTCGTGGGGCGGCGGGCCGGCTACTCCAACACCACCGGCGGGTCCAGCACATACCTGGGTCAGGCAGCAGGATACTCTAATAACGATGGCTCTGAAAACACCTTCCTGGGCTCCGCTGCCGGCTATAAGAATACCGCCGGCTCTCAAAACACATACCTGGGACGACACGCCGGCTATTCTAACATCACCGGTACCGGCAACGTGTTCATCGGCTGTAAGGCAGGCTACTATGAGACCGGCTCCGATAAACTTTACATCGCCAACAGCTCCGCCAAAGACGCGGCCTTGATCTCCGGCGATTTCTCGACCGGCCGGGTGGGCATCGGCAAGACCAGTCCGAGTGCGCCCCTCGACGTCTCCGGATATGTCAACGCCGATCTCGGCGGCGGAGGAGGAGTAGCCCTCAAGGCCGACGGCCTGGAGGCCGTCAGAGTGAGCAGCCCTGGAGCTGATTCCTATTTCACCTGGGGCTATGGGGCGACGGCCAACTACTTCCCCGATCCGATCGGCATAGGGACCACCGATCCGGTGGAGGATCTGGATATCCGCCTGGCCACCCCATCGCTGCGTATCGCGGCCGACAACAACTCCGAGAGCAGCCTGCAGCTCTATGAAATGGACGGCTCCGAGCCCTATGGTTTCGAGCTGCAGTACGAGGGCGACGATGATAACCTGAGCCTGTGGTCGCGGGGATTCGGCACCTTCGATTACCGCCGGATGGTCTGGCAGAGTAACGGCAATGTGGCCATCGGAACCGAGTTCGCCGGCTCCCAGCTCACCGTCGTAGGGGGCGATGAAACAGGCATTGGCGCAAGCTGCTACTCATCAACACACCCGGCATTATCTGCCAACAACGAGCTCAGCGGTCCATCCCTGAGGACCTATCACGGGGATATCGAGTTCTACTACGGCAACGTCAAGATGGGATATGACCTGCCCGACGGGTACCGTCTCTATGTGAGCGGAAGCGCTTACTGTACGGGAAGCTGGTCCAGCTCGGATGGAAGATACAAACGTGACATCAGGGCGGTGGAGGATCCACTGGAAAAGGTGTGTGATATGCGGGGTGTGTCCTTCATCTGGAACACCGGTGAGTACCCCGACAGAGGATTCTCCGAGGGCCGTCACTACGGCGTCATCGCCCAGGAGCTCGAAAAGGTCCTTCCCAAGAGCGTCAAGGAGGACTCCAGAGGCGATAAGGCCGTGGCCTACGACGAGATCATCCCGGTGCTCATCGAGGCGGTCAAGGAGCTGTCGGAGGAGAACGATCTGCTGAAATCAAGAATCGAAGCTCTGGAGAAACGATAACGTCCACGGGACTATCACCGCCACCAAGGAGGTCATCGACCCGGACAGGGGAAGTGAAAGGAAGAGCAAGACATCCACTCTTTACCCTTTTAGGAGGACTTCATGAGCGTGAGAAATCGATCTTATCCCATCGTTCTGATCTTACTGGTCACCGTTCTGATCCCGGCAACTCTGAGCTTGGCCGGTCAGCAAGCCTCCGCTCTGAATGGCCACAGCCGCAGCCTGATCCACTCCAAATCGGTCCCCGAACAGCTCAATTACCAGGGCCACCTGGCCAGCGCCGCCGACTCCTCGGCCGTCACCGCCACCCTGGAGATGACCTTCCGGCTGTTCGACTCCGAGACCAAGGGGACCGAACTGTGGTCGGAGACCCATCCCGCCGTGGAGGTCCAGGGCGGTCTGTTCCAGGTCCTGCTGGGCAGTATGGATGCTTTTCCGACGGGTCTATTCGACGGTTCCGAACTCTGGTTGCAAACCGAGGTTGGAACCGAGGTCCTCTCCCCCCGCAAACCGCTGGCCAGCATGGCTTACAGCCAGATGGCCGGGGAGGCGAATCACGCCGCCACCGCCGACCAGGCCACCACCGCGGACCTGGCCTACAACGCGGTCCAGGCCCAGCAGGCCGTCCACGCCGACACGGCCGACGTCTGCTCCGGGATCAGCGCCTGGATCGTGGATGGGGATGATATCTACCGCACGGCCGGCAAGGTCGGCATCGGCACCGACAGCCCGGCTTACACCCTGGACGTCGACGGCACGGTCGGCGCCAGCGCCTTCTATGGCGACGGCTCCAACCTGACCGGGATCAGCGGCAGCGCCGACGCCGATTGGACCATCAGCGGTGATACCATCTATCATGCGGCCGGCCCGGTGGGCATCGGCACGACGACTCCCACGGCCCCGCTGACCATCGGGGCGGTCGTCGGCGACGACATCCTGTTCACCAGCGGCGGCAGCAATGCCGATATCAAGTCGGAGTCAGAGTTCCGGATCGGCACCTCGTCGTCGTCTCCCCTGCACCTGGTCACCAATGAGAACTTTCGCCTGACAGTGCTCGCCGGAGACGGGCATGTGGGCATCGGGACCACCATTCCCTCCTATCCCCTGGAGGTCGACGGCGCGATCAGCGCCACCACCTACTACGGCGACGGCTCCAACCTGACCGGGATCAGCGGTACGACAGACAACGATTGGACCATCGATGGGGACGATATCTATCATGAGGTTGGCGATGTGGGCATCGGCACCACCACACCCCTGAGAAGGCTACATGTCTACGATGGTCCCTCTGGAGCACCCACACCTTCGAACGAATCGATCGTGCTCGTTGAGAATGATGACTCCGCCTGTCTGAATTTCCTCACCCCGAATACCGAGGCGGGGATCATTCGATTCGGTGACACCGATGACTACGCTGAAGGCTGGATCTCATACCTGCACAGCAGCGACGTGTTGATGTTCGCTACAAAAGACATAACCAGCATGGTCTTAAATGACGATGGCTATCTGGGCATCGGGACCACAGCACCTGATCGCAGGCTTCACGTATCCAACGGAAGCATCGGCGCCGGTGTGGCCCACAGCGCTGCCGACCTGGTCGTGGAGGACGACAACTCAACCTACATCAATCTGTTGTCGCCCAACACGGAGCTGCAGAGCATCCTTTTTGGAGATCCCGAGAGCTCCGCCTCCGGATTTGTCCGCTATGACCACAGCACCGACAAAATGATCCTGGGCACCGACGGTTCCGGCCGGCTGACCATCGACAACTTAGGAAATGTGGGCATCGGAAACTCCAGTCCGTCCTATAAACTGGATGTCCAGGGTGCGGTCGACGCCACCACCTACTATGGAGATGGATCGAACCTGACCGGAATTTCCAGCTCCGACGCCGACTGGACCATCTCGGGCAGCGACATGTATTCCGCGGTGGCCGGTAATGTGGGCATCGGGACATCCAATCCGGTAAATAAACTGGATGTCGAGGGCAGAATGGCCGTCGGAGCATCATATTCCGGATCATCGACGGCGCCCTCCAACGGGATGATCATCGAGGGCACGGTCGGTATCGGGACGTCCAGCCCTTCGGTGAATTACAAGCTGCAGGTCGAAGGCGGAGGCTCCTACGGCATCCACGGGGAATGGAACGGGGCCAGCGGCGGCGCCGCGATCGTGGCCATCAATGGCGGGACGGGGGGCGAGGCAATCCAGGCTTTCGCCAACGGCACCGGCCGGAGCGCCATCTATGCCCGTGGTTCTTCCGGGGTTGATTATGCTGTTTGGGGATCTGCAAGTGGCGCCACCTATGCGGGCTACTTCACCGGCGACCTGCACTTCACCGGCACGATGACCGGGGGGACCAAGTCTTTCCTCATCGACCATCCCCTGGATCCGCTCAACAAGACCCTGATGCACTACTGCATCGAGTCCCCGGACCCATTGCTGGTCTATTCGGGCAAGGCGGCTATGAACAGCGACGGCCAGGCGGTGGTCCAGATGCCGGATTACTTCGTCGCCCTGACCAGGGAGGACCAGGCTCGCATCAACCTGACACCGGTGGGTCGGCCGTTCCTCACCGGCGCCGAGTGGAACGCCGGGAACACCTCGTTCACCGTTTACGGCGATCCGGATCGGGAGGTCTTCTATACGGTCTACGCCGATCGTGATGATCCGGTGATGCGCCGGCTGAAAATGCCTGTTGTGGCGGAAAAAGGTAACGGGTATTTCGAAAAGGGCAAGCTCCTGTACCCGGAGGCGTATGGGTATCCCGCCTCGTTGGGAGTGGATTACGAGAACAACCAGAATCCTGAGTCGCAGTAATTGCTTTTCAGGCTGCAATTTGGAGCAAAGACGATCCATAATCTTTTCAGGAGGGACACCGTGAAAGGTCGATCTCTCATCATGACCTCGATAGTGACGGTCATGATCTGCAGCCTCTTTTTGGCGGATAATTCGTCTGCCAGGAGCGAGACCACAAGTCTCGCTGGCGGAACTCACGTCCTGACCCTCCACAAATCCGTTCCTGATCAGCTCAACTACCAGGGATATCTGATCGACGCGGCCGACTCCTCGGGCGTCACCGCTGTCCTGGAGATGACCTTCCGGCTGCTCGACTCCGAGATCAAGGGGGTCGAGCTGTGGTCGGAGACCCATCCCGCCGTGGATGTCCAGGACGGATTATTCCAGGTCATGCTGGGCGGCACGACACCCTTCCCGGCGGGCCTGTTCGACGGCTCGCCGCTGTGGCTCCAGACCGAGGTCGGCGCCGAGGTATTGATGCCCCGCAAACCGCTGGCCAGTGTCGCTTTCAGCATGCGATCGGGGACCGCCGACCAAGCCGTCATTGCAGATCAAGCCGATACCGCCGATTTTGCCGCCGGCGCCGGGTATGCCGCCAGCGCGACCGAGGCGCTTCACGCCACGCATGCGGACACCGCCGATTTTGCTCTGACTGCAACCGGCGCCGTGCCGCCGGTGCCCCTGATGCTCTCCGGCTCATCCAACCTGCCCATCCTGCGGGTGGCCAACGAGGGCACCGGACACGGCGTGGCCATCGACTCCGTGCAGGGCAACGGCGTCTATGTCGATTCCGCCGGCACCGACGGCATCCGTGTCCGGCAGGCGGGAGCACCAACGGGAATTATGGTGACGTCCGGCATCGTCAACGGCGTCGAGGTGAATCTCGTTACCGGGTATGGATTGTATGTGGGAAATGCCAACAGGTCCGGGGTCAGGGTCTATATGGCGGGAACTCCGAGCGCAGGAGCTGGCGGCCCCATGCACAATGGCTTCGAGGTCCATGGGGCTGAGAACTGCGGGCTCTTCGTGGGCCACGCCGACAGCGCCGGGGTGCTGGTCAACTCCTCCGGCGATCACGGCTTCGCGGCCCTTGAGCCGGCCGGGGACGGCCTCTACGTGAGCATCGCCGGCGATTGCGGGGTTCAGGTGGATTCCAGCAGCGATGACGGCATCTACATTCGGGACTGCGAGGATGATGGGATCTATATCTTCAATGCCCACGATGACGGCTTGGTCGTGTCCGGAGCGGATAACTACGGGGTTTATATCATCAGCCCGGGCGATGACGGCGTCCATATCACCGGTGCAGACAAAGGCGTCTATGTATCAGGAGCTGATGATGACGGCGTTTACGTGGTCAATGCCAATGATGATGGCGGCTATTTCGATCTCTCCTCCTCCAGCACCGGCTGGGCGGTCTATGCCCACAGTACCGGAAGCACCGGGAACGGTATGTATTGTTACGGCAACGGCACCATCACCGGCTCGTGGTCCAAGACGGTGGCCACCTCCAAGGGCTGGGAGGCGGTGCAGACCCTCTCTGCTCCCGACGAGGAGATCGTCGCCTCAGGGACCGGCCGGCTGGTCGAAGGCTGCTGCCGGGTGGATTTCGAGCGTCTGTTCGGCGAGTCCATCTCACCCCGGGTGCCGGTCAAGGTGGTGGTCACTCCCATGGACCGGTGGAGCGGCCTGTACACCGTCGAGCGGTCCCACCAGGGCTTTACCGTCCTCACCGGCGCCGGTGCTCAAGATGCGTCCTTCACCTGGCAGGCCATCGGCCGCCGCCGGGGCTACGAGCAGCGTCCAGGAGTAACCATCCCGGATCCCGATGAGGAGGAGGCGGCCGAGGCGGAAGAGCCGGACGAGGATGAATACAGACATCGTATACCCCGGCTACGGGCCCGGCGGGACCGATCCTCTCCGATGATGGATTTGGACGGCGGGATCATCGATCAAGTCCCGGATTGATGCAGGATATCAAGAGAGCAATCCTTCATATCGAGCGAAAGGAGGCAAGGAAAATTCATCGATCACGGCGGCCTCTCCCGGCGCCCAATCGTCCACCCGTTCAGGAGATTCACGATGAAAGCGACGAGATCTTTCCCACTGGTCATTTCGTTCACCTTTCTCTTTTCCCTGTTCTTCGTTCACATCGCCGCAGCCGCTCCGCGGACGGTTGCGGTCATAGAGCAGGTCCACGGCTCGGATACACCCAGGGCCGTCCCTGGTGAGCTGAATTACCAGGGCTTTCTGGCCGATGCGGCCGATTCCTCGGCCGTCACCGCCGTCCTGGAGATGACCTTCCGGCTGTTCGACTCCGAGACCAAGGGGGCCGAGCTGTGGTCCGAGACCCATCCGGCGGTGGAGGTCACCGGCGGGCTGTTCCAGGTGCATTTAGGGAGCGTGACACCCTTCCCGCCGGGATTGTTCGACGGAATGCCCCTGTGGCTGCAGACCGAGGCCGGCGTGGAGATCTTTTCCCCGCGTAAACCCCTGGCCAGCGTGGCCTACAGCCATCGGGCCAACAGCGCCGAGATGCTCCTGGACTTCTCCCTGGTGGACCTGGATGACCGCTGGGTGAACGAGGATGATCTGGACCACCTGGACGCCCAGGATGGAGATCCGGCCAATGCGGTCTATGTCGACGACGCCGGTAAGGTGGGCATCGGCACTACCGTTCCGGCCCGCTCACTGCATATCTATGGCGACACCGACGGCCTGGTGGGCATCGAGATCGAGAACCCAAGTACCGGATCCAGCTCCAAGGAGATGATCACCTTCACCGACGAGAACGGCGGTGTAGCCGGCATCGCCACCTATGACGACGGCAGCACCTATCCCAGCGCCATGAGGGTTTACAACAATCGGCCCAACGGCACCATCGGGTTGGTGGCCGGCAGCCTCGAGCGGGTCCGGATCAGCAATGACGGCAAGGTGGGCATCGGGACCACCACTCCCGCAAAGGAACTTGATGTAAACGGCGATGTGATCGCCGCCGCCTACTGGGGCGACGGCTCTCACCTGACCGGCATCAGCGGCACCACCGACAACGACTGGACGGTGAGCAACGACACCATCTACCACCAGACCGGCGTGGTCGGCATCGGCACGGCCTGTCCCGAGTATCCGCTGCATGTGTACCAGTACGCCGGCTATTCGCCCGCCTATGCGGGATATTTCCACGCCTTCGGCCACGAGGCCACCGGTAACGCCTATGCCGTCTATGCCCAGGCCCAGGCCGACGACGAGAACGCCTACGGCATCTATTCCACGGCGACCAGCACCTGGGGCCGGGCCTATGCCGGATATTTCGACGGCGACGTCGAGGTTCTTGGCGGTATCCACGCCGACACGCTGGCCCTGGGCAGCGCCTCCAAGGCCGGCACCACCGGTCAGCTGAATCTTTATATGGCGGGCTCAGCGGATCCTATCGTGGTCGCCGACCATCACAGCTTTGATGGCGGGAAGATCAATCTCTACGACGACGCCGGCAACTGGCATACCCGCCTGGAGGCCGATGTGAGTGGAACCGGCGGATTCTTTGAGGTCTGGCGTAGCGATGCCGCGCCCGGCTTCTGGATCGATGGAAATTCCTCCGGCACCAATGAACCGACGGTGGCCATCACCGGGGCCAGCCGGAATATCTACTTTCAGACGGGCGAGCCGGGCGATACCTCCGTGGTCCTGCCCGACGGTGCGGTTGCAGCCGGCGAGATCAAGGACGAGCCGGGAGTGGCCAACGAGTTGGGCCAGGGTTTCTTCTATCTGAATGGCGGTAATACTGATTACACGGTCGACACGCTGGAGATCGACATCCCCGCTCCCGGCTATGTCGAGGTCACGGCCGGCTGCTATCTGAATCTTTTTCACACGCAGGGGACGGACACGGAGATCTGGATTGCCATCGACCAGACAATCGACAATATCTACTATACCTTTCCCGGCGCGCAGATCGCCTCGGTACCGGACAGTATTCCCACCACGCCCTGGCAGTTCCCCTGTACATCGACGCGCTTCTATGAGGAGACCTCCGCCGGAACCAAGCGTTATTTTCTCATCGCCAGGTATCATAGCGGCACCGACGCGACCACGAATGTGGCCAGATCCTATCTTCGCGCCACGTACTACCCCACGCTCTATGGCTCCCTGACTTTGGCCAAAACCGGTGACCTGGGGAACGTTTCAGCTAAGACCGGGAGTCTCGGCGATGGATCGGGATCGGCCCCGGAGCCTCAAAGGCATACCATCACCCGGGACGACCACAACACCCGCCTGGAGGCCGAGATGGCTTCTCTGCGGGCCGAGCTGGAAGCGCTCAGGGAAGAGGTGCAAAATCGATGAGCGCTATGAAAAATCCGAACGTGTGGCGGCGAAACCCAACCATCAAGAGGAGGTGCTAGACATGAAGAAGCTGTTCATCCTCCCGCTCGTTGGCCTGGCCTGTCTGGGCCTGCTGATCGTCTCTCCGGTTCTGGCCGATTATATTCTGGTCAAGGATGTGCTCAGCACCAGCGGGGGGCATCTGGAGTCGGCCAGCTATCTGCTGGACTACTCCACCGGCCAGACGGCCGTGGGCCAGAGCGAAGGCACCAGCTATCTAGAGACCGGAGGGTTCTGGTCCTGGTCGCCCTGGGGGCCGGCGGTGGGCGTGGAAGAAGAGGTCGTGCCCGGGATGGTGCCGTCCCGGTTCGCCCTGTGCCAGAACTATCCCAATCCGTTCAATCCGCAGACGCACATCGTCTATCAGCTGCCCCGGGCCGAGACGGTCATGTTGACGGTATACAACGTGATGGGTCAGGCGGTCTGTGATCTGGTGGATGAGACGCAGGAGGCCGGGGAGCACACGGTCACCTGGCAGGGTGTGGACGGGGCCGGGCGGGCGGTGGCCAGCGGGATCTATTTCTACCAGCTGGTCGCCGGCCAGTTCGTCGAGACCCGCAAGATGCTCTTGCTGAAGTAAAGGGGGGTCGATCATGAAACGGAGATACATGAGCGGTATCGTCCTGATCGTTCTGCTCCTGCTGGTTTTCTCGGCGGCTCAGGCCGGTCCGCAGCGGCTGATCCTGGACCACCAGGGGCTCAGGACGGCCCTTTTGCCGGCCGGGTCCGGTTTTCTCAGTTATCAGGGGTCCCTGGTGCATGCCGCCGATTCCACGGCGGTCACCGATACCCTGGAGATGACCTTCGGGATATACGATTCCGAGACGAAAGGCAAGCAGCTATGGCACGAGACCATCGAGGTTCAGGTGAGGGGGGGACTGTTCAGCGTCCGGCTGGGGGAAGCGACCCCGTTTCCGGAGGATCTGTTTAACGGCCAGAGCTGTTTTCTCCAGGTCCAGATCGAGGCGCAGATACTGGAGGTCCGCCAGGAGATCGGCTGGGCGGCCCACAGCCACTGGAGCCGGACCGCCGACGAGCTGCTGGGGCTCGACCTGAACGATCTGGACGACCGCTGGGTCAAGCAGGAGGATCTGGATCATCTGGATGCCGCCGACGGCGATCCGGCCGCCGCTCTCCACGTCGATGATGAGGGCAGAGTGGGCATCGGGACGGCGACTCCGGAGCACAAATTGACCGTGTCCGGAGACAGCGCCAGAATCGCGATCATCGGCACGGATAAGAGTCCGGAGATGATTCTGAAAAGCGCCCTCGACTCTGACGATCAGGCCTGGAAAATCTCCAAGAACCTGTCCAGCCAGCGCCTAATCATGCAGAATGGCGCCTCTGCCCAGGTCGTCGTGGAGGGCCCGGTGCCCTATGTCGGCATCGGGAAAGAGGATCCGGAGTATACTCTGGACGTGGACGGGGAGGTGCGGGCCACCGCCTTTCGCGGCGACGGCTCCAACCTGACCGGGATCAGCGGCACCACCGACAGCGACTGGCAGGTGACCAACGGGGACATGCACAGTCTCCCGTACGGCAACGTCGGCGTGGGGACCGATACCCCAGCCGGCAAGCTCCACGTGGTCGGCCCCGACGGTAACTATTCCATCATCGGCGGCCCGGGATATGGCGTCTATGGTCGGTACGTCTCGGGCGACAACTACGGCTACCTGGGCGGCCCCGATCACGCCGTCTTCGGGTATGCTTACAACTTCAAGGAGGAGGATCAGCTTCCCACCAGCGTCAGCGCGGTCTATGGGCAGGCCGAGGGTGGGGCGGCCAGCGGAGTGTATGGCATCGACACCGGCAGCGGGAACTTCGGCGTGCTGGGCCACCCCGATTATGCCGGATATTTCAGCGGCGACGTCGAGATCACGGGAGATCTGGCCATCGGCATCGCGCCCTCCGCTTATCCCCTCAATGTGCATGGCATGGCCAACATGCTGGAGTTCAGCATGCCCACCGGGGCTGCCGCCGGCCATGTGCTCACCTCCGATGCCTCCGGGGTGGGCACCTGGCAGCTGCCCCCGTCCGGGCTGTGGACCGACCAGGGGAATTATATCCAAGCCAGCACCTCTCAGCCCTTCGATGTTTACGATAACGATCCCGTCTGGTGGGGACTCTGCTACATAGGGGACTCACAGACCGGTGCGTCGACCCATTACATGAATGACGGGGCGGAGGTTTCTCACTGCTACAGCCACTGGTCTGCTCCCGATCTGTTCGGCACCTGGGCAACGGCCTTTAGCGACTCCAATGATATCGCCGTCTATGGATACGGCGAGGAATGGGGCGGATATTTCAGCTGCACCGGCGGTGGGGTGGCGGTGATGGGAGAAGGCAGCGATTCCACACGATACGGCTTGCTGGGTGCGCCGTCATATGGTGTGCTCGGCCAACACGAGAGTGGCCATGCCGGATATCTCGGCGGCAGTTTGTTCGGAGCCTATGGCTACAGCGGTCATAGCAGCCCCAATACGGCGGGTGCATACGGGTATCATGCCTCCGGCGCCGATGGCACCGGGTACTATTATTCTCAGACTCATTGCGGGACGCTGGGAAGAATGTTGTGGGGCGCGGATTATCACTGCGGCGTTCAGGGCACCAACTACTCGAACGATGCCGGCGTCCGCGTGTCCGGCGTTCAGGGGATCTTCTCCAACGATACCGGCATCTGGGGTTCCCTGGCCTATAAGACCTCCGGAAGCAATGAGTACGGTGGATATTTCACCAGCTACACCGGAGGCGGCGGCGGCAAAAGTTATCAGGACGACGACGCCTCCACCTCTGTCGGCCTGGGCGCCTGGGGAGACCTGTTCGGGGCCGACATCCATGGAAAGCTTTACGGCACTTTCACAGAGGGCGAACATTACGGGCTCTATTCCCATGGTCTGATCGTGCGGGACGATCTGGACCTTCATCTGCAGGACGAGGATACCGGTGAAACGACGGTACTGTACACCAACGTCTCCACCGATGTGACCGTCCAGACCAGCGGGTACTGCCGGCTGTCGCAGGGCCGCTGCGCGGTGACCTTCGATGAGAACTTCCGCCGGGTGGTCTCCTCCGAAACCCCGGTGGTGGTCACGGTCACACCCATCGGCAGCTCCAGCGGGGTCCACCTGGACCGGGTCGACCCCGGCGGCTTCATCGTGGTGGAGAACAACGCCGGCAAGAGCGACGCCCAAGTGGCCTTCATCGCCATCGGCCGCCGGGCGGGGTATGAGCACCCCGATCTGCCCCCGGAAGTGGTCTCAGCCGACTACGTCGACAAGCTCTCCCGGGGCCTGCACAATGACGCCGGCACCGCCGCAGCCGGTCAGGGACTGTACTACGCCGACGGCCGGCTCTCGGTCGGCCGGCATGCCTCCATGCTGCCCCGGCCGGACAAGTCGAAAGAGACCGGCGAGATGTCTGAGCCGCAGCTGCCCGCAACACCCCGGCGGACCGAACGAGGGAACACCGGCCAGGACAATCGAGTCCGGTGAGGACGTAAACCGGGGGAGGAGGAACCTGCCGGAAAAAACATCGATAGAGGAAAGTCTTTCCAGCGGGTGAGACGGTCATCGCTTCAAGGGCTGTCTCTCGACCGAAAACCTTTCATCGCAAAGGAGGTGTGCTGTGAAAGCAAGGACTGTGATGAGGTTCGTCACCCTGATGGCTCTCTTCTGCCTTGTGCTCCCGATGGCTGCAGATGCAGGAAAAATGGTGGATCTCGGCGGCCAGATCCGCGACAGGGAATTCTCCAAGATCATCCCCGGGCAGTTAAGCTACCAGGGTTTTCTGGCCGATGCCGGCGACTCCTCGGCAGTGACGGCTGCTCTGGAGATGACCTTCCGGCTGTTCGACTCCGAGACCAAGGGGGCCCAGCTGTGGTCTGAAACCCATCCGGTGGTGGAGGTCAGCGGCGGTTTGTTCCAGGTTCTGTTGGGCAGCCAGACCGCCTTTCCGGATGGCCTGTTCGACGGTTCGACGCTCTGGCTGCAGACCGAGGTGGGGGCCGAGATCCTGACCCCTCGTAAGCCTTTGGTCAGCACGGCATACAGCCACCGGGCCAACAGCGCGGAGATGCTTCTGGATTATACCCTGCCGGATCTGGACGATCGCTGGGTGAACGAAGGGCAGGCCAATAGCGTGACCGGTGCCATGGTCACAGATGGAGAGATCGTCGATGACGACGTCTCCGCGACGGCGGACATCGATCCCGGCAAGATCGCCGGCACGGCCTGGACGGCGGACAACGATGGAGCCGGCAGCGGTCTGAATGCCGACCTGGTGGATGGGCATCATGCGGCCGACTTCATCAATATGGACCAGTTGGATCATCTCGATGCCGCCGATGGGGATCCGGCCGATGCTCTGGTCGTGGATAACGAAGGCAAGGTGGGCATTGGTACCGCAACGCCGGCGACTGAACTCGATGTCAACGGTTCGGTAACCGCCACCACCTATTTCGGCGACGGCTCCAATCTCACCGGGATCAGTGGAACGGCAGATAACGACTGGACGATCGACGGCGACGATGTGTACCACGAGACGGGTAATGTCGGCATCGGGCTGACCATCCCCACTGCCAAACTCGACGTGGTCGGCACCACCCGGATCGGAAATCCGGTCGCCACCTTCACCAGCGCCGTGGGCGTGGGCGTCATCGCCAACGACGCCACCTTCACCAGCGTTCCTCTGGCGGTCGTCGATTCGGACATCGAGCCGATCCTGTATGCACGGGGGAATGGCACGGTGGGCATCGGCACCTTCAGTCCGGGGGCGACGCTGGAGGTGAACTACGATAACGCCTCCTCGATCACGCCGGCGATCGTGATCAACAATGACAACGCGGTTGGTCAAAGCGCGCTGGATTTTCAGTTCGCCGGCACGACCGACGCCCGTATCAGGATCGCAGCCACCGGCGGCCTGCACATCGGCACGGTGACCGGTGATCTCAATCTACTAACAAATGATACCCAGCGCTTGCACATCACCGGCAGTGGAAAGGTCGGTATAGGAACCGGCAGCCCGGGCAAGCTGCTGGATGTGGCCGGCGGCATTCGGGGGGATACGTTGTCCCTGGGCAGCTCCGCCAAGGCCGGCGTGGACGGTCAAATCTACATGTACGGCGACGGCTCGACGGTCCCCATAGTGGATATTCAGGACGATGGCAATGATGGTGGTGCGCTCTGGCTGAGAGATGCGTCAGGCCACACTCATGCGAGCATAAACCCGGACTTCGATGGCGACGGAGGATATTTCTATATGACTCGAAGTGCTTCCGGCATCGGCTTCATCGTCGATGGCAACGATGGCGGAACAGAGGAGCCGAGCGTTGAGATCCTCGGCTCGAGTCGATCGGCGTCGTTTCAGATGAAAGAATCGGGAGATGAATCTGTGGTTCTGCCCAACGATGCCATCTCGGATGTGGAGATGCTGGACGAGCCGGGCGTAGCCAGCGATCAGGCAGGAGCTGGTGGTACGGGTCTCACCGGTGGAGTTGATATTCTTCTCTCTCGAAGCATCACTGTGCCGGATAGCGGCTACGTTCTGGCCATCGGCACCGTGCAGCCTCAGTTCCTCCACGCGCATGACACCACCAGCTCGGCGAAATTTGGCGTCTCGGATGAGAGCAGCTCCTTTCCCATCAATCAGGATGTAGACATCTCTATTCCAGCGGCAAATCCGAGTGGATTGTATCAGCTCGCAGTCACGCCGCATGGGCTTTTCGAGGTCGCCCCGGGTTCACAGACATTCTATTTGTTAGCGGATGAATACTCGGGAGATTGGACCATCTACGATAAACAGTTGACCCTCGTCTATTTCCGCACGGCCTACGGAGATGTCTCGCCCACCAAATCCCAAGGTCCGAGCATACCCGACGATCAAGCCCCGCCGGTTGCGGCCTTGACCCCGGCGGACATCGCCGCCGAGCAGGCCCAGGCCAGGGCCTTCGACGCGGCCCGAATCGACCGGGAGCTGGCCGCCATGCGAGCGGAGTTGGAGGCCCTGAAGAGGCGAGTGGAGGATGAGGACAGGTAATGCCGGTTTGTGGCGTGAACCGAAGAAAAGGAATCCGATAGTGGAAATAAAAAGGCCCTCCCGATTGCTCGGGAGGGCTTTTTTTTAGAAAGACGGGTGCCAAAGCGCCGGTTCCAGAGGCTCTGTGTCGCTCTCTCAGCATCCTGAGCCGGAGAAAGCCGCCTCAAACGAATTGGCACCCGTCTATGAGAGAATCGGCGGCGATCAGATCCGCCCGCCGGGTCTTCGCTATCTGGCCTTCTGAGGGTTGATGGTGGTGTTGGACATCATCCGGTCGAACTCGCCCACACAGTTGGATTCCACGGACCGGTTGCCGCCCAGGTCCACCGCCTTGACCACATAAAAATAGTTCGCCGTGGTGTCTCCCGCCGCGCCGGCATCCAGATACTCGGTTCCGGCCGCAGTACCGATGGAATCCTGCACCGTCACCGGATCGATGCCCCGGTAGACGACATAGTAGTCCACGCCCCAGTTGTCAGCCACCGGACTCCACCACAGCAACAGATCGCCGGTGGATGATTTCGAGCCCGAGGAGATGTCCGCCGAGAGATCATCCACCCCGTCCGGCGGGATCAGATCGGCGGTGGCGAACAGGCTGTCGCTGATATCCTCCCCGGTGTTCTTGTGGGCATCGTAGGCCACCACCTTGACCACGGCGCTGTCGCTGTATGGCGGCGTCACGATCCATGAGAACGGCGGCAGATTGGGCTTCCCCCGGGTGATCACGTGGGGGAAGGTGCTTCCCCCGTCGGCCGAGAGCAGAATGGTCACCGAGTCGACCCCGGAAGGATCGGTGGCCAGCCAGTCGATATCGTGGGTGCTGCCCACCGGCCAGAATTCTCCGCCGTTGGGCGCCAGAACCTGGACCGCCGGTCCGGACTCGTCGCCCTGGAGCCATTCCAGGATCTTCTGCATCAGTTCCTCACGATCCTCGGCCGTGGGCACCGACTCGAAGGGGATGGCCGTGAAGACGACCATGTAGCCGCTGTCGCCCTCGGCCGGGAAACGAAGACCGCAGTAATTCTGCTTGTACGGCGGCGCCTCGATGTCGCCGAAGTCGGGCGCTCTGCCGTCTTTCGGCGGCCGCAGCGACTTGCTGCTCTTCTGCGCCGTGATCTCGAAGATGGCGGCAGACGAAGCATCGGGAACGATGTTGTCCGACCAGTTGTAGAACGGGTAGGACAGCACATAGCTGAGCCCGTCGGTGATCGGATCGCCGGGGATGCCGGCTACCTCCTCCACGCTGGTATCGCTGGTCCAGGAGGCCACGTGCAGGTAATTGCTGGAGAAGGTGGTCGGTGATCCGATGTCGTAGAGGTAATCCTGACTGGACAGATACAGGGTTCCCCCGCCGTCCAGATAAGACATCAGATTGGATTCATCGGTGGAGTTGAGGGTCTCGGAGTAATCGTCACCGGTGTTCCAGATAACGGTGATGTATTCCTCCATGGTCGTCACCGGCGGAGAGCCCTGGGTGTACACCGTCCAGATGTCGTACTCGACACCCAATCCGTCCATGGCGATGGTGAAGTAGGACTCGGTGGCGTCGCCGTTGTCGTCGTCCACGAACAGGACCTGGCGCATGCCGATGCGCACCGTGAAGGTGTCGACAAAGGTGAATCCCCTGGCCTCGGTGAGGGTCAGCTCCAGGTCGGCCTGATTGGGCGCCGGGCACAGCGGATCGACCGAGACGGTGAAGTCGGTCAAAGAGATGTCCTGCTCGCCCGGATCGAGATCCGGAAAGCCGGCCGCGTCGATGGTCACGGTCACGTAGGGATGCAGCGAGGCCAGCTCTCCGGTGATCCCTGTGGCCGCTGCGCCGCCGGTGTTCCTGGCGGTGATGGTCATGTCCACCGTCTCGCCGGGATCGATCCGGCCGTCGCCGTTGCCACCGGCGCTGTCGTCGATCTCGTTGTCCAGATAGGTCAAAACCGGTGCCCGGACCGTCTCACCGAAATAGGAGGGCCAGACCGAGTCGCCATCGGTGCACTGCAGGGCGAAACTGATGCTGTGGCCGTCCGGTGCCGCCGGATCGACGGCGAAGGAGAAACCTCCCGTGCCCAGGGCCGAGTCATCCGGGGCGATGGTCCCGTAAGCGTCGCTGGTGTCGATCAGGGTGACCAGGGGATCGGCCGTCTGCAGCTGCAGCTCACCGGTGACTGTGAAGGCGGTGTCCACACCGTAGTTCATCACCCAGAAGGGGAACAGCTCGATGGTCTCTCCGGGATTGATGATGCCGTCGCCGTTGCCGCCGGCGTCGTCATCGATGCCGTGGTCGTGATGGACCACGAAGGCGCCCTCCGGCGGCAGAACCGGCACGGTCTGGGCATAGCGATAATGGTCATATTTGGTGATGGTCACCAGCATGGTTCCGGGGACCGACTGCGGCGTGATCGGTACGTTGACCACGCTTCCGGTACCGTCGGCGGTGCCGATGATCTGGCCGTCCACGGTCAGAGCGATGACCGATCCGTCGTCGGCGGTGACCGGGAAGGAGGTGGCGCCGATATACAGCACGCCGGGATGGCTGACGGTCAGGCTCTGTGGCACCTGCGAGTACAGGGTGGTGAAGGCGTCGCCGTGCAGGTGAAACAGATGGTAGGTGACCTCCTTCTCGGTGGGGTTATACGGCCAGTTGGAGGCCTCCAGGAAATATTTCCCGGTGACATTGGCAAAGCCGGGGCGAAGGTTTTCAGGGCCGGCGTTCTTGGCCGCCGCCGAGGGATAGTCGGGCATGAATTCGGGCCACATACCATCGTACATGCCCCATACGAAGGTGTCGTTGACGAAGGAGTAGGAGGTCTCGCTGGCCCCGATCAAGCCCAGGGCCCCGTGCTCGATGCGATGGAACTTCTCGGTGAAGCATTCACTGGCCCAGTTGTACTTGCCGGTCAGGCAGTTGATCGAGAATACGAAGGGCAGCATGGTGTTGCTCAATCCGTCCAGATCCGTATTGGTGTAGTCCGGTTCGCCCCAGCCGTTCTCACCGCCGTGATCGCGATGCTGGACGATGAAACAGCCGCTGTTGATGTCGTTGTTCATCCGGGTGGCGTTCGCCCCCCAGTCGGTGAGGTGCGCCGGTGTCGAGGGAATATAGCCCAGCCCGGAGGGGCCGAAGTAGTCGACGATCATGTCAGTGTTGGCATTGGTGGACCACACGCTGCCGGGGGTTCCCGAGTAGATGGCGTACTCGCGAACCGGCGATTTGCCGTGTACGTTGGCCAAGAAACCGTAGATGACCTCAGAACAGAGGATGAACCATCGTTCGGTCTGCCAGCCGCCGGCGCAGACCGGATGATCATAAAAATCTGGATCGGTATAGGGATTTCTCTCGTAGTCTAAAAACTTATTGATCATCGTCTCCAGATCGGCGGCATCCTGGGCGGTGATGCGGGCGAAGTTCATCTCCGGGAGATCATCGCCATCCACGTCGGCATAGATGTTGTCCGAGACGCAGTAGCTGTCCCAGATGGGCGAGGTGATCCCATAGGCCTTGCCGGAGCTGGGATAATCGGACAGCAGCAGGACGGACACCGGAGGGATGTCCCAGGTGTTATACGCGGTGTTGATCCAGCTCTCGATGGCCGAGGACGAGGAGCCGGTCTCGGTGAGGGTGAAGGTCTCGGTGGAGATGCCCTGCAGGGTGCGCCAGTGCTTGATGGTGTCGGCCCAGGCGATGAAGTCGGGATCGTCCGGGGTGATGATGACGTACTCCCAGCCGGTGTCTTTGGCTGCGGCGCTCCGGGTGAAATTCACCGGTTCCATTGCGGAGTAGTGAAGCAGATTGGCCCG
>Ga0180434_10003923_pt1 | contig 18509 bp, 20 predicted proteins | sample SS_ome_7_FD_132453 | JGI IMG/M metagenome (GOLD analysis project Ga0180434, IMG submission 132453) | Hypersaline lake sediment archaeal communities from the Salton Sea, California, USA - SS_1_D_2 metaG | ecosystem: Environmental > Aquatic > Non-marine Saline and Alkaline > Hypersaline >...
ACCATCATGCTTGAGAGCATCAAGAACATCTCGGAGTAGGGTGGCGATGCTTGGCAGAGAAGAGGCATCCGTTTCGCTTTCTGTGTGGCTCGATGGCCTCAATGGGTTGTCTGTGGTCGGCATCTCAATTGACGGGAAACACATCGTGTCGTTCAGGGCGAAGTCTTCTGACCGAGAAGAGGCCATCGAGGAGGTGCTTTCTTTCGGTCTTGTTCATAACGCCATCGTCTCTGTGCTGGCTGGGAAACTGGGGGCGTCGTCGTGATTGTTATTGGATTCGGCACGAATGAGAAGTGGACCTCCAAGCTCATCCGATGGGCCACGAGGTCGGAGTGGTCCCACGTGTGGATCGAGTATCCATCGGGCGTGTGGGGTGGCCGGTGGGTGGCCCACTCTTGGGCCGATGGTGTGGTCAAGGTGCCGCTGGAGCGGGTTGAGGCGGCGTACCCCAAGCGGGTCGTCTACGAGTGCCGCGCCGACCTCACCGAGGGGCTGAAGTGGGCTCGCCAGTACATCACGGCGGGCTACGACTACGGGGTCATCTGGAACGGGCTTCTGCTCGCTCTCCACCGCGCGACGGGGTGGGATTGGCTGACTCGGATCGTCGCAAGGAACGCCGCGAAGTACTCGTGCTCCGAGTTCGTGAGCGGCATCTTCAAGGCGTCAGAGGTTCGAGGGGTGGAAAGCTCTGGCGTGGTCGGGGGTGATACAGCAGACAGGTTCGATCCAGAACTCACCACGCCGGGGGACTTGGCTAAGTTCTGTGCGGACTCTGACGACTTCTGGGTGGTGTGACGATGGGCGGAGTTGAAGAACGGGAACGCATCGACGGCGACGAGGACACGAAAGAGACGGACGTCCTCGAACTCATCCTCGACGAGGTGAAGAAGGTCAGGCAGACGCAGGAGGACCAGGGCGATCGACTGGAGAAGATCGAGGAGCGGTTGGACACGATGGGCCTCGACCTCGAAGTGGTCCGGTCGACACAGGAGTCGCACGGCAAGGAACTGGCCGAGATGAAGGGCCAGTGCGGAAGGAGGTTCGAGACCTGCTCTAGCGCCATGCGAAAGCTCCGCGAGAAACACCCAGGAGATGGCAAGGACACGGGTAGCTGGCCTGCCGAAGCGGCGGGGGAGTGAGGAGCGGATGCAGGCATGGCAAAAGATCCTCGACACACCATCTCGGACATCGACATCGACCCGGCCCGGAGGAAGCTCACAGTGACGCCCCCTCCGTCCGATTTGAAGGTACCGGACGCCGACACGTTTACTGAGCAGGAGGGCACCCCTGTCGTGAACAAGCAGGAACTCGCGTGGGACGAAATCGGCAAGATATCGAAGCACCTTCGAGGTCTCGTCCGCGCTACGAACAACCAGGCTGAGTACGTCCGACAGATCCCCGACATCAAACGTGACGCTAGGGCGGCAAAGGACTCCGCCCGGGCGGCGAAGGACTCCGCCCAGAAAGCTCTTCAGAAGGTCGAGGTCGTCGAAACGAAGCTGGGGACCGAGTTCAAGGCCCTCGACCGCCGGGTGGTGAAGGTCGAGGACAAGGGCCACGACTGTGCACAGGTGGCTGTCATCGCTTCGCTTCAAGAGGGTGCTCTGGAGACTCGCCGCAAGGTCGAGAAGGATGTCGAGGAAGGGGTGAAGACGCGGGAGCGTCTTGACCACACCCGCAACGACCTCGATGCGGTCGACGATAAGGTCGAGAAGTTTTCGACTGCTCGACGGAACTTCGTTCTGAGCCTCATCGGTGTCTTCGTCTTCATCGCGGCGAACGTCGGAGGGCTCATCTGGTTCCTATCGGCGCTCGACACCAAGGTCGAGGCAGAGCAGCGAGAGCGCCGGACGGGGGAGAAGCGCCTGGAAACCCAGATGGAGAAGCTGGGAAAGGCAGCGAACACGGCCCCTGTCCAGCGAGAGATCAAGACGCTCACAAAGGCCGTCAAGGCGAGCAACGGCCACGAGACGACGGAGCAGTACTGTTCCGGGTTGTCGGACGCTGCGGTGGCTAGGATGAAGCGAGTGCTCCCACGGAGCGAATGGCCACGGTGTAGGCGGTTCGGTCTGGAGCCAGTCCGGCATCGAGAATGAGCTTCCCGAGGTTCGAGATCCCTACGGGAGCGGTGAACGGGTCGAACCGCATATTCCACACCGGCACGGACTATCGACCTGGCACCCCGCGCGTGTGGCTCAACGGGCTCATTCTGGTGAGGTTCGGGCAGGACGGATGGTCGGAGATGGGCGGGAAGAAGCTGCAACTCCACGAGGCGCCGCGAACCGGCGACACGGTGCAGGTCTACTACACGCCGATCTCATAGACACGTCCATCAAACTTGAGGTATAAGGGGTTCCATGCCGCTGCCCCACTTCGAGGTCCCTACGGGCGTGATTGACGGGGTCAACCTCGTCTTCAACGTCTCTCAGGCTTACAAGCCTGGGACGACAGCGGTCTTTCTCAACGGGCTTCTGCTCAGGGCTGACTACGACGACGGCTGGACTGAGTCGGACCCAGCCACCGGAGAGATCACGCTGAAGGAGCCGCCGAGGGTGACCAAGATCACCCCCGACGTGGTGCAGGTCTTCTACATCGACCTCTCGCCCGACGTTCTGGAAGCGATCATCGTCTGCCGCCTAGAAGGCCGTCTGACGGCCGTGGACGACCTGGAAGGGCACCTGGTAGCCTTGACCCCTCTTCGGGGCTCTGTGGACGTCTCAGGGGGGCTGGAGGGCATGTTGGAGCCTGAGCCGGGGCTCCGGGGCGAGCTAGACGTGCATGGGGCCATCGAAGGCCACCTGAAAGAGGTGTGCTGATGTACGGGAAGGTGTGACAGATGTCGGGCACGACGAGCATCCTTGGGCCAGAGAACGAGATCGAAATCTACCGGGGTTCGTCCAAGACCTACGAACTCCACGTGACCGACGCCGAGGAGGAGGATGTTGACCTCACGGGAGCGCGGGTCATCATGTCCGTGAAGTGCGACCTTTCGGACCCGTCGCCGCTCATCCAGAAGGACAGCGTGAAGGGTGCCTCGGAGGTGGACATCAACCACCCGAAGGAGGGGAAGGCGGAGATCAAGCTCGTCCCCTCGGACACGCAGACCATGGACGCCGGGACCTACATCTTCGACGTGTGGGTCGAACTGGCGAGCGGGACTCGGAGCGCTGTTGTCGCCCCCTCACCCTTCAAGGTGGTGGCGGGGGTCACGGTGTTGACCTAGAGCGACCATTGGTCGCAGCATGAGGCCACGATGAAGTGGACACACTGGATTCTGTACGCGATCTGCCTTCCATGGGACGTCCTCGTGGCGTGGCCCACGGTTCTGCTCATCCGTCTCTTCTGGGGCGAGGATCTTCGGTGGGAAACTCCCGCGCCCTACGACTACAGGAAGGGCGGCGGCGGAGGCCCCTGCCTCACCTGTCGCATCCGCGAGGGCTCCTTCCCGGTCGTCTCGGGGACCTTCCCGAAGGGCTGGTACATGAGGAAGGGCCGGGATGGGCGACCGGACCGCCCGTGGGGTGGCACGACACTCGGGCACGGCATCTTCTACGGACCCAACGGGCGCGGGAAGAAGCACGACCCGTGGACCAGGACGCAGGTCCACGAGCACATCCACGTCGAACAGGGCGAGGCGGCGATGGTCCAAGCCTTCATCGTAGCTCTCGCGACCGGGATCGTGCTGTGGGTTCTCGGTCACGCGGTCGCTGGCACCGTCGTGTTCCTGTCGGTCTGGACGCTTGGCTATCTGATGAACAGCGTCGGGGGCTGGCTCACCTCTTGGCTCCGGGGTGAAGAAGCGTACTGGGGCTCGACCCACGAGGAGAGCGCTCGGGCGCAGACCGACAAGCTGGAGGGCAGGTAGTCATGGCGAACACGCCTCGGATGAATTGGCCCTTCCCTAACGAGGACCAGGACCCCTGGTACGTCGCTCTCGAAAACTTCTCCAAAGCGCTCGATGCGTCGGGCTTCGCCTCTCGCGAGGATCGGCAACTCATCCTGATCGGTGGCGGGACGATTACCTGGGACGCGGGGACGAGCACTCTCACCTGGACAGAGGTGATCAAGGTCATCTCCCCCATCTCCGGGTTCCTGCTCTCTATCGCTGCGGGCTCTGTCACGATCGCCGATGGGCAGGTGCTCTATGCGACGCTGGTCCGGGCTCCTACTCGGAACCTGACCGTCGAGGCCGCTGTCGAGAACCAGGTTCCGCAGAGCGACACAGCCTACCTTCTCGCGGCTCGCGTAGGCGACGACATCTACTGGCGCAACGGGACGGCGATGGGGGACGGCGACTCCATCTCCGGCATCACCATCCGGAACCTCGGCTCGGGAGGGAAGGACTGGCAGGCTGACCTCGCTTCGCCCTACCTCTACACGCAGGCTCCTGTCCCCGTGGAAGAGGTCGTAGGTCAGGGAGTTTTCGACGGGTCCAGGCCATCCGCAGGGACGGTCTTCGCCTTCGGGATGCTGACGCCGACCTTCGCTCAGCAGCAAGGGGCTGCGTTCTTGCGCCTCTACGACACGGGACCGGCAGCAGGGCCACCGACACCGCTCACGCTTGTCGCGACGCTCGCGACATGGTTCGGAGGAGGACCGCAGTACTTGGAGCAGGCGTTGACGATCGCAGGCGCCCCGGGTCTCAACACGATCCAGAACTCGGCCCGGATGTACGAGCTTCGGGCGTTCATGATCGGGACGGTCGCGGACACTCTGTTCGTCGGCGGCGGCGGGATCGATGCGAGGGGCTAGCTGATGACGGTCTGGGTGCGAAATCTCGAAGTCCCGCCTGTCACGACACAGGGCGGGAGTGCCTTGCTCATCGCTATCCGGGAGCTATTTCGAGTTGCGAGGTGGGCCGAGCAGTCGAACGACGGGGACACGGCGTGGCCGGACCCTGGCTCCCCGAACTGGGTTGTCGGACCGACAGATCTTCAGGTGGACCCGGCGAACCCCCGACGCATTACCTCGGCAGGGTCGGCCCCTTTCACGTCGGCCATGGTCGGGGACATGATCGCGCTGCTCGCGACCAACGACCAGAACAGGTCGATGTGGCGTATCACGGCTTTCATCGACGCGAACAACATCGAGGTCGACTCCCAGGGCTTCACCCCGTTCAACTGGGTGCTGGAGTCGGGGATTACGGGTCGAGTGGTGCAGGTGACGTCGACCCTTACAGCGACCACAGCGCAAGCTCTGTGGAACGCCCCGGGCGGTAATAACATGCAGGCGCGGCTGTTTTATGCGGCTGCTGACTCCTCGGAGCTATACATCCGACCCAAGGGTCAGGTGCCGCTGGCGACAGAGTGCACCGGAGTCGCGTTCGGGGACAGCGCCGACTACCAACACCGGATGCACATGGTTGCGGACGGGGAGAACGTCATCATCTGGTTCTCCACTGAAGACTCGGCGTTCAAGTTCGTGATGTTTGGGAGCCTTATCGACACGGACCCCTCTGACACTGACCCCAACTTCATCCTAAAGATCGGTGGGACAACCACCCCTCTCTACGGGGCGGAGATGTTCATGCTCGATGGGGCGGATGCTAATATCCAGGCGTACCCGACTGCGGTGAAGAAGTACTGGGACACCCAGATCGCCACCTCCAACTTCTTCAACTACTTCAACTCCAGGCAAGCGAACAACGGGAACGCGCTTCTGAGGTCCCCTTGGGTGGTCTTGGCGAACATCTCGTCGGTAGGTGCGGCCATCCGAGGTCGTATCCCGGTCATCGCGCAGACCTTCGAGGATTATGAGAGGCTGAGGCCGCTCGATGCGGCAGGGTCGTGGCTCCACACCTATCAGGGAGTGGCGGTGCCTCGAAACGGCCCGGACGACAAGCTCCCTGTCATTCCGGGGTAACCGATGGCGACGAAGCACTGGGTGCGCGACGTACCGCTGACAGACCCGAACAACTACATCGCCAACGGCAACCACATGCAGGCGAACGCCGTCCTCTACAACTTCCTGAAGGCGGCGGGATGGGAGCAGGTCTGGGAATGTGATGGTGAGCGGACGCAAATCGAGAACCCAAGCCACGTGGAGGACGGCAACGTCCAGTCCGCAGGGACGACCTACTGGTCCTCCTACAACGGGGCCACGGTCAGCAAGGACACGACGAAGGTTCACAGCGGTATCCGGAGCTTGAAGGTCGAGGCTGCGAACGCAACAGAAGGGGTCGTCACGGCTGCGCTGCTCTCGATGCGGAACCCCGCTTCCTGGTCGTCAGGCAACGGGGACAGCCTGTCCGGGCCTGTTGGTCGGGACATGACCTACACCGACAACACGTCCAGGTTCACGCGAGACTACATCGGTGACGACCTCTACATCGCCGGGAACAACGACCCGAACAACGACGGTGTGTTCACCATCACGAGGTTCTTGGGAGGGACGTCGATCAAGTTCGAGAACCCGCTCGGAAGCGGAACGACCTACTACGTCGGCCCCCCGAACCCTCCTGCGGACAACATCGCGAGTTTCCAGATTCGCCCCCTCTACCAGATCGACATCTGGGCGGCGACAGACGTGGCGTTCGATGTCGAGGTCGACCTGGGCACGGGGAGCTACACCACGGTCGGAGCTATCCCGGCGAATGGGAGCGTCTTCACGCGCTACTCGTTCAGCTTTGCCAGGACAGGGTTGGGGAACACCACGATCCGGTTCAAGTCGGCTGCGGCCGGGACGCTCTACATCGGTGGGCTCAACGTCTTCTCCTCGGTCTGGGACAAGCCCACGGTGATCAAGCGCGGTACCGATGGCGTCCTGACGAACCCAGACCGCTTCTCAACGGGTGGGAGCTTCACTCCGGACCTTACGGACGTCGGGAAGGTCTTGTTCATCTGGGACCCGACGAACAACAAGAACAGCGGGGCCTATCCGATCATCGCGGACCTCGGAGGAGGGGTTGTCCAACTCGACCTTCGTTCCGCTTCGGCCGCTCTCACGTCGGCGAGCGGTCTGAGTTGGCGCATCGGGTGGGTCGACTACCTGGAGTACCCGAACGGCCCGGACGACAAGCTCGGGTGGTCTGGCTTTGGGTTCGAGTCCTTCCACACGTCCGCGTGGCGGTTCTTCCTCCGTCAGAGCCAACTCAACGGTCAGACGGGGAAGGGCTCTGTTCTGTGGTCGGCGCCAGAGGATACCGACTTCAACTTCTCGACCGGAGAGTTCTACAAGAACGGCCCCTCGGTCCAACGGAACAGGCAGGGACCGTGGGTGAAGATCCCAGACTCGGCGGAGGCGCCAGACGAGCACATCTGGAGGGGAGGCTATAGCTACAAGACGAGCCCACACGACTCGCGGTGCTTCATCATGACCGACGAGGATGGGGCGTTCTTCCACTTCTTCTGCTGGGACGAAGACGGGAATCACGGGACACACCTCCACGGGTATCTCGGAAGCTCCCTGCCAGGGATCGAGTCGCACTATCTCTTCTCCAGGTGGGAGCAGCGAGGCGTCGCGAACGAGTGCTACTTCGATAGCAACTGGAACCGATTTGCGTACAGCGGGACGACCTACGCGAACACGGGGCTGGCTGTACCGTGCTGCATCGCCCAGCTTGGGTACTCGACATCGGATGACGAGGTAGCCCGGCAGTCGAACGCCGGACCGAATCCGTGGAGCGGGGACGAGTGGAAGCGGCCTCTCATTCTGTGGCGCGACGTGGAAACAAACCAACAGGCCATGGCGCTCCAGATCTCTGATGTGGGCATCTATCAAGGCAGGGCGAACATGGTCGAACTGTCGACCTTCGACTCTGAGAACCTACTTCACCTCGACAACGGGCTCATCTGGGAGTGGAGCGGGGAGACGATCCTGTAGGAGGCGATGGTGGCGATCTTCACACGCAACTGCCAACCGGAATACGCCCTTCGTGGTACGAGGACGCGGGTCTGGTTCTTTCGAGAGGCGCTTCTCGCTGGCCGATGGACCGAAAACTCGAACGACGGGGACCCAGCCTGGACGTCGGCTCTGAACCTCGTTCTCAACGCCGTGTCTGGCGTGAACGGGCTCGATGTAGAGGCGGCATACCCTCGGCAGGTGAAGTCCCCGAATGGCGACTTCCTGGAGTCTCACGTCGGGAAGATCCTGAACCTCGACGCCACGAACGACCAGAACCGAGGGCTGTGGCGTATCTCCGAGTACATCGACGCGAACACGGTGAAGGTGGACCCGGCTGGGTGGTTCCCTGACGTTGGGTGGGCCGATGAATCAGACATGAGTGCCCGCCTCACCACGGTCGCTGGATTAGCTCCGTCAGGAGGGGCCTGGACGATCATGGACAGCCCTGCGGGCTTCAACGTCCAGATTCGCATCCTCTTCCAGGACGACTCCTACTGCTACGTGTATGTGAGGCCACGCGGAAAGCTCGGGGACTTCACCGAGATCGCCAGCGGGAACCTTGGGTCCTACTACGGCCCGTACATCCGCTTGCAACTCTACTTCGACGGGCTCCAGACGCAGGTGCTCATGACGGACTACCTGACCAACAGTGGGGCGCAGAATGCGTCAGGGTTCGTCGTTGGGGCGCTCCTCGACGTTGACGCGGCAGACACAGACCCGATCTTCCTCCTATCCAGCAACTACGGGTTCGACAACGTCCCCCTCTACGAATTTTCGATCGGTATGCTCGATTCGGCGCTGTTGCCGATCAACGCCTACGCCACCTCGCTGAAGACGGCGCTGAACCAGAACCCTGGCGGAACAGCGAATCTCTACCGGAACTTCGGGAGGCGGCTTCTCGGGGGGTCAGGTCTCGCAGCGATCCGCTCCCCGTGGGTCGTGCTCGGGAACGTTGCGTCTACCGGGGCGTGCGTGAGGGGGAGATTGCCCATACCCCGCTCCACCTATCTCGGGTTCGAGAAGTTCACCCCGCTCGACTCGGCAGGGACCTGGCAACACCTCAGCGTGGGGACGGTTATCCCTCGTAATGGTCCGCAGGACCCGCTGATCATGTGGCCGAAGGTGTAACCATGAAGCACTGGATTCGAGACTTGCCGATCACGTTCTCCGGGCAGACCCGTGGGCAGGGGCAGATGGACTACGTCCTGTTCCACTTCCTCCGCACGGCGGGGTGGCAGTGGCTCTGGGAGTGCGACGGCTACGCCGGGGATGACCCGAACCGAGTTCCAGACGGCAACATGGAGGCGGCAGGGGTCGGCAGCTACACCACCCTCGGGAGCGCTGCCCTCGCGAAGGTGACGACACCTCTACGCAGCGGCGAGCAAGCTCTTCATGTGGACTCCTCCGCGTCGAACGACGGGGTGGAGACCTCGAACCTCACGTCGATGGAGAACACGACGGAGTACCACGTCTCGATCTGGGCCTACAACGACTCGGGCGATGACTGGGGCGTGGACATCGACGACGGCACCGGGTACTCGAACGTAGGGGTCATCCCTGACAATGGTGGGGTCTGGACCCTCTACCACTTCTCCTTCACGAGCGGGGCAGCGGGGAACCGCAAGCTCCGGATCGTGGACAGCAACTCCACGCTGGACGAGATCTACGTCTCGGACATCCACATCTTCAGGAGCCTCTTCGAGTACAACCCATCGGACTCCTGGGAAGGAGGCTCTGACGGAGCGATCACGAACCCGGACCAGTTCTCCTCCGGCTCCTACTCCTTCGTCGCAGGGGACATCGGGAAGATCGTCTGCGTCTGGGACACCACGAACCTCGGCAACTCGGGCGCCTATGCGATCACGGCAGCGGCGGCTGGTGTGGCCACGCTGGACCTACGCTCTGGGTCGGCGGCGCTGTCGACGACGGCGAACCTATCGTGGAGGATGATCGACCTCGCAGCCGCCCCCGAGAACGCGGCAGGGGGGAACACAGCGGAACGAGGGGCAGGCTTCGGGCTTCAGTCCCCTCACTCGTCAGGGCACCGGCTGTTCATGAGGCAGTCGCAGCACGGCCCGAACAGCCCATCCATCGACGCGGTGGCGATCTGGGGAGCCCCTGCGGACACGGACTTCGACTTCTCGACCGGAACGTTCTATTCGAGCGGTCCATCGAGTCAGAGGAACAGGCAAGCTCCCTATACGCTCCTCACGAGCGGCACGGGTCCGTGGACGGAAACGCACTGCTTCACGGTCGGGGAGAACAACTCGGCAGGGTCACGCCGCTTCTTCCTCATGACGGACGACGACGGGACCTTCTTGACGTTCTTCGGGTGGGACGTGGATGATGCAGCACACGACTGCTGCGTGATCGGCTATCTCGGCTCGGACGTACAGCACCCTGGGGTTGAGCAGTGGGGGCTCTTCGCGCGGTGGGAGACGATCTATTCGAGCGCCTGGCGGAACTCCATCTACTTCGACGCAAACACCTACCGTTTCGCCTACGCCGGGACCGTCATCGGACCGGACGGCCAGGCCAAGCGAGCCGGATGGGCTCAGTATGGGTACGACGACAGCGCCAGGACCGAACCCCTCACGCAGTCGAACGCTGGGCCGAACCCGTGGAGTGGGAACGAGTGGGTGCATCGACCCATCATCGCGAGAGACCTGTGGGGGACGGAGCAGGCCCCGTCTGAGCGAGACGGGGACTTCGGTGTGTACCAAGGTCGGACGAACATGATCAATCTCTCGACCTTTGACTCAGACAGCTTCTTCCACGTCATCAACGGGCTGGTGTGGGAGTGGCCGGGGGTGACGGTGCTTCCCTGATGGCGACTACGATCTACGGCTCGGTGGTGTCTTTCTCGTCATGGCCCTTCATGTCTTCGCCGGGGCTGGTGTACGGGGGCGCCATCCAGTACGTCTACCCCTACCCACGGGCGCAGGACGTCCCGGTCACGCACCGGAACAAGGTGTGGGACACCGTTGCCGGGGACTGGGTCTTCTGGGAGACGGTCTACCCAGACCCGATGGGCGAGGAGTATCCAGGGCCAGGCAAGGGGACGCAGTTGATCGACTACGGCGTGGAGGCGATAGTTTTCGGCCGGTACATGAAGGTGTGAGATGGCGACGACCGACTACCCAGAGATGCTGGCGACGACGACGTGGGACTTCACGACTGCTGTGGGCGACGGGGAGTACCCGGAGGCCATTCAGGACGACTTTAGCGCCTACAATCTTCGCGTGGTGAGGTACGGACGCTACATCAACAAGGCATGGGACTCCTCTCGCGGGGAGTGGGTCCGGTGGACGACCGATCACATCGACTTCCAAGGTCTGGAGTACCCATACTCGACGTGGGCCTCGACGTCGGACTACGGTGTTGAGAGAGTGATCATGGAGAACGTGTGATGCCGACTACACCCCGTATGAACTGGCCCTATCCTCCGGAGAACACGGAGTCGTGGTTCGAGGCGTTCCAGACGTTCGTCGAGGCGATGGACACGTCGGGCTTCGCAGCCCGAGAGGACCGCCACATCATCCTCTCCGGAGGCAACGTGGTGTCCTGGGACGGGGTCACTGGCACCCTCCAGTGGACCGGAACCATCAATCTCCTCTCTCCGATCACGGGGTTCCAGGTTCAGATCGAAGCGGCCACGGTCACCGTCGCGGACGGTCAGGTCGTCTACGCCATCCTCACCCGCGCGCCTACGAGGATCGTGACGGTCGAGGCGCAGATCGCGGGCCAGGTCCCGAATACCGATGTCGCGATGGCGCTCGCCATGAGGGTCGGAACGCGCATCTATTGGCGGAACGGCCTTCTGCTCGACAGCGGCGAGTCGGTCACGAACCTCGGCTCGAAGCAGGGAGGTGGTGGGGGTTCTCCGCTCCAGGTCGATGACGAGGGTAGCTCACTTGTATCGAACTGCAATCTCATGGACTTCGTCGGGGGAGGGGTCACGGCAGCGCTGACGGCTCCGAACCAGGTGAGCGTGACGATCCCTGGCACACCGACAGGCGCGGCTGGAGGGGACCTCTCCGGCACCTATCCGACGCCGACCGTCGACAAGATCCAGGGGACGGACGTCCACGACGCCATAGCCCCGAACAACGGCGAAGTCCTCACATGGGACGGCCCGAACAGCCGGTGGACCTCCTCCCTTCCAGGGACGACGACGGACCGCAGAACCGCCTTCTACGTCGTCGGGAACTCGCTCAACGGCGACACGTCGGTGGTCTGCGACTACCTGGACATCGGGGACGGAGCACAACTGGCAGCGGCTATCGCCGCAGCGAGCCCGGGTGCCGACATCTACATCCGGCCCGGGACCTACGATCTCGGTCAAGGTGGCTCTCCTGCATCCCCGCTTACCATTCCGGCAGGGGTTCGAGTCCGAGGTGCGGGTCGGCAGCACACAAAGACCCTGACCAAGGCTGTCGGAGACCAGGGAGCTTTTGTGCTCGGGCAGGGGGCACTCCTCGAAGATCTGACTGTCGACGTCGCATTGCCGGTCGGCCCGTGTTCAGGGTCGACGTCTGTCATATCCCTCCAGGCTCCGCTGGCAGCGTGTCACAGGGTCGCGGTCGACTTCCCTGGCGTGTGGACTCCGGCTGAGGCGGCGTTCACCGTCCTGCGCGCGTGCTTCGAGGCTGGGTGGACAGGATTCTTTGCTGGGCAGGACGCGCAGTTCATCGACTGCTGGGCAGGGATGACAGCCGATGTTCCCAAGCTCCTCGGCCTGGGGCTTCTCGCGGGCAACGAGATGGTCATCTTCGCAGCCGCCTTCGGAACCGGGTTCCCAACCATCGGTGCGCTGGTCAAGAGGGCTCGGACCAAGGGAGGGGACTGGGGCGGAGCAGCCTACGTCCCGGTCCGGGTCATCGACTCGACCTTCGAGGACTTTCACCAGATCGGGTTCCTCGTCTCGGGCTCTGACGCCAACGGCAGCGAGATAGCGGACAACTTCTTCGTCTCGATCATGGGCTCTCTGGCGACCGGCCGGGGTGTAGTGGTGACGGCGGCGCAGTCGGTCGGCGTCGTGGACAACTACATCTACAACGACTTCCCGACAGCGGGGCAGGAAGCCGTCGAACTGCTCAGCGCGGACTACAACGTGGTCAGCGGGAACCGAGGCGGTTCCTTCGGCGGGGTGATGGGCGCTGCGCGACTCGACGCGACGTCCGACTACAACAACGTGCTCGGAAACAACTTCCGAGGTGCGGCCTACACCGACCTCGGTACGTTCAACGACCTGGCGCACAATCAGTAGGGGCAGCGGATGGCGACGAAATCTCCAAGACAGCACCACGGGCAGTGGCCAAACGTCGCGTCCGCAGCCCAGCTTCCCAACGTCTCAGGTGCCACGATCCAGGACGCGGCTCTGGAGGTCGGGGACATCTGCTACGTGACCGGGACCGGGCTGTACCAGTGCGACGTGGCGACTCCTGGCGGCGCCTCCTGGTCGCAGCCGGGTGGAGGGGGTCCAAGCGGCGGGGCTCCTCAGAGCGAGTTCGACTGGGGAGGGAGTCACAGCTACAGCCAGCAAGCCGTTCCTGTCGAGGAGGTCATGGGGTACGGGATGCTCAACGGCTCTCAGGTCGGAGCCCTGACGGCGTACTTCCGGGCCTCCTGGAACCCGCAGTTCACGTCAGCGGGACTGGCAGAGGTCCGGCTCTACGACCTCGGCCCGATCGCGACTCCGGGTGCTCCGACGCTTGTGGCGACGCTCTCGGCAGTTGCGGGTGGCTTGCGCTACGATGAGCAGGCGCTCATTGTCGGGGCGGTCCCTGGCAACTCACCGCCGACGATCGTGAACACGGCTCGGCTCTACATGGTCGCGGTGTACCAGACGTCGACACCGGGGGACACCGTGCTCGTGGGGAGCGCAGGGATCACGATTCGGTAGGAGGACAGCATGGCAATCTTCGTTCGCAACCAACGCTCCCTCGACTCATCGGTGAGTTCAGGTCAGTTCTGGTCGAGGCATCTGGTCCTGCTCCGTGAGCTATTCCTGGCGGGGCGCTGGACGCAGAGTTCGATCTCGAACGCAGCGACGTGGGACGCCAACATCGTCCTCAACCTGACCGACTGTGTGGTCAACCCGGCGAACCCCGGTCGTATCACGTCGGCCACTGGAGGCTTCACAGGGTACGAGGGCTACGCGATCACCCTCATCGGCGGGGTGACGGACGACGACAACAACCGAGGTGTCTACCGGATCGCTATCGTGCACAGCGACAACGAGATCGAGGTCGAGTACCCGCCGCCGGACAACTGGGTGTCGGACACCGGCATGACCGGGCGAGTTTTCAACTGGGGGCTGGGGTCGCCTGTGACTGGGGTGCAGCACGTTGTGATGGACCCTCCTACTGGGAACAACCAGGCGTACCTCTCCAAGCCCTCGGCGAACGATGAGTCGGACTTCCAAGCACACCCGCGAGGCGACTACCCGAACAACCCGACCCAGAGCGCTAATATCGATCTGTCGTCGGCGGATCGGAAGGGCAGGTGGAACGCCTACTTCGACGGGTCGGTGGCGTACATCTTCTTCCGAGTGGACTACGGTTCCACCTGGTACTCGCTCTTGTGGGGGGAGCTTGAGGATACGGACGCGGCGGACCTCTACCCAGGGTTTTTCTCCGGCGGCGGAGGCGCGGACGTGTGGAACCTCACGAACGGGGACATGAGCACACTGCGAATGCTCTACGACGACGGCGGGGTGGGGCAGATCAACGGCAAGATCGCCTCCGTGTGCATAGGGCAGAGCACGGTCGCGTCTCGGCAGAATATCAAGATCTTGTGCCGGACCGTGAAGGGGAAAGCTCAACTCGTCAAGCCCTGGGTCTACATGGTCGGGTCGAACGGTGGGTATTTCCGAGGGCGCCACCCATTCCGCTACACGAACTTCTACTGGGAGGCGTGGCGCCCGATGGACCCCTCCGGGGCGTGGCTCCACTACAACGAGAGCGGGGTGTTCCCTCGCAACGGCGTGAACGACCCACGACCAGTCGCGGACGCAGGGTAGGGAGAACAGACGATGCTGCACTACATCCGAGACCTTCAGTTCCCGCGACGCCCTTCTGCTGATTATGACGGCAATCTCATGATCAGCAGCTACGTCCTGTTCCACTTCCTCCGGGTGATGGGGTGGCAGTGGCTCTGGGAGTGCGACACGCAGGACGACGCGCCGAACCATTGCCCGGACGGGGACATGGAGGAGGCCGACGCATCGTCGTGGCTGGCTCTTGGGACCGGCCCGGCCGTCCTCACCAAGGACCCCGCCACCAAGCACCAGGGGTACAACGCCCTGGAAGTAGATTCCCAGGGCAACGCTGATGACGGGGCACGCTCTTCTGCCTTGACGAGCATGGAGAACACCACGGAGTACCGCGTCTCGCTCTGGGCCTCGAACAACACGGGGTCGGCGTGGAACGTTGATGTCGACACGGGCAGCGGGTCCTTCACGAACATCGGCACCATCCCTGACAACGGTGGCACCTGGACCCTCTATCACTTCACGTTCACGACGGCTGCGAGCGGCACGCGCTACATCCGCGTCGTGGACAACAACGCCACGGGCGGCGACCTGTACCTCGACGACATCAACATCTACCGCTCCTGGTTCGAGTACAACGTGGATCAGAGCGGGTCGGACGGCGACGTGCAGAACGGTGACGAGTTCTCGTCGGCTGGCTACACGTTCGTGTCCGGGGACATCGGCAAGGCACTCGTCTTCTACGACCCAAGCAACCTCGGAAACTCCGGTGCCTACCTCGTGGACTCGGTGAACGCAGGGAACGCAGTTCTCACGCTCCGCATGGGTGGCTCCGAGCAACTGATCAATACCTCTGTCGGGACGCTGGTGTGGCGGCTTCTCGACCTGACGGCGGCTCCCTGCACGAACTACACGACAGAGGGCGGCACCGACTCAGAGTCAGGGGCCGGGTGGGGGTTGGAGAGTCCTCACACGAGCAAGTGGCGGCTCTTCTTTCGGCACCGCGCCCTCACTGGGAACGTCGACAAGCCGATCAAGACGTGGAGCAGTCCGATCGAGGCGGACTTCTCGTCCATGGACGGTCACATCTTGGAGTACGAGCCATCCACGCTTCGGCCGAGAGGAGCGCTCTACGACTGGACGAACATCGGCACCACAAACGGGTGGTACATGGTCGGGCACGGGGGAACCACGGTGTCTACCCACGGCCGTCTCTACGCGATGGTGGCCAGCGGGGGAGAGATTGTCGCGATGGGGCACAGGTCGATTCCCGAGTCCACGCAGAACGCGATGGGGTTCTTCGGGATCACAGGTTCCGACTCGCTTCACACTGACCGCGAGAGCTTCGTTCACCTGGCCAAGAGGAACGGCGCGCTGTCAAATGCGAACGAGATGGGGTACGGGTCTGGTTTCTCCATCGACGGGGCGTGCGGAACCGACGAGAACATCATGCCTCCGGCAGCGTTCGGGTTCTGGCACACCGACGAGGTCACATTCAACGACAGCGACAACAAGGCCAACCCCTTCTCCGGCGACGAGTTTTTGCAGCGGCCTCTCGTGCTGCGGGACTACGACGGGACCTACGGCCACTACTCTGAGAAGGAGTGCGACGTCGAGGACGCGATCTGGGCTTGCCGGACGAACCTCGACGAGTTCACCCCGTTCGGTCCGGTAGAGGGCACGAACAGTGCTTTCTCGCTCTCAGGGTCCACGATCACGCTCACGGCCAACGAGTCGATCTTCACGGCTGACATGGTCGGGAAGGAGATCACGATCGCAGGGGCGACGACAGGGGGCAACGACGGGACCTTCATCATCACGAGCCGGATCAGCGCGACTCAGGTCACCTACGAGAACGCGGGAGGGGCAACAGAGGCCGGGGCTGGGACGTGCGAGGTTGGAGCTTACTACTTCCACTTCGAGAACGGCGTGTGCTGGAAGTGGCCGGGGTTCACGGCGGTGGCGTAGATGGGTGTGTACTTCATCGAGATGAGCGACCTGGACGCCTTCCCTCCGGCGCGGACGCGGGAGGAGCAGGCGACGTGGGACGTCCTCTTCGAGCGCCCGGTGTCCAGGGTCTTCGGGATGGACGGTGACCTGTCGGCGCAGTATTTCGATCCCTACGGGAGCGCAGGGGCCGGGACACACGACGCTCAGACCTTGAACAGGGCGTGGCACACGATCTCGGCGCAGTGGGTGTACTGGAGGACGGCCCTCCCTGACACGACAGGAGCGAGCTACCCTGGACCAGGGACGTTCGGGGAGTGCACGAACTACGGCGTCGAGACCATCGTGTACGTGCCGGTGTAGGAGTAGGGGATGCCAGGATTCGGAAGCGGACCATTCGGAGCAGCGGCGTTCGGTCAGTTCAACTGGTCGAGGCGGGTGCTGTTCCTCATGGCCCCCGAAATCTACCGGACAGCCGATCTGGAGAACAGCGACTTCTTCCAGCGCTACGCTGCGGCGCAGGGGGTGTCCTTCGACAACCTGCGGTCGAAGATCGCCAGCTTCGCGGACCTCCGCGACCCTCAAGCGGTGCGGACGCGGTACGACGAGACGACGTTGCTCCGCCTCGGTCGTGTCGAGACGATCAAGGGGACAGTCGAGCAGCAAGGTGTCCTGGCAACCGTCGTAGCTGGAGGGATTTTCACGACTCGGCGTGGGCGCTTCACGTTCGCCGACGTCGGCAAGGAACTCACAGTCACGGGCTCCTCGATCGCGACCAACAACCGCACGGTCGTCGTGACCAACATCGTCAGCCCGAAGGAGCTTCTGACCAACCCGCCCTTGGCGACGGACGCTGGCCCGCTGCGGTGGGAGCTACGGGAGACGGAGTCGTCGACAGAGGTCGAGACGCGCGTACAGATCGTCGGCGGAGACGTGGATGTCGTCACACCGGGCTGGGTCCTCTCTGACGGCTTCTCCGACTTCACGGTCCTGACGCGGACGCTCTTCAAGTCGGAGGCGAGGGAGCGAAAGCTCCTAACCCTTCGCGAGGGGTCGGATGGCTCTATCAGCGCGTCGCTTCGGTTCTCTTCGCTGACGCTGGCGCTGACCTCCCGGGATGTAGGGCGACGCCTGACCATCACGAACACGGTCAACCCGGAGGAGAACGAGGGGAAGTTCGAGATCGTGGACGTGCTCAGTTCGACGGAGTGCCTTCTCGACTCGACAGACATCGTCGCAGAGCCGACAGGTGAACTCGTCTGGGCGCTCCTCCGAGACCCGGAACTGGTCCTGAAGGGGTCGGCCACCCTGCGTGGGGCGGTGGAACAGGAGGACGACGACGGGGAGGTCATCACGGTCGGTCCGCCTTCGGTCTTCGAGACCGTCTCGGCGGCGTTCTCCACCACAGATGAGGGGAAGCTCCTCACCATCCACATCCCCGGCGACCCCTTCGGCAACAACGGCACCTACGAGGTGCTGTCGGTCCTGTCGTCGACGCAGGTTGAGGTCGACGCCACGCTGTCCCTTCAGGCAGGCTACCGCTGGGAGCTACGCGACCCGACAGACATCGGCGACGAGACGCAGGTCGAGGTCCGAGCCCCAAACCTGATTCAGTACCTCGCCCAAGATTTCGGCATCGAGATCGACAACCGCGAGGAGGAACTGTACCAGCGACGATGGGTCGAGTCGGTGTCGCGCTGGATCGGTATGAAGGGGCACGAGGACT
>Ga0180434_10003925_pt1 | contig 18494 bp, 16 predicted proteins | sample SS_ome_7_FD_132453 | JGI IMG/M metagenome (GOLD analysis project Ga0180434, IMG submission 132453) | Hypersaline lake sediment archaeal communities from the Salton Sea, California, USA - SS_1_D_2 metaG | ecosystem: Environmental > Aquatic > Non-marine Saline and Alkaline > Hypersaline >...
ACGTATCGAAGCCAAGAACGGGCCTTACAAACACCGCTCGCCCTGGTTTCGATACGCTGGCGCTACTCAACCGACGGACTCGCTATTGACTGCGTAACTCCTGTTGATTTGGGTGTGTTTCATCTCAGTTGGGGTTTGGTTCGTAGTAGGCGATTTAGCGCCGCAACAGCGCGCTGAAGCGCGTACTGCGAACATCTCTCAACTCATTTGAAACGCACCCATTTGATTTGTAGCAGCGCTCTATTGACATCCTCTCCCACCCCGGTTACAATATCCCCCAAGCATATACACATAACGACAGGAGAAAAAGAATGCCCTACGATTTCGATCTCATCATCGACCGACGCCAGACCGACAGCGCCAAGTGGCGCTGGTACGACGAGGACGTGCTGCCTCTCTGGGTGGCCGATATGGACTTTGTCTCGCCGGAGCCGGTGATCCGCGCCCTGCAAGAGCGCGTGGCCCACGGTGTCTTTGGCTACGGTATGCCGCCCGAGGGCCTTTGCGAGGTGATCCAGGAGCGACTGGCGCAATTGTACGGCTGGCGCGTCGAAACGGACGAGATCATCTTTCTCCCCGGCGTGGTGACCGGCTTTAACAAGGTCTGTCACGCCATCGGCGCGCCGGGCGACGAGATACTGGTGGAAACCCCCATCTACCCGCCGATGCTCACCGCGCCGGGAAACGCCAGGCGCGTCTGCAAAACCGTGCCGATGGTCGAGGGGGATGAGCGGTACGAGCGCGATCTCGACGCCTTTGAGCAGGCGATCACGGAGCGCACCTCGTTGCTTCTGCTTTGCAGCCCGCACAACCCGTTGGGGCGCGTCTTTGAGCGGGACGAGTTGGAGAGCATGGCCGAGATCTGCCTGCGCCACGACGTCGTGATCTGCTCCGATGAGATCCACTGCGACCTCATCTTTCAGGGACACGCGCACATTCCCACCGCCGCCCTCTCTCCAGAGGTGGCCGCGCAGACGATCACGCTCTTCGCGCCCAGCAAGACCTACAACGTCGCGGGGCTTTCCTGCTCGGTGGCCGTGATCCAAAACCCGGAACTGCGCGAACAGTTTGACAAGGCCGGCGCGGGCCTGGTGTCTCACGTCAACGTGCTCGGCTACGCCGCCGCTCTGGCTGCCTACCGCGACGGGCAGGAATGGCTGGACGCGGTGCTCGCCTACATGGAGGCGAACCGCGATTATTTGCTGGAGTACATCGCCGCCCACATGCCCGCCATCAAGTGCAAAAAGCCGGAGGGGACCTATCTTGCCTGGCTCGACTGTCGTGAAGCTGGCATCCCCGGCAACTCCCGTGGGGGTGTTGGCCCCCACGGGACTACGCCTCACGAGTTCTTTTTGGAACAAGCTCGTGTGGCCTTGAACGACGGGACTCGCTTTGGCAAAGATGGCGAGGGTTTTGTGCGTTTGAACTTTGGCTGCCCGCGTGCCACCCTGACCGAGGCACTGGAGCGAATGAAGCGAGCGTTGGAGGCTCTGTAAAGCATTTCTCGATGAATAGGCGTGTCTCTTTCCTCACCCGCTTGGTCGCCTTCTGCCTGGTGCTGGCTTCCTGCACGACCAAACCTACACGCGCGCCGAGCGTGTCCACACCCTCGGCGACTGCGGTCAATGCGCCGATTCACACGCTGGCCCCGCCGCTTCCTCTCCCGCACTCCACGCCAACCCTGTCCCAGAATCCTGCGCCGATCCTCACCCAACCGCCGCCCACAGAACCTCCGCTTACATCCACCACTCACACCGTCCAACCTGGCGATACTCTCCTGGGTTTAGCCACGCAGTATGGCGTGCCGATGGCCGCGATCCAATTAGCCAATGAGATGGGCGATTCCATCGTCGTGCAGGTAGGGGAGGCGCTCGCCATCCCTCCACAATCTGGTTGGACGGGATCTCTTGCGTTTTCTTTGAGTTGGGAGGGAGCTTCTCGGTACTGGGTTGTACACGTTGTAAAGGCGGGCGAGACGTTGGTGAGCATCGCTCACGAACACGGTCTGAAAGCCGCGGAACTCAAGGCGGTGAATGGATTGGTTGATGCTGACCGAATCGTGATTGGTCAGGAGTTGGTGCTGCCGCTGGACGCGCCTGCCGTGGCGCTCGCACCCACGCCCACTGCCAGCGTAACCCCTCTCCCTACCGACACCCCGACCTCCCCGCCTGCGTCCACCGCTGGCATGACTCCTTCGCTTTCCGCTGCGCCTCCCACCGCTAGCGCGACCGCCGCGCCCGTCGCCCCGCCGCCCGCCGACGTCGCCGCCTGGCCTCGCGAGGTCGCGCGATTGATCAACGAGACCCGCGCCCAGCATGGTCTCCCGCCGCTTATCTACAACGAGACGTTGGCTCAAGCGGCCCAGGCCCACGCGAACGACTGTCTCCAGCGTGGGTGGGGCAGCCACTATGGCTCCGACGGCTCCGACGAAAGAGTACGCATGGAGCGCGCGGGCTACGATCCTGTGCATTGGGACGAGTCCTGGGCGCACACCCAATCGCCCCAGCGTGCGATGGATTTCTGGATGGACGAGGCGCCCCCCAACGATCCGCACCGACGCATGATCCTCAGCCCTCGATTTACAGAGATCGGCGTTGGCGTAGTGAAACCGGATTGGGGGTACTATATCTTTGCCGACTTTGCCAAGCCGCGCGATTGAATCTCGCGAGGGTTTGGCGTTTTTCAGTGGGGTTATGTATACAAGGAGAACCAATCTACAAGGAGATTCAAATGGGTAAAGAAACCAGATTATTCAAAAGCGAAGAGCGAAAGAATCGGCCAGATGTGAGCGCGTTTCTCCATCAACTCGCCGACAAGATCGCAGAGGGCCAGGTGGTGCTGCGGCAGGGACAGGAGGAAATTGCCCTGCAACTTCCCCACAACCTGATCCTGGAAATTCAAGTGGAGGACGAGGACAAGAAACAGAAGGGTATCCAGCACAGCCTTGAGGTGGAGATCAAGTGGTTCGATGACGACGCCCCAGGCGGACCGTTGGAGTTGGGATAGCGAAAAATGGCCGGTCGTCCTTCGCTGGGCGATTTCCTGACCAACCTGGATCAGCCGATGCCTCTGCGCGAAAAGTTGGGCAAGCTCGCGCACAATCTGTGGCGGCGCGTGGTGCTGCGCCAAAATTGTTGTGGAAATCCGGGAGAGCCGGGCTGCTGAAAGGTCGACCATGCGTCCAGTTGGGACAACGACGAGCGCGATCTTCACCGGTAGCGTTGACACGTCGGTGCCATCGCTGTCTATCGTTTTGCGCGATGAAGTGAAATCTACTCAATAGTTCGGTGAGTCGCGCTTCTGAGCAACAGCCCACGGAGGCTGATATGATCACCTGTCCCTGGTGTGGTACAAACTATGCGACTTTTCAACCAAGCTGTAGAAACTGCGGGGGATCTCTGCCCCTTCCGGCAGAAAGAGCTCCAGAGCCAACTGCGACGGGGGTCACCGTGCCGCCTCCCGCGCCGCGCGACGTGCCGCGCAACTATGCCTGGCGGACTCTTGCCGCGGATGGCTGGGCCATCGCCGGAGGGGTTTTCCTGTTGATGGGGGCGATTTTCAGTATCGTGGGATTTGGGCTGACCATCGGTATCGTCACTGCGTTCGTGGGGCTGCCCTTTGCGGGATTGGGTATGCTGATGCTGGGGGGTGGGACGGGATTGCTGGTCTGGAGGTATCAACAGGCCCAGCAGGTGGAACAGGTGTTGAGGGAGGGTGAGGCAGTGCTGGGAGAGATCGCGCAAGTGTATCAAAACCTGCATGTGCAGGTGAACGGACGGAATCCCTGGACGGTCGCGTATCGCTATCAAGTGGCAGGAGAGAGTTACGAGGGCAAGGTGACGACGTTGATGCGGCCGGACTTGAGACAGCAGCCGGGGAAAGGCGTGTACGTGCTGTATTGGCCGGATAAACCGGGCCAGAGTACGATCTATCCGCACCCGTATGGCTATCATGGCGTGTGAGAAAAAGGACAATAACGTGAAAATCACCTATCGCCCCATTGGCGTGATCCATACTCCCTTCACGGAAGCCGTAGGAATGCCCATCCAGCCGACGGGAGCCTACAAAGTCAAGGGCACCGTCGAGGTACAACCCGAGTTTGTCGAAGGGCTAAAAGACCTGGATGGTTTCTCGCACATCATCCTGCTTTATCACTTCCACCGAGTAAAAGAGGTGAGCCTGTCGGTCACTCCTTTCCTGGATTCACAGGCTCGTGGCCTGTTTGCAACCCGAGCGCCGCGACGGCCCAACCCCATCGGGTTATCCATTGTAAGTCTGTTGAGCATTGAGGGAAATGTTTTGTACGTTGAGAACATAGATGTTCTGGATGGCACGCCGCTCCTGGACATCAAGCCTTATGTACCGGCGTTCGATCAGCGCTCGAACACTCGGGTTGGATGGTTGGAAGAGGTGAAGCATGGCGTGAGAGAGAAGCGTTCGGATGATCGATTTCGGTAAAGCATTGGGTCAAGGGACACCGTGTCTGGTAAACATTCTCGAATTGAGCGAGAGCACAAGACCGTCGCAGCGATGATCCGCATCCATTGCCGCGATCTACATCACACTGCCGAAGGGCTTTGTTCGGAGTGCGATGAACTTTTGGATTATGCTAGGGAGCGTCTCGACAAGTGCCCTTACCAGGCAGGGAAAACGACGTGCGCCAAGTGCCCGATCCATTGCTACCAACCCGCGATGAGAGAGAAGATTCGTGTGGTGATGAGATACGCAGGCCCCCGGATGATCTACCAGCATCCCATACTGGCAATGTTTCATCTGATTGATGGGGTACGGAAAGCGCCGATCCAACCCGCGCGTGGTGACGCAACGTAGTGAAAAGAAAGCGCAAGACCAGCCATCACGCATCACGTCTCACGCATTACGGAGGTAAAGATGACTAATTTTTCTCACCACCAGATTCTGGTGATCGGCGGTGGGCTGGCGGGATTGCGCGCCGCCGTCGAGGCTCACGCTGCCGGTCGTAGCGTGGCCGTGATGTCAAAAGTCTACCCGATGCGCTCCCACTCTGGGGCGGCCCAGGGTGGGATCAACGCTGCGCTAGGCAACCATCCCGAGGGGCAGGACGACTCCTGGGAAAACCACGCCTTTGACACGATCAAGGGTTCCGATTACCTGGCTGACCAGCCCCGCGCCGAGATCTTGGCCCGCGACGCGCCGGAGCGCGTGCTGGAGATGGAGCACTGGGGGGCCTACTTCAGCCGCTTCCCCGACGGGCGCATCGCCCAGCGGCCCTTCGGCGGGGCCGGGTTCCCCCGCACCTGCTACGCCGCCGACCGCACCGGTCACCACCTGCTGCACACATTGTGGGAGCAGTGCCTCAAGCGTGAGATTCCCTTTTACAACGAGTGGCTCCTCACCCGGCTGGTGATTCACGACGGGCAGGCTATCGGCGCGGTGGCGCTGCACATCCCCAGCGGCGAACTGCGCGCCTTTGGCGCCGACGCCATCATTGTCGCCGGGGGCGGCCACGGGCGCATCTATGATAAATCGACCAACGCCATCATCAACACCGGCAGCGCCACAGCCGCGGCCTACGCGGCTGGCGTGCCGCTGGAGGATATGGAGTTCGTCCAGTTCCACCCCACCACGCTCTATGGAACCAACATTCTCATCAGCGAGGGCGTGCGCGGCGAGGGCGGCATCCTGTACAACACCGAGGGCGAGCGTTTCATGGAACGGTATGCTCCCACCGTCAAGGATCTGGCTCCCCGCGACATCGTCGCCCGGGCCATCCAGACGGAGGTCAGCGAGGGGCGGGGCTTTGCAGGCGGCTACGTTCACCTCGACATTCGCCACCTGGGAGAGGAGATCATCAAGTCGCGCCTACCCGGGATTCGCCAGATCGCGATGGACTTTACCGGGGTGGATCCCATCGAAGCGTCCATCCCCGTGCAGCCGGGCCAGCACTATTCGATGGGCGGGCTGGTCTGCGACGAGAACGGCGCAACGCCGCTGCCGGGCCTGTTTGCCATCGGCGAGTGCTCCTGCATCAGCGTGCACGGGGCGAATCGGTTGGGAGGGAACTCGCTGCTGGAGACGATTGTGTTTGGCAAGCGGGCGGGCGAGTTGGCGAGTCAGCGAGTCGGCGAGTCAGCGAATCAGCGAGAAAAAATATTGGCCGAAGCATTAAATGAGCAAGCTGCTGCTATCGAGGCGCTCAAGGCACGCACAGATGGAGAGCGACAGACCGTCATCCGGCGCGAGATGAAGGCTGTGATGACGGAAAGAGTGGGAATCTACCGGGAGGAGCAATCCCTGGCCGAGGCGGTGGAGGCGCTGGCCGAACTCAAGGAACGGTACAGGCGTGTGACCCTCGACAACAAAGGGGAAGTCTTCAACTACGATCTGGTGGACGCGCTCGAGTTGGGCGGGATGCTGGAGTTGGCCGAGGCGACGGCCCGCACCGCGCTGAAGCGGACCGAGTGCCGGGGTTCCCACTGGCGCACCGATCACCCGGGCCGGAACGACGAGGAGTGGCTCAAGCACAGCCTGGCGTTCTACAACCCCGACGGCCCGCCGCGCCTGGAATACGCCGACGTGCTGATCACCAAGTACCAACCGACGGAGAGGAAATACTGATGAACGCAAAATCGTATACCTTCAAGGTTCAGCGGTTCGACCCCGAAAAGGATGACCAGCCCTGCTACCAGGAATACACCCTCGACGCGCCGGAGGGAATGACGGTGCTGGAGGCTCTGTTGCGCATCCAGGCCGAGCAGGACGGCAGCCTGGCCTTTCGCTACGCCTGCCGGGGCGCGGTGTGTGGCTCCTGCGCGATGCTCATCAACGGTCAGGTAGATTTGGCCTGCCGCACCCAGGTGCGTGGGCTGGGTGCGGAGACGATCACCGTGGAACCGCTGCCTAACCTGCCGGTGCTCAAGGATCTGGTGGTGGATATGGAGCCTTTCTTTGCCAAGATCCAGGCTGTCCAGCCCTGGCTCCAGCCATCCGGGCCGGATCCGGAGCGAGAGCGTCTGGTCGACCCGGTTCAGTGGGCCGAGGCCGAACCGTACACCAACTGCATCCTGTGCGCCAGTTGCCACTCCGTCTGCCCCGCCGCCGGGCGAGACCCGGCGTACCTGGGACCGGCGGCGTTGGCCAAGCACTACCGCTTCCTGGCCGACGTGCGCGACGCCGCCGACGACGAGCGGACGGCGCGGGTGGATAGCGAGCAAGGCGTGTGGGGCTGCGACATGGTCTGGAACTGCGTCGAGGTCTGCCCCAAGGGTGTGCCTCCGACGCAGGGTATCGGCAAGACCAGGGCGCGAATTCGCCGGGCGCAAAGGGCAAAGCGCGAAAGATGAGATTTGAACGAGATTCGATGGGAAAGATCGAGATTCCCGACGGGGCGCTGTGGGGAGCGCAAACACAGCGGGCGGTGGAGAATTTTCCCATCTCCGGCATCCGCTTTGGACGGCGATTTATCCAGGCGTTGGGGTTTGTGAAGCGGGTCTGCGCCCAGGCCAATGTGGAGTTGGGAGAACTGGACGAGCGCCTGGGCGAAGCGATCATCCGGGCCTGCGACGAGGTCATTGGAGGCAGGTGGGAAGATCAGTTCCCAGTGGATATCTTTCAGACGGGTTCCGGCACCTCCACGAACATGAACGGCAACGAGGTCATCGCCAATCGCGCCATCCAGTTGCTCGGCGGCCAGGTGGGAAGCAAGGAGCCGGTGCATCCCAACGATCACGTCAACAAGAGCCAGTCCAGCAACGACGTGATCCCCACGACCATCCACGTGGCGGCGACGCTGGCGCTCCGCGACGACCTCATCCCGGCACTGAAGCATCTGCACGATGCCCTGTCCGAAAAGGCGCGGGATTTCGATCCCATCGTCAAGACCGGGCGCACGCACTTGCAGGACGCCACGCCGATCCGGCTGGGCCAGGAGTTCAGCGGCTACGCCACCCAGGCCGAAAAAAGTATCGAGCGGGCCAGAAAGGCGGTGGACGCTTTGCAAGAGTTGCCCCTGGGCGGCACCGCCGTCGGCACCGGCATCAACTGTCCGGTGGAATTTCCGCAGCGGGCCATCGCTCATCTCAACCGGATCCTCGGCACGCGCTTCGTCGAGGCCCAGAACCACTTTGAGGCGAACGCCGCCCGCGGCGGCATCGTCGAGACATCCGGGCAACTCAAGACCATCGCCGTCAGCCTGACCAAGATCGCCAACGACATCCGCTGGCTTGGCTCTGGCCCTCGCAGTGGGCTGGGGGAGTTGCGGCTGCCAGAAGTGCAACCCGGCTCGTCCATCATGCCCGGCAAGGTCAACCCCGTGATGGCCGAGGCGCTCATCATGGTCGCGGCCCAGGTCATCGGCCACGACGCGGCTGTCACGCTAGGAGGATTGGGGAGTTATTTCGAGTTGAACATGATGATGCCGCTGATGGCTCACAACCTTATGAGTTCCATCGAGACGATGACGAACGCTGTCCGTGTCTTCACCGACCGCTGCATCGTCGGGCTGGAGGCGGACGATGCTCGCTGCCGGGAGACCGTCGAGCGCAATCTGGCTCTTGCCACCGGACTGGCTCCCCTCATCGGCTACGACCGCGCAGCAGAGCTCAGCAAGGAGGCCCACCGCACCCATCGCACCGTCCGCGAGGTGGCCCTGGAATGGGAGGTGCTGCCCCCCGATGAACTGGATGTCGTCCTCGACCCATCTCGAATGACGGGGCCGGATCGCTAATTTCATGGTGGGGCGCTGTGCAGTCCCCCACACGATTATCCTGGCCCACGCTCATGCCGCGTCTTCCAACAGCCGCCGCAGCGCGGCCCGCTCGTCAGAGCCGAAGGAGGCCAGCGCCTCCTTGTCCCCGTTCAGAATCGCCTTTCCCAGCTCCGAGCGCCGGAACGCAGCCAGATCTTCCTCGAAAGGAGTCCCCACCTTGTGTTCGTGCACGATACAACCGTCCCGCATGATCAGAATGCGGTTGGTCTGACGAGCCACGGCCGGGTCGTGGGTGACGACGATGAAGGTGGTGCTCAATTCGCGGTTGAGGCGCTGCATCAGGGCGATCACCTCCGCGCCGCTCTCCGAGTCCAGGTCGCCAGTGGGTTCGTCGGCCAGGACGATGGCGGGCTGGTTTGCCAGCGCCCGCGCGATGGCCACTCGCTGTCGCTGACCGCCGGAAAGTTGATTCGGTAGATGGCTCATCCGGTCGGCCAACCCCACCAGCGTCAACAACTCTTTGGCCCGCTCTCTCCGTTTCCTTCGTCCCACGGGCTGCCCCATCATCGGCACCTCGACGTTTTCGAGGGCGGTGAGGGTGGGGATCAAGTTGTGCAACTGGAAGATGAAGCCGATGGTGCGGGCGCGAAAGGTGTCCAGATCGCGTACCTTCATGATGTCTTGCTCGTTGACCAGTACCGTGCCGCTGGTGGGCCGGTCCAGCGCGCCGATCATGTTGAGCAGCGTGGATTTGCCGCTGCCCGATGGCCCCATCACAGAGACGAACTCGCCCCGCGCGATGCGCAGATCTGCGCCATCCAGCGCCCGCACCTGTGCCCCGTCGCCGTAAACTTTTACCAGGTCGCGTGTTTCGACGATTGTTTGGTTATCCATAATCTTGCCCCTTCCTTCGGGGGTGATAGTTTCATTCAGATTCTCGATGATTATTGTTTCCAACGTAGAGTGTGCTATAATTGTCCTGTAGATAGATCGCAGGAGGAAGACGCGATGAGAACAATATCCATCCCCGATAGTACTATGGACGTGCTGTTCAGTCTTCTCGACATCCATCCTCCCCGTCTGGTGGAAGATGAGGAAGTAAAAGGCTTCCTGATCCCCCCTGCCCAGTACAATGCCCTGCTCGAATTGCTAGAAGAGATCCAAGACCTCCATGATGCTGCCATCTCCGAAGCCGAGTACGCGGCAGGGCAAGGCCGACCCTTCAGTGAATACGCTGCCGAGCGAAAGGCCAAAGGCAGTGTACACAGTTGAGGTCGCCAGCAAGCGAGTCGAAAAGCAATTGGACCGGGTGCACGACGATTACTACCCACGAGTAGCGGCGGTCATTGATGCTCTCACGAACGATCCCAGGCCGGTGGGAGTCAAGAAATTGAGCGGCAAGGTACACCGCATCCGCGTCGGTCCGTACAGAATCATCTATAGTATTCACGACAAGGAACAAGTCGTTGTCATTGATAAAGTAGCTCGACGCGGGGAGCACACCTACAAAGGTTAGAATACTGGTATCCAATGCGCCAATCTGCTGGCTCTCCATCTTACTGATCTACCTCGATGTCTACAAACGCCGTCATCCCCCAGCGGATCACGCCGCTATCACGGGGGTCAAGGTCGTCCAGCTCCAGGATGACGGTGTAGTTGACCCCGCCCGTGCCTGGCTCGGCCATGGGAGAGATGCGCACGACGCGCCCGGTAAAGACCTGTTCCGGGAGAGCGTCGAACGTGACGTCGGCCTGCTGCCCGACCTCCACCCGCGCCACGTCAATCTCGTCCAGATCGGTCGTCTCCACCCGCAGCGTGCTCAGGTCGCCGAGAGTAATCAAGGGTTGGCCTGGCGTGCCCAGTTCTCCCACTCGCACGTTCACCGCGCCGACAGTCCCCGCAAAGGGGGCGCGAACTTCGCAGCGTTCCAGCGCCACGCGAACCGTCTCCAGCGCCGCCTCCGCCTCTGCCACCGCTGCCTCGGAGACGGCGATTTCCTCGGCGGTGGCACCGGCCTTGATCAGATCCAGTTGCGCCTGGGCGATGTGCTTCTGGACCTCGGCGGATTGGATTGCCGCGTCAGCCGAGCGTATCTGCGCCCAGGCGCTGCCCCGCACCTGGGCCAACCAGGCTTGAGCTGCCTCCAACGCCTGTTCCGCCGCGTGCAATTGAAGGATGGCTTCCTCCTCTATCCAACCGTGGATCTTACCTCGAATCTGGTCGTAATGATCCTCGGCCGCCTTGCGTGCAAGCTCGGCCGAGGCCACCTCCGCCTCGGCTGCGGCGATCTCGGCTTCAGTCGTGCCCACGGTCAATTGATTCCGCTGAGCAATCGTCTGCGAGATCGCCGTCCGGGCCGCTTCGATCTGGCTTTCGGCCACGGCGATCTCCTCCGGGCGAGGGCCAGCCTTCAACAGCGCCAGTTGGGCTTGGGCGGTCTCGACGGCTACTTCTGCCTGCCGCACTGCAAGGCGTGCATCGGTATCGTCCAGGCGGATCACCACGTCGCCCTCGGTCACCTCGTCGTCCGGCTCCACCAGTACCTCTTGCACCGTGCCGCCAGTCCGGGGGCTCAGAGTGGCCCACACTGCCGGCGTCACCTCTCCGGTGACGGAGACTACGGGTGCGAACTCCATCTCCGCCTCCGGCGTCGGCGTCTCCTCTACGCTCCCTCCGCAGCCGGAGAGAATCACAGTCATTACTACCAGTCCCATAACAAATATTTTCTTCATCATCGTTACCTCCATTTGTCATTGATTATTCATACCGCAGCGCTTCCATCGGCTGCATCCGCGTCGCTCGCCAGGCGGGGTAAAGGCCGCCTACCATCCCTGCGATCATCGCCACGATGACAGCTTGTACGAACAACTGCGGCGTGTAGGATAGGTCTATGGACCCATACGTCCCCGGTATCGTCCCCAGCAACTTGCCCAACCCTAACCCCATAAAGATACCACACACACCGCCTATCACGCCCAACACCAGTGACTCTTGCAGGATCATCCTCAGCACACGCGCCCGTCGCCAACCCAGCGCCCGGAGCACGCCGATCTCGCGGGTTCGCTCCAGCACGCTCATCAGCATTGTGTTCAACATTCCCACCCCGCCGATAAAGACCGCCAGGAACGAGATCTGCCCCACCATCTCCCGCAAAGCTCGCATGTCGCTCACGCTCTCGGCGGCCTCGGCGACGAGGGAAAATTCGACCTCGGGGAAGGCCGCCTGTAACGTGTCCCGCATCGCCTCCGCCTGCGTCGGGTCGCGCAGCTTGACCCCGTAGAGCTGCACCTGGTGGGGCTTGCCCACGAGCGTCTGCACCTCCCGCAGGCCGATGACTACCGCTATCTCCTCGAAGGAGACGCCCGTCTCGTAAATGCCGACGATGCGAAAGCTGCTGTTCATCAGGCGGAGCGTGTCGCCCACCGTCACTCCCATCTGCTCCGCCGCGCGCTTGCCGACGATGACCTGGCGACGCGCCGTCAGCGGCTCACCAGCGATGATGCGAAAGTGGCGGATGGCGACCTCGCGTGGATGGTAGCCAAACACGAGCATCATCGGCATCTTGTCGGTGTTGGCGGCGGTCATGATCGAGCCAGAGACCGCCTCCACGCCGGGCCAGGCGGTGATGCGCGCCCCCACCCGCTCGTCGATGGCGCTGAAATCCGAATCGACGCCGGCCTCGATGGCGAACAGGTCCATCTGGCTGGCTCGCCACATTTCTGTCATCGCGTAGGCCATCCCCTCGGCGAGAGCACCCAGCGCGACGATGGCAGCGATCCCCACGCTGATTCCCAACAAAGTCAACGCCGTCCGCATTCGCCGTCGCCAGAGGCCGCGCGCGATCCGGGGTAGAAAGCGGGGCACGTTCGCCTTGCCGCCGCCCTCGTAGTGGAGCGCTTCCAGCGGCAGCAGACGACCGGCCCACCAGGCCGGATACGCGCCCCCCACCAGTCCCAGCATCACCACAGTGGCGATGGCGCGGGTGAAGAGTTCGGGGGAGAGATGGGTGCCGAGCATACTCAGCCAGGAACCGGAGCGGCCAATCGCAAAGACCGCCGCCGTTCCCAGACCGATGCCCACCAGCCCGCCCAGCAGGGCGAGCGTCACCGATTCGCCCAGAACCAGCCCCAATACTCGCCATCTCCGCCAACCGAGCGCCCGCAGGAGGCCGATCTCGCGCGTGCGCTCAAAGACCGACATGAATAGTGTGTTGGTCATCCCGATGCCGCCAATGATCACAGCCAGCCCGGCGACTCCCATCGCCATGCCCTCCAGTATCTCCATCATCATCTCCTGGTCGGCGAATCCTGACGTCGTGGAGAGCCCCAGGTCGGGAAAGTGGCGTTCCACCCGCGTCTCCAGCCGGTCGGCGTCAACAGGGTCGCGCAACTTGATGTAGACCATAGAGACACGATGGGGCTGAAGCATGAGCGTCTGAGCCTCCTCCAATGGAAGGATTGCGCCCGCGTCCTCGAAGGCATTCCCTGTCTCGTAGATGCCGACGACGCGGAAGGCGCCGCCCGTGAGACGGAGGATATCGCCCACCTGCTTTTCCATATTCTGCGCCGCCTGTCGCCCCAGGATGATGGGTTTTCCTCGCACTCCCCGCGCGTCCGCCAGCGCCTGTCCCTCGACGATGCGGTAATGAGCGATGGAAAAGCCCTCCGGGTCGTGCCCAAAGAGGAAAAGGTAGCTCGATTCATCGAGTATGGCGTTGCCAAAGAGCACGCTGTCCAGTTCGGCCACCTCCGGCCAAGCGCGCATTTTGTCGGCGACCGATTCCTCGATGCTGCTCATCAGGACCGTGAGCGCCTCGGTCTGACTGAGCACCAGATCGGCCTGGCTGCCCTGGGTCATGGAGGAAAAACCAGCCCTCAATCCCTGCGCCACTGCCCCCAGCGCGACGATAGCCGCCACGCCGATGGCGATGCCGACGAGTGTGAGGATGGTACGACCTTTGCGTCGAAACAGGTTCTTGAAAATCATCTACTCGTACCTCAATGCCTCCACGGGCCGCATGCGCGTCGCTCGCCAGGCCGGGTAGATTCCACCGACGGCCCCGGCGACCGCCGCCACTACAATCGCCTGCACAAACAATTGGGACGTATAGATCGGCTCCATCGCCCCTCCCCATATCCCCGCCGCGCCGATCAAGCCGCCCAGCCCCAACCCCAGAGGAATACCACAGACGCCGCCTACTGTCCCCAGCACCAGCGATTCCTGTAGAATCATCCCCAACACCTTCCGCCGCCGCCAGCCCAAGGACCGCAGCACGCCGATCTCGCGCGTCCGCTCCAGCACGCTCATCAGCATCGTGTTCAGCATTCCCACCGCGCCGATGAACACCGCGAGGATCGAGAGCTGATCGGCCATGTCCTGCATGACGCGGAAATCGCTCGTGCTCTCGCCAAGCTCGGAGGAGAGGGAAAAATCAATCTCCGGGAAGGCCGCCTTCAGTTTTTCTTTCACGGCCTCGGCCTGATCGGGATTGCGCAGACTGATGAGGTAAAATTGCACCTGGCGCGGTTTGCCGGTGACGGACTGCGCCTCCCGCAGGCCGATGACCACCCCGGCGTCTTCAAAGGCGGTGCCCGTCTCGTAGATGCCGACGACGCGAAAGTTGCTCTCCAGCATGCGGAGCGTGTCGCCCACCTCCAGCCCCGACTGCTCCGCCGCCATCCGGCCGACGATGACCTGGCGACGGCCCGTCAACGGCTCTCCCTCAATAATGCGATAGCGACGGATGGCAAACTCGCGTGGATGGTAGCCGTACACGATCAACATGGGCATCTTTTCGGTGACGGCGCCGGTCCAGAACATACCCGAAACCGCGTGCACTTCGGGCCGGGCGGCGATGCGCGCTCCCACCCGCTCGTCGATGGCGCTAAAGTCCAAGTCGATGTCCGCCTCGGCGGCGAACAGATGGGTCTGGCTGCCCATCATGATCCCGGTGAACGCATCCAACATCCCCCGTGCGACCCCACCCAGGGCGACGACGGCGGCGATGCTCACACCGATGCTCAACAGGGTCAATGCCGTGCGCGTTTTCCTCCGCCAGAGATTGCGCGCCATCCCAGGCAGGAGCGGATAAACGACATCCGAACGAGGCACACTCGCCTTGCCGCCCCCTTCGTATTGTAGTGCCTCGATGGGCAGAAGGCGGCTGGCCCACCAGGCCGGGTATGCTCCGCCGGCCACCCCCAACACGCTCACGGTGACAAATGCCCGCGCGAAGAGATCGGGCGTGAACTGGCTTCCGAGTATGCCAAGCAGAGAATCGGATCGGTCGATGGCAATGACAGCCAGCACGCCCAGTGTGACACCTATCAGGCCACCTAACAGAGCAAGGACGAGCGCCTCGCCGAGGATCAAGCCCATCACCCGCCGTGGTCGCCAGCCCAGGCTGCGTAGCACGCCGATCTCGCGCGTTCGTTCAAAGACCGACATAAAGAGCGTGTTGGTCATGGTGATCCCGCCGATGACGACCGCCAGCCCCGCGATCGCTATCCCTATCGAGTCCAACATCTCAAGCAATTGTTCCTCGCTGGCAAACCCCGACGACGTAGAGACCGCCAGGTCGCGAAATCGCCGCTCTATCCGCGCTTTTACACTGTCGGCCTCGTCGGGGTTGCTCAGCTTGACGTAGAACATCGAGGCCTGGCGCGGTCGCAGCGTCATCGCTTGAGCCTCCTGGAGTGAGATGACGGCCGCGCCATCTTCAAGCCCGGTCCCTGTCTCGTAGATGCCGACGACGCGGAAGGCGCTGCCGGTGATACGAAGCGTGTCGCCCACCGTCAGGCTCATGCTCTGCGCTGCTCGCTTGCCCAGGATGATGGATTTGCCACGCACGCGCGGCCCATGGCCGTGCGCGTCCGCCAGCGATTCTCCTTCGATGATGCGGAAATGTTCGATGGCAAAGCCATCCGGATCGTAGCCAAAGAGGAAAAGATACGATTCATCATCAATCAGGGCGTTCGAATAAAGCATGCCATCCACGGCAGCCACGCCCGGTAGCATGCGCACTTCCTCGGCCACGCTCTCGTCCACGCTGCTCATCAGAGCAGTCAGCGACTCGGATTGGCTGAGCACAAGATCGGCCTGGCTGCTTTGAGACATCGCGGAGAAGCCCGCCTTTAGCCCCTTGGCCACCGCTCCCAGGGCGACGATGGCCGCCACGCCGATGGAGATGCCCACCAGCGTCAGAATCGTGCGTCCTTTGCGTCGAAAGAGATTTTTGAGAATCATGGCCTGACCTAATCCGATCTGTGAATGAGGCGCGGCAGCAGCCGTCCCGTGCGCTGTATATAGTGACGGTACTCCTCGCCATACGTCTCGAGCAGCATGCGCTCCTCGTGGCCCACTCGTTCCAGGATCAGCAGCGAATAGACCAATCCCAACACGCCGACGAGCCAGTTGGCGATGAGCAGGAAGCTGGCGATAAAATACGCGAAGAACGACGTGTACATCGGATGCCGCATCCAGCGGTAGACGCCCTGGACGATGAGTTGACGCTTCCCCCCGGTCCTCAACGTCGGCGTGTAGCTGAGGCCCAGGTCACGGTGGGCCAGATACCCCAGCCACACGGCCACCGCCCCCACCGCCGCCCCTACCCACCGCAGCCAGTCGGGCAGCGTCAAGCTCGACCAACCCACCCATGCCGGATGGATGAGCCAGACAATGGACAGCAGATGTGTGCCCAGCCCGCTGATGCCCATCAGAGCCAGGCGAACTTTGCTCTCGGTCGTGCCATGCAGTATCGCCTGACTTTGGGGATCGGCGCGGCGAGCCTGCGAACGAAAGTAGAAGCGAGGCACGATGTACCCAATCGCCATCACCAGCAAGGCCACACGGAACAGAATCTCGTTGTCCATACTCACACCTCGCTTTCACCACACACCCGGCAACAGGCGGTAGCGTGTTTGCTGAGCATATTCCTTGTATCCAGGAAGTTCTTCCTGAAGCGCTTTGTCCTCGAGCGCCGTGCGTATCGTGAACGTCACAGCGATCGGGATGACGGGCACCAGGGCCAGCCACGATCCAAGCGCCAGTGCCGCGCAGGCCCAGGAGAAGATCACGCCGATGTAACTCGGATGCCGCACGAACCGATAGGGGCCTTTGGTGACCACGACCTGATCCCGATCCTGCTGGATGCGCACGACCCGCGAGTAAAAGTCGTTCACCGCCATCGCCCAGATGTTGAACGCGAACGAGAGCACGAACCCTACCAGCGCCGCGATCTGTCCCCAAAGCGGCACTGTATTGGACCAGTGAAACCGCCCCACATCCAGGCCCGCTACCACAAAGAGCAAGAACGTGAACAGGGTATAGATCCTGAGCAAGGGGCGATCCCACGCCTTGGCGTTCTCTCCTGGCTTTTGTCGCTCCTCCAACAGCTCGCGGTTCTGTCTAAAGACCAACCACGCCATCGCCAACTGCGCGCCGGAGTGGGCCGCGAGATAGCCCCAGAACATGGGCAGATCCACCCGTCCCGCCGACGCGAACAGCATCACGGCGACCATCACCGTCACGACGATCCACTGACCGTACACACGCAAGACTGACATAGTTCTCACCTCCATCACCGCACCCCCGGCAGCAAGAGAATTCTTTTATTCGTCCAGTAAGAATTCCATCGCTTTATCTTTTATTTTCTCTGCCGTTCCCGTATCGATAGTTTGTTCTGCATATTCTACAACGAGGCTGAGTTTTCCAGCACACGTAACGGCCCCTAACACGACGTTGACCATAGCCAGGGGAAAGGCGCCGCCAGGATTCATGATCAAACGATCCAGCTCTAACGCTCCGTACCTGGTGGGGAAATCCATGCGTGTGAGGTTCGTCACCGCCGTTCCCATAATGGTCTCATCCAGAGAGTCTGACTTGTTTCTTTTGAGAAGAGACAAGATTACATCATCTCGCTCGCTGAACGCGGAAAGCTTGTCATATCTCGTAGAATGCGGCGGGACAAGTCCGCCCAGTCTTTTGAAATTGAAGGCTTCGAGGATGCTTGGTTCAAGGTGGCACCATAGTAGAGGTTCTTGAAACAGATTTTTGTCTGTATAGAGCGGTTCTACTTGGCGATGAAACTCACGGGCATTTTCCCAGAAACCGATTCGTGCATCATGATTGTGTTTTAGCGTGGCCAGCCCGGCGTAAAATCCCATCACCTCGTCAACGGGTCTCTGGAGACGGTTCCTCAAGTCAGCGGCAACGCCGACGCTCGAATGATAGGCCTGGGCGCCTTGAACCAGGTTTTGTGCGCCCGCGAAGGCGGCAGCCAGGGCAGAATTTACCGTGACTTTTTTCCTTCTACATCGCTCGACCAGGGCACGGGTCTGAGCCTCAGAAAGCTCAACGGGAAGCATTTGATGGGTGTACTTGTTCCAATACGCTTGATTGATGTCTCGATAATCCTGTTGATCGAAAAATGCGCGCTCTTTTTCCCATTTCCGGTTGATCCGATGGATCAAGAACTTGACGATAAAGTTCAACGAAACTTTCTGGGGGATTGTGTCCCGGTCAATGGGAATCGGATCGGGTACCCCTTGCACTTTTCGCGTTGGATCCTCAAGGCGAACCATCAAGTCTCTGGCGAGATACGCCAACGACAATCCATCACAGATTATATGGTGGCATAAAATGATCAACTCGGATTCGACGGGGGACTGAACGAGAATAAACCGTATCGCTGGCCGCAGGTCAAATTCAAAAGGAACCTGGCTTGCCTCGTGCAACACTCTGATCCAATGCTCGTCAGATTCTCTAGCTACCGTCTCTATCGGGATCTCGCCAGCTTCTTCCGACGTAA
>Ga0180434_10003926_pt1 | contig 18486 bp, 19 predicted proteins | sample SS_ome_7_FD_132453 | JGI IMG/M metagenome (GOLD analysis project Ga0180434, IMG submission 132453) | Hypersaline lake sediment archaeal communities from the Salton Sea, California, USA - SS_1_D_2 metaG | ecosystem: Environmental > Aquatic > Non-marine Saline and Alkaline > Hypersaline >...
CCACTCGCGGCGGGCCGTGTTGCGGCGTCTGGGTGAATTGTGCGCCACGGTCCGTTCCCTGAATCCACGCATGTTCCTCAATATCACCTCGGGAACCTGGATGAGTCCCTGGTGGCTGCGGTATGCCGACACCATCTGGATGCAGGGCCATGACTACGGATATGCAGACGTTCCCTCGATCGGTGCCCGCGACCGGGCCATCACCTACCGGGACCACGTCCTTTATGAAGATTTTCGGCAAAACGACTTCTGGTTTCCCATGGCCCACCTGATGACCCATGGGATCATCAAGGGACATCTGCAGAAGCTGGGCGGCGAGGCGGAGCTCCTCGACAAGTTCACCGACAACGCCCTGCTCTACCTGGCCCGTGGGGTCGCGATGTGGGAGCTGTACGTGTCGCCCGATCTGCTCAGCGGGGAGGAGTGGCGGGTCCTGGCCCGTTCGATTCTTTGGGCCAAGGATCGGTTCCCCGTCCTGAAGCATACCGACATGGTGGGGGGGCACCCCGGCCACCGCACACCCTATGCCTATATCCACTTTGACGATGAGAGAGGGATCATCGCCGCCCGGAATCCCTTCATCACGCCGCAGAATCTGCTGGTGGCCCTCTCCGCGGCGCATGGACTCGCCGGTGATGCGGAGGACCTGGTCGTCGAACGGGTGTATCCCAGCCGCTATGTATCGCCCCGTCTACACCGGGCCGGAGACGTCCTGGATATCCGTCTCGACGGGTACGAAACCGCGGTCTACGAGGTTTACCCACTGAGAACGGCGCGCTGGCCGTTGCTCGCGGGCGCGGTATTCGAGGAGACGGTCGCAACCCCGGACCGCCGGGTGCTGCGGGTGTTTTCCTCGGAGCGCGGGGCGCACCTCTTGCATCCGGATCGGGTGGGAGCCGTATCCGTCGATGGCCGGCCCATGCGATCATTGGACTTGAATCTGGGTGAAGTGGTTCCGGCGGAATCGGTCGAGATCGGCGATCTTCGCCGGACGGACCGGTCGGGTGCGGTCGAGGCGTGTTTCACCCTGTCTCGGTCACCGCAGACCCGGAGCCTCGACCTGGCCGTGCTTCTGGAGCCCGGCGATAAGGCACGGGTGGGGGAATTCCCGGCCGTGACCCTCCTCGTGGACGGTGCCGCCGTGAGTCTGAGACGGGAAGGGCAAAAAGGGCGATGGACGTGGGATATCGGGGGGATTCCAGACGGCGGACGGTCCGTATGCGTGCGGGTGGAGCCGACCGGCGCCTGGTCCGGCCACGCGGACATCTGGCTGCTGACGCAGCAGGCACAGCCGGCGCGGGAGGTGGTGATCGGGTCGGTGGGGGGCCGCGAATGGACGGTGCGTCCCATGCCGCCGTTGCCCCGTCCTGCGGATCGACGGGTGGAAAACGTCTTCGCCTGTCGACTGAATCTGCGCGGCGATGGGGCGCGGCAGGGCGACGATGATTGAGACGTGGCGCCTCCCACCGTCACCTCGGACGATCACCGCGATCGAGGCCCACGCCGCCGGGGAACCTCTGCGCGTCATCGTCGACGGAATGCCTGCGATTCCGGGTGACACCATGCTGGCCAAGCGGCGGCATGCACGGGAGCACATGGATCATCTGAGGACCGGGCTGATGTGGGAACCCCGTGGCCATGCCGACATGTACGGTGCCGTCATCACCGATCCGGTCACACCGGACGGTGACCTGGGGGTGCTCTTCCTGCACAACGAGGGATTCAGCACCATGTGCGGCCACGGCGTCATCGCCCTGACCACCGTGGTCCTGGAGACCGGAATCGTCGTGAAATCGGAAGGGGATCCGGAAATCAGGATCGACACGCCGGCGGGTCGTGTGACATCCAAGGCGCGCATCGAAAACGGCCGCATCGCGTCCGTCACCTTCCGCAACGTCCCCTCATTCGCCTTTCTGCTGGATCGACAGATCGAGGTGCCCGGTCTGGGCACGATCCGTTTCGATATCGCTTTCGGAGGGGCGTTTTACGCCTTTGTGGGTGCGGCGGATGCGGGATTGACCCTCGACGGCAACCATTTCCGGGAGCTGATAGACGCCGGGAAGCGGGTGAAGCGGGCCGTGGCCGCGTCCGTGGACGTCGAGCACCCAGATGGAACGGATCTGGGATTTCTCTACGGGACCATTTTCGTCGGAGAAGCCGGAAACCCGTCCCGCCACAGCCGCAACGTGTGTGTGTTCGCCGACGGAGAGGTGGACCGTTCGCCCACCGGTACCGGTGTGAGCGCCCGTGCGGCCCTGCTCAGCGCCCGGGGGGAACTCGGACACGGCGAGACCATCACCGTGGAAAGCATTTTGGGAACCTGTTTCGACGTCCGGGTGGTCGGCACGACCCGGGCCGGGTCCCATGCCGCGGTGATCCCCGAGGTGACCGGTTCCGCACACATCACCGGTGAGTCACGCTGGGTGTTCGATCCCCGGGATCCGTTGAGAGAGGGATTCATCCTGCGTTGAGCCGGTATGCGCCGCCGGTCCTTCCGGGGGAGTTCACTCGAAGCGCAGGGCCTCGATGGGGTCGAGCCGGGCGGCCTTGCGCGCCGGATAGAAGCCGAAGAAGATGCCGACGGTGCCGGAGAACAGGACCGACACGAAGATGATGACCGGATTGATGACGATACCCATGTTGAGCAGGCTGGAGGCCCCGTACGCCAGGGCCAGGCCGAATCCGATACCCAGCAGGCCACCGACCAGACTCAACAGGATGGATTCGATCAGGAACTGGATCAACACGTCACCGCCGCGGGCGCCGATGGCCATGCGGATGCCGATCTCCCGGGTCCGTTCGGTCACCGATACGAGCATGATATTCATGATGCCGATGCCGCCAACCAGGAGAGACACCCCGGCGATGGCGCCCAGCAGCATGGTCAGAGCCCCGGTCACGCTTCCCACCCGCTCGATGATCTCGGTCTGCGAGCGTATGCGGAAGTCGTCGTCGTCACCCTCCCGCAAGCGGTGGTTCTGGCGCAGGATGCGGGCAATCTCCTCTCCGGCCGCATCCATGGTGTCGGTCGAAAGGGCGCTCGCGTAGATCATGTGGATGTTTTTGCCCTCGGTCATGCGGTAGAGCACCGTGGTGGCGGGGGCGATGATCGTGTCGTCCTGGTCGCCCATCATGCTCTGCCCTTTCTCCTCAAGCACGCCGATGACCGTGAACGGAATGTTCCGGATGCGGATCCTGGCGCCCACCGGATTCTGGTCCCCGAACAACTCCTTTGCCACGCTGGCGCCCAGGACGGCCACCTTCTTGCGTGACCTCACATCCCGTTCGGTGAAGAAGGAACCCGTGTCGACGGCCCAGTCCTTGATGTCCAGGTAGTTGGCGTCGACCCCTTCGATGGAGGTGGACCAGTTGTTGCCCGCGGCGATCACCTGGCCGGCGGAGCGGACCATCGGGGAGACGTTCTCGAGCAGTGTGGCCTCCTTGCGCAGCTGCTCGACGTCGTTCAAAGTCAGGGTGTTCACGCTGGCGGCCCCGCGGCTGACACCGCCTACGCTGGCTGATCCGGGCATCACCATCAACAGGTTGGACCCCAGGGAATTGATCTGGCTCTCGACCTCGGCCGAGGTGCCCTGTCCGATGGCCACCAAGGCGATCACCGCCCCCACGCCGATGATGATTCCCAGCATGGTGAGCAGGCTGCGCATGCGGTTTTTCAGAATGCTCTTGTAGGCGACCTTGATCAGGTTTTTCCACTTCATGTCACCACCTCCCGGGACGCGGAACCGTTTCCGTCGGACAGCATGTCTGGAATCTCCATCTTCTCGAGGTCCCGCTCGGCCGAGTGCCGATCGGCCACCGCCCGGTCCTCGATCTTCAAGCCGTCCCGCAGGGTGATGATCCGTCGGGTGTACTGGGCGATGTCGGTTTCATGGGTGACCAGAATGATGGTGATCCCCTGATCGTTCAGGTCTTGGAACACCTTCATGACCTCCACCGAGGTGCGGCTGTCCAGGTTGCCGGTGGGTTCGTCGGCGAGGATGATGCTGGGCTCGTTGACCAGGGCCCGGGCGATGGCCACGCGCTGCTGCTGGCCGCCCGAGAGCTGGCTGGGTTCGTGGTCCATGCGGCCGGCCAGCCCGACCCGATCGAGCGCGGCCATGGCGCTCTTCCGGGGATTCTTGATACGTCCGCGGCGGTCGTAGAGCAGGGGAAGTTCGACGTTTTCCAGGGCCGTGGTGCGGGCCAGCAGGTTGTAACCCTGGAAGATGAAGCCGAGTTTCTGGTTGCGGATGTCGGCCAGTTCGTGTTTGCTCAGACGGTCGACCCGTTCGCCGTCGAGGAGGTAGTTTCCCGAGGAGGGATAATCCAGGCAGCCGATGATGTTCATGAGGGTCGATTTTCCCGATCCGGACGATCCCATGACGGCGACGAACTCGCCCGGTGCCACGTCCAGGTCCACCCCGCGCAGGGCGATGACGTCCACGTCGCCCACGTGGTAGATCTTCTTGATCCGGTACAGATGGATGACGGTCATCTCCTCACCTCTCGGGCGGGGCTCATCGCGGCCGGGGACCGCCGGGCCTCGGCAGCAGGGTGTTCTTGCCGTTGGATTTGGAGGTCTTGGTTTTTTCGATCCCGGTGACGACGCGGGCGCCCTCGGCAAGAGAACCCCTGAGTACCTCTTTGATTTCCGTGACGATTCCGTCCGTGGCCCCTCTTTTAAACCAGGCGATGGCCAAGGCGCCGTTGTCGTCCAGGGTGAAGACCCGGCCCGTATCTTCCCCCGCGGTCCGCTCTCCCGCCGGCAACGCAAACCCGCCCGTTCCGGGCCGGCCCATGGGAGGGCCGGTGCCCGGCTTCCCCTGTCGCATCTTCCTGAGCAACGTTTGCATCATCTCCTGAGGCGGCGTGAAGGACAGGGCCCGGTTGGAGACCAGCAACGCGTCCTTCACCTCGCTGACCATGAAGTCCACGGTGGCGGTCATGCCGGGCAGGAGAAGTCTGTTCCTGTTGGGGGCGTCCACGATCACGGTGTAGTTGACCACGTTCTGGATGGTCTCGGGCTGCAGGCGGATCTGGCGCACACTCCCCGCGAACGATGCCTCGGGGTAGGCCTGCACGGTAAAGCGAACCGGCATGCCCATCCGAATCTGACCGATGTCGCTTTCATCCACATCGGCTTCGATCTGCATCTGGGTCAGATCCTCGGCGATGACGAACAGCTCCGGGGTCTGGAAACTGGCGGCGATGGTCTGGCCGGCGTCCACCGAACGCTTGATGATGGTGCCGTCGATGGGTGAGCGGATGTCGGCGTAGCCCAGATTGGTTCGGGCCTTCTTCAGGGCGGCATCGGCCGACTTGACCGCGGCCAGGGCGGTGTCCAGCGCGGTCTCCAGGGCGACGAACTCGGTCTCCGACAGGTAACCCTTTTCAAACAGCGGCCGGTTGCGCGCCAACTCGATCTCGGCCTTCCTGAATTCGGCCCGGGCGCGGATCCGGTTTCCCTCGGCGTCCAGGACCGAGGCCTGGAAAAGCGACTTGTCCAGGGAGATGAGCAGGTCGCCCTTCTTTACCTCGTCGTTGAAATCCGCGAAGAGTCCGACGATGGTACCCGACACCTGGGAGCCCACGTTTACGGTGGTCACGGCCCTCAGCTCCCCGGTGCTGGAGATGATGTCCTCCAGGTTACCCCGGGATACCGCTTCCCACTGGAATCCGGTGCCGTTCTCAGATTTGAGCCATCGCCGGGCGACGAAGAACAGCACGGTAACGATCAGAACAGCCGATAGGATCAGGATTTTCTTCTTAGGTGTCATGGTTCACTCCGGCTTTCGAGAATCAACCGCGGTGTCGAAATGCGGATCGGCGGCCGAGATCACGGTCATCATGGACGCGACGTCGCCCCCGACATAGGCGAGGGCCGCGCGCCGCAGGAACAGCGCGTGGCGGGCGATGATCCCGTCGTAATGGGCCTGCAGCAGTTGCGACCGGGCCAGGGACAGTTCGGCCAGTGTGGCGGCGTTGGCGCGGTAGCGCGCCTCGGTGCTGTCCAGGGACTGGCGGCTGTATTTGAGCTGTGTCTCGGTGACCGCCACCTCCTCCCGCGACGTGCGGTGGTCTTCGACGGCCTGCCGGACCTCGGTGGCGATCTGCAGTTCGAGCCGTTCCGCGGCCAGGCGTTCGTTCTCAAGGTTCAAGCGGGCCCGGGCGACCTGGGTGCGGGTGGTCGCACGGTCGGCCAGGGGCAGGGCGAGGGTGAGGCCGAGACTGGCGTAGGGATTGTTCTCCCAGGCCTGCTGGGAGTACGGGTAGATGTCGGCGACCAGGCTGCTGGTGCTTGTACCGGTGCTCAGGGTCAGGTCGAGTGAAGGCCAGAATCCCGACCGGGCGGACCGGATGCCCAGGCGGGCCGCTTCGAGCCGCTCGCTCTGGGCCAGGAGATCCGGTCTTCGGGCCAGGGCCTCGGCGACCCGGCGGTCGCTGTCGGGGTTCGGTGTCTTTCCCGGATCGGGATCGGGGGTCTTCAGACCGGAAAACCGGCAGGGTGTCCCCGGATCCAGGCCCATGAACTCGAGCAGCAGATGGGTGTTCACCCGGACGTTCCTGCGGGCGTTCAGGAGCCGGTATTCGGCCCGCGCGGTCTCGGCCTGCTGGAGATACAGGTCGGCCAGGGGACGCCTGCCGGCCTCTTGGAACGCCGCGATCAACTTCAGCTGTTCCCGCTGGGCGGCCAGGTTTTCTTCTTCCACCCGCACCAGTTCCTCGGCGGACACCACCGCGACGTACAGATTGACGGTTTGGTAGATGATCTCCTCCCGCAGCCGCGAGACATCCCTGCGCGTCGCGGCCAGTTCCGTCTTCGCCTGTCTCAGGGCGGAGGTGTCGTGGAAACCGTTGAACAGGTTGAGGCGGCTGGTCAGGCCGATGCTGGTGCGGGTGACGTTCTGGGTGTCGTATTCGTCCGATTCGCCGGTCGGCGCCCGGCCGGTCTGCCGCGATACCTGACCGGATAGGTTCAGATCCGGATGGAACAGGGCCTTCTGCTGTCTCACCTCGATATCTTTCGCCTGGATCTGGTTCTTCCCCTGCCGCATGTCGATGTTGCGGAGCAGGGCCGTCTCGACGGCTGATGTGAGGGTGAAGGTCTCTTGCTTGGCCGCGGCGAACGCACCCGTTCCCGGCAGGATTAAAAGAAGCGCCACCGCACCGGGTATTGCGCCGATACGCCGCGGTCTTAGACGTGTCATGATCGTATCCTCTCTTCCATCATGGGAGTTGGACCCACCCGTGCCGCCGTTTATTCCCTGGTGATAAGAAAAGTGGAGGCCTTCGTGTCAGCATGGAACCCAGGAGACCCGTAACGATCCTCTGGGGAAGTGCCCCCAAAGAGAAGTCTGCTGTATCCTTCAGCGTCGACCTTTGGTGCCGGATTGAATCGTGCGGACGGCCGTGGTGCGTGCCGCGGTGAAGGTGCCCGAGGCGACATCGGTGGGCGTGGTGCGCACGCAGTTGCCCGAAATATTGTCCAGATCACCGAAGGCACCGACGTACTCGTAGGCGACCTCGGGAAAATCCAGGTTGAATCCGACCACCGAGGCCGAATCCACCCTGTAGGACCCGCTGCCGCCCTGGCTGTCGACGACCGTGCCCTCCTCCTTGGTTCCGGTGAAGGTCACCGTGACCTGAAAAGAGCTGCCGTCGTCGTATTCTTCGGTCATCTCCCAGGTGCCCGTGATGTCGTAGACACCCAAGGCGGTGGCCGAGATGACGTGGGTCTGGTCCATGACCACACTGCCGCTGGGATCGGCTTCCTCGCCGTCGACTGCGACCACGAGATCGGTGAAGCTGGGCTCCAGCGAATAACTGTAGTTGACCACGGTTCCGGCCGTGTAGGGATAGATCCCGTCTTCGGGTGTGCCCACCACTCCCGGCCCGATGTTGACGGTGAGGTTGAAGTCCCCGGTATTGTTGTTATTGCCCGTGGAACACGCGAACATCAGCAGGGCCGTGCACACGGCGATTGCCAGAACGCCCCGGGCCAACCCTCCCGCTTTATCGTATGATCGATTCTGAATTTTCATGTTTTCCTCCGTTCCGGCGATCGGATCAAAACCGGTAACCGACACCGACGCCAGCCCTGAATCCACCCCAGTTGACTGTTTCGTCTTCCTCTTCGGCCGGCCCTCTGGCGGAGACGAAGGCCAGGGAAATTTCGGCGAAAACACCGCGCTTCCAGGTGTAGGCAACCCCCATATCGATCGAGAATCCGATCTCGGATTCGCTGGTTTCATAGGAGCTGAGGAGCTCACCGTTGGTGAGGAAGGTCTGGGTTCCGGAGTCCTTGAACGAAAGAATGCACAACCCGCCTTCCAGCCGCAGCAGAAACTCTCCGGGGGTGATCAATCCCGCGTAGTAACCGATGCCGACGCCGTAGATGGTCTTGGTGGTTTTGCTGAACCACTCGATGTCGGCCACGGCCTGGGACTTGTCGCTCCAGCCCGGCCAGCTGGCCTCACCCCGGGCCCATCCGGCACTGCCCCACAGATACATGTTTCCCAGGAGGCGCAGGGACAGTTTGATCTCCGGAACCCATTTATCGCTGCCGTAAAGATCGGCGTATTCATCGTCCGAGAACGAAAAATAGTTGCTTCTCAGGGTCAACACGACCGTCTCACGCTTCACCTTCGGAACCGCAGCCTCTTCCTGTCCCCACAAGGCGGGTGAGGTCGCGCCGGCGGTGATCAGGATCAGGGTCGCCAGCGACCATCCGAGCATTTTCTGTACACCACTCATTGTTTCGATCTCCTGTTTTTTGCCATGGCCATGTGTCTGCTCATTTTCGCCTCTGGCAACTTCAGTTCTCATATTCTACACCATTTTGCAAATAGTTCAACAGGATTCTTGCACGGGACCTTCATCCCGGTTCCTAAAAAGAGAAGGGGGCCGGCCGTGCCGGCCCCCTAGCAGATGACGCAGATCTCGAAACGATGGTTTCCCCGCGGCTTAATTCCTGGCGGGCGCCGGCCTCCGGTCCGGCCGGCGGCGATCCGGTGGCCGGGATCTCGGCTCGAAGCGGGACCTGATTTTTTTCAGCATGTTGCGTTGCTCCGGGGTGAGGATCGCCTCGACGGCATGGCGTGTCTTGAGAGCGGCGATGTGAATCTCGGCACGCTCGGTCGCCGCACGGACAAGCAGCGATTTGATCCGTTCGTAGTCCATGCTTTCGTTCAAACGCAGCTCTTTCAGATCGAGCTCGATGAGGTTCATCCGGTTCTCGGACTCGGTCCGCCGCTTCTCGAGGTTCAGGGCCTCGACTTTGATTTTTTCCACCTGGCGGGCCGATAGGTTGAGGTCCTCGCTCCGTTCGATCAACCGTTCGGCCATCGTCAGCGGAGATGGATGATGCATCGGTCTTCTCTCCGCGGGGCCTCTGAAGGGTTGCGCGTTCAGGCAGAGGGCGCCGGCGAGCAACAGGGCTGCCGTCACGGCAGCCGGGATTGTCTTTCTCATGGGTTCCTCCTGTGTTTCGATTTGGGTGTTCATGTCTCTTGGACTCCAGGAGGGATCGCTTTATTCCCCGGGGAGGGCAGCGGCTGTCACGTGGTCTCGTCCGGATCCCGCGGAGGCGGTCGGCGGTCTTTCGGGCCGCGTGGGGGCGGGAACGGTGGCTTTTCTCCCGGATGCCCGGGCCAGCGGGGACCTTTCCGCAGCCGTCCGATATGGTCCTTCAGTCTGTTTTTCTGGGTCGCGGTCAGCACGGGCGCCAGCTCCGATTCGAGTTCCGTGTGAAGCCGGGTGAACTTCTCCCTGCAGGCCACGGCGGTCTTGAGAAAGAGGGATTCGTATTTTCCCAGGATGGTGAGGATCTCCTTCCGCTGGTCCGGTTCGGGGTCGAGGATTTGCATCATGATATGTCTCAGCCCTCCACGTGGGCCCATGGCCCGGAGCCGTTCGAAGGGGGTGCGCACCAGGGTGCGCGCGATCAGCAATCCCAGAACGATGCCGATGACCAGGGTAATCCCGATGACGGTATAGGTTTTTGTGCGTACGTTCATGGTTCATTCCTCCAGGCCGAAAGCGGAATACATCTCCACATGGCTGTTCAGGTCCAGCCGGTTCATGGCCAGTGCCCCCCGCACGGAGAGGTCCCCCGTGCGGATGATGTTGAAGGAGATCAGCAGCAGGCAGATCGCGACCGCGGCCAGGGCCACACGGCCGAAGACCGGCCTGAGGCTGGCGTAGAAGGTCTCAATGCGTCGCGGTCGGATCTCCAGGCGTCCGATGCGATCCATGACGCGATCGGCGAATCCCGGAGCGAACCCGTTGGCCCGGTCCGCCGCGAGCAGCCTCCGCTGCTCTGCGAGCCGCCGCTGTTCCTCACGCAAATCCGTGGCGTCTTCGAGGGCCCGCTGCAACCGGCGCGCCTCGCGTTTCGACAACCCGCGGTCGAAGGATTCGACCATCAGTTTCCATATCTTTTCATTCATGGATTTCCTCCGTACAGGGGGGTGAGGATGTCCTTCAGCTTCCTCTGGGCACGGGCCAGCCGGGACAGCACCGTGCCGACGGGCAGACCGAGGATGCGCGCCGTCTCCCGTGTGGAGTGGCCCAGAAGCATGCGCAAGACGACCACGGCGCGGAACTTGTCGTCCAGGCGGGCGAGTCCCTGCCGGACGATCTCCCGCGCCTCCAGCCGCGGCTTCTCCTCGCGTGCGGCCGCCGTGGCCAGGTCCTCCTCGGAGCGGGGCGAGGCGCGACTCAGGTGACGGTTGCGGCGCTTGAGCGCGTCCAGGCAGAGGTTGATGGCGATCCGGGTCAGGTAGGTGCCTACGCCCGACTCCTCACGGAAGGCGTGGAGTGAACGGTAGAAGCGGATAAACGTCTCCTGGCCGATGTCCTCTGCCTCGTCACCGCGACCCACCATGCCGATCACCGTCGCCGCCACCCGGGATTCGTATTTTTCGACGAGTCTCCTGAACGCCTTCTGGTCCCCGTTCCGCGCCGCATGCAGCCATTCCGTGTCTTCTTTCAGTGTCCGACTCCCGTGCGATCCTCCATTATACAATAAGTTGGACAACCGCGGACCGAGGATTATTCCCCGAGGTGTCGGGCGATCGGGATTTCCCATCGCCGGCGTGTGGAAATCCGCCACCGGACTATCGGGAGATGAAGCGTTTGAAGTTGAGGGTGGAGACGGTCGTCACCACGGCCGCGATGGCGCCCAGGGCCAGCAGGTCCTCGTAGAAGTAGGCGATGCCGTTGCCCTTGAGAAAGATCTCGCGGCTGATCTGGATCAGGTAGCGCAGGGGGCTGATGTCGGCCAGGATTCTCATGCCGTCCGGAATGTTCTCCACCGGTGTGAACAACCCCGAGAGGAGGATAAAGGTCACCATGGAGAACCAGGAGAAGAACATGGCCTGCTGCTGGGTGGAGGCGATCGTGGAGATGAGCAGCGCGTAGGAGAGCAGTGCGGCGAGGAAGACCACCGCGGTGAGTACAAGATACAGGACGTTGCCCCGCAGCGGGACCTTGAACCAGAGCATGACGACCGCGATGCCCAGACTCATGTCAACCAGCCCGATGATGGCCAGGGGCATGGCCTTGCCGACGTAGATCTCCAGCGGCGTCAGGGGGGAAATCAGCAGGGTGTCTATGGTCTGCTGTTCCTTTTCCCGCACCAGGGAGACCGATGTCAGGAACAGGGTCAGGATCGTGAGCAGCAGGGCCACGATACCCGGTCCCATGGTGTTGATGGAGCGCAGCGAAGGGTTGAAGCGGATCAGGGGTTTGCTGCGGACCGGCATGCCCCGCCCCAGCCGGGCGGTTTGATCCAGCAGGTAGGTCTTGATGATGCCGTTGAAGTAACCGGCGGCGATCAGCGAGGTGTTCGAGTCGACACCGTCCAGGATGATTTCGACGTCCGGCAGTCGCAGCGGATTGTCTCCCGGCCGGTCGCGGAAGATCAGGATGGCGCGGATCTTTCCCTTTTTCAGGGTGTCGATGTCGTTTCCCTTGCGGCGCGATATCCGCATCACGTCGAACAGCGGGGTGGTGTCGATCCGCTGGACGAGACGCCGCGCATGGATGCCGTCTGAGAGGTTGACCACCTCGACCGGGATCCTTTCGATGTCTGTCTTGACGACGTAGCCGAGGATGACGATCTGGATCAACGGGGCGATGAAGATGAGCGGCAGCAGCTCCCGCTGCCGGAAGATCTCGATGAACTCCTTCTTGACCAGGTGACGCAGTCTCATGTCGATCTCCTGCGGGCCCGGGTGAAGCGCCAGATCGAGGCCACGATCAGACCCGTGCTGAACAGCGCCATGGCGAGGGCTTCGAACAGGAAGTGATGGAAACCGGCCCCTTTCAGAATCACCCCGCGGATGACGCGCAGGAAATAGGTGGCCGGTACGATCCGGGAAATCCAGCGCAGAACGGGAGCCAGCGATTCCAGTGGAAATATGAACCCGGACAGCATGATCGAGGGCAGGAGGGTGATCAGGAGCGCGGCGAACATGGCGGTACGCTGGCTGGTGGCGGTGGCCGAGATGAGAATACCCAGAGAGAGTCCGGTCAGGATATAGAGCAGAGAGAATGCCAACAGCACCAGGAGGTCGCCGCGGAAGGGAACTCCGAAGATGAACCGGGCGAAGACCAGGATGAGGAGTCCGTCCATCAGGGCCACAAGGATGTAGGGAACCGTCTTGCCCAGGATGATCTCGGTGGATTTGAGGGGGGAGATGAAGATCAGGTCGATCGAACCGGATTCGTTTTCGCGGGCGATGCTCAGGGACGTCAGCAATGCGGAGATCATCAGCAGGAGGATGGCGATGATACCGGGGATGAAAAAATAGGTGCTCTTGGCCTCTGGATTGAAATGGATCTTGGTGCCGATGCGCAGGTCGTCGCGCCGGTTACCGGTTTCGCCCAGGAAATCGAGCAGGACCATGTCGGCATACTGGTGGATCAGGTTGGCCACATTGGTGTCGCTGCCGTCGATGAGCAGGCCGATCTCGGTCCCCAGTCCCTGCTGCAGCCGGCGCTCGAAATCGGCGGGAAGGATCAGCACCGCCTTCAGGTCGCCCTTCCTGAGCCGTTCCTCGGCCAGGCGAAAAGGATCCCGGGATCCGGTCTCGAGATTCTGGACCTCGAAATACCCGTTGTGGGCGAACGTCTTGACCAGGGTGCGGGCGTACTCCCCCTGGCAGGGATCGATCACGCCGGTCGGGATCCTGTCCAGATCGTAGCTGATGGAAAATCCGAAGATGAAGACCATCACCACGGGCATCAGGAAAACGATGGTCAGGCTGGCGGGATCCCGCAGGATGTGAAAGAACTCCTTGACCACGACGGCCCGGATGCGCCTCACGGCCGCACCTCCCCGGTGTCGGCTGCGATCCCGTTCTCCAGACGTCGGTCCTCGGCGAGAATCGCCGCCTTGAACACCTCCTCGATGCGGGTCATGCCGAAGTCCGATTTTAGCGTCGAGGGGCGCCCTTCGAGGATGATGCGGCCGTGATGGATGATGAGGATGCGGTCGGCATACTCCACCTCGTCCAGGTTGTGGGTGCTGACCAGGATCGTCTTGCCCCCCTTCTTCAGGCGGTATATCTCGAACCAGAAATCGCGCCGCACCTCGGGGTCGACCCCCGAGGTCGGTTCATCCAGGAAGATGATATCTGGATCGGTCTGCAGGCAGACGTAGAGCGCGATCTTCTGGCGTATGCCCGGCGGCAGGTCGGCGACGCGGCGATCGAGCATGCCGCCCGGCATGAGGGTTCCGGCGCGGTGGAGACTTTCCCGGATTTTTCCGTTCGAAAATCCCGATATCCCGGCGAAAAACGCGATGTTCTCCCGTCCCGTCAGCAGGGGATAGAGGGAAAACTTCTGGGACATGTAGCCCAGTCGCTTCTTGATCTCCGTCCTGTGGGTTTCGACGTCCTGTCCGTCGATCCGCACCTCTCCGGAGGTGATGCGCAGCAGTCCTGTGATCATCTTGATGGTGGTGGTCTTGCCGGCCCCGTTCGGACCGAGGAGGCCCAGGATCTCCCCCCGCTGAATCGTGAAGCTGACGCAATCCACGGCCGTGAAATTCCCGAACCGTTTGCTGAGTTCGCGAACCTCGATCACGATAGGGGCTCCATCTCACGGTCCCGGCGCCTTTCGTGGTACAGATAGATGTCTTCCAGGCGGGGCGGTTCCTCCTGGCAGCGGGAATGGGGGATCAGCGGTCTCAGGTCTTCGCCCGGGGCCTGCCAAGCGCGGATGAATTCGCCGCGGATGTAGAGCCTGCCTTGCAGCCGGGGTGTGCGGTTCAGGCGTTCCACGGTTTCATAGATGTTGTCGCGGGGCAGGAGGCTGAGGATTTTCATGGGGAATTCCCGCCTGAGGGTGCGGAGATCCCCCTGCCGTATCACCCGCCCGTTTTTGAGAAACACGATGTGATCGCCCTTTTCCGCCTCATCCAGATAGGGGGTGGCCATCACCACGGTTTTTCCCTCGGCCTTCAGGTCTTCGATGATCTTGAAGAACTCGATACGGGACAGGGGATCCACGCCGGTGGTGGGTTCGTCGAGCAGGATCAATCGGGGGGCCGAGAGAAGGATGGCCGAGAGCGCCAGCTTCTGCTTCATGCCGCCCGACAGCGCCCGGGCCCGACGCCTGCGGAATGCCAGCATGCCGGTTTTCTGCAGCAGTGTCCGCTTGAGTGCCTCGCGCCGGGCGGCGGAGACACCGTTGATGTCGGCGTAAAAATTGAGGTTCTCCTCCACGCTGAGGTCCGGGTACAGGGAGAACCGCTCGGGCATGTAGCCGGTGACCGCGGTGACGGAATCGAAGCGGTCGGTGACGGGCCGCTCCTCGAAGAAGATCTCGCCGTGGTCGCGTTTGATCAGGCCGACGAGTATCTTGAAGAGGGTGGATTTGCCGGCACCGTCCGCGCCGGCGACGATGGTGATCCGGCCTTGGGCCACGGCGAGGCTCACCCGGTCCAGGGCCGGGCCGCCCGCGAAACGCTTGCCCAGGTTTTCAACGCGGATCATGTCAGGCATCGCCGGACCCGGTCGGGTTGCGGTTCATCACCACGGTGACAGGCATGCCCACCTTGAGGATGTCCCGATCCTGGGAGACCGAGATCTTCACACGGTAGAGCAGGGATTGGCGTTCCTTTTCGGAAATCACGTACTTGGGAGAGAATTCGGCCTTCTGGCCGAACAGGGCGATCCGACCGGTCAGCGCTCGATCCTCGTTGCCGTCGACCGCTATGCGGACCCTCTGTCCGAGGCGGAGCCCGCCGAGTTCCACCTCCTCCACGAACACTTCCACGAAGAGGCTGTCTCGATCCAGAATCTCGATCAGCGGCGTGCCCGGAAAGACGGTTTCACCCACGGATACCAGCGTTTCCGTGACGATCCCCGCCACCGGACAGACGGGATGGTGATCCCGCAGGACCAGTTCCAGGTAGTCCCGCTTGTTGGCCAGGGTCTTGGCCTGTATCTCGAGGGATTTCAGGGACTGACGGAGATCAAACTGGCGGGTGCGGGCCTGAAGGAGCCGAAGCTCCATGGTCTCGAGGTTCTCTCCGGCGATGGCCTGGGTTTCCTTGAGACGACGGAACCTCCCGACCTGACGCTCGATATGATCGGCATCGGCGGTCGCCAGTGTCAGGTTTTTGGCCACTTGCTCCTGTTTCACGCCGAGTTCGGCGAGCGCCAGATCGACCCCCGCCAGCTGGTTTTCGATTTTCCGGCTGTCGATCCTGAGCAACGGGGCGCCTTCGGCCACCTCGATTCCCTCGCGCACCCGCAGGGCGACCACCTCTCCGGTGGCTGCGGCCTTGAGGGTCAGTACGTCCCCGTCCACGATGCCGGGGACGCGGATCTCATCCGCGGCGAATCCCGAGCAGAAGGAGAGGACGACGAGCATCAGGCCGGGAAATATCCATCTTTTCATGATTCCTCCTCGCCGTTAAAGCAGTTTTTTCCGATGACTTGGTGAATTTGCACCTTGATCAACTCCATCCGGGCGTCCATTTCCTGCATCTGGTTGAGGTACCGGTTCCGGGTTGAAAGGGCGGCCAGGTAATCGAAGTTGGATATCTGGTGTTCTTCGTAGAGTCTTCCCTTCAGACGGGTTTCCTCCTCGACGCTCTCCAGGAGGCGGCCCCAGAGGATCCGCTTGCGTTCGATCGTGGCCTTGCGGGCGAACAGCTGCTCCAGGTGTTTTTCGGCTTGGCGCACGAAGTCCGCTTCCCGGTTTGTCAGTTGTTCGATACGGTGCTGGATCACGGTTCTGTCGCGTTTCTCCTGCCGGCGATCGAACAGTTTGAGGCTGAGGGACAGGCCGCCCTGAAAGGTGACGCCCCACTCGTTTTGGAAGAAGTTGACCGGCTTGGCGGTGTGCAGTTCGGCGAAGCCATGTACCTGAGGGAGGTAGGATGCCGCGAGGATCTGCTCCTCGAGCGTCAGCAGCAGCCGCTGGTTTCGCAGGATCGCCAGGGATGGGTGGTGGGACTTCATCTCGGCGATGGCGGTTGACAGTGAGGGAATCCGTTCCGAATACCCGTCCTCCACCTCCTCGGCCGCCAGTCCGCAGAGGGTTTTAAAGGCGATACGTTCCAGGGATATCTGCTCGTTCAGGTCCTCGAGCAGCAGCCTCTGCTCCTGAATCCGGGTTTCGGTCTCCAGCACGTCGCTTTTGCGCACCAGCTCCTCCCGATGCAACCGCCGCAATTTTTTACGATGGATCTCCAGGGTGTCGATGAAGGCGGTGATACTGGCTTGGCGCCGGTGCAGGAGCCGGAGGGTGAAGTAGGAGATCTTGATACGGCCGGCCTGATCCAGGGCGTCGAGTCGCATCTGCTCCCGGTTGATGCGGGTCCGTTCGCCGTGCACCCGAATCGCTCCGGTGATGCGGCCCCCGGTGAACAGCGGTTGCCGCAGCGACAGCTTTAGGTCGGTATTGTGCCGGGAACCCACCGTCATGTCCATGCCGGGGAGCGCCAGGCCGCCGCCCAGATCCTGCCCCGGGATCTGCAACCGCATGTCGTTGCTGGTGTAATAATAGATGCCCTCCAGGTCCAGGTCGAACCAGCGTCGGGATTCCGCCGCCCGTTTCTCCAGATCGATGATCTCCCGGTCGATCCGGTGGTTTTTTGTCAGCAGATCCGACCGGATCCCCCGGCGTATGGCTTCTTCCAGGGTGACTTTCGCCGTCAGGCCGCTCCCTATCAGCAGCAGACAGACGGCAAGGTTGAATTTTCTCATGCGAGCATCCCCCGTTTGAGAACGTTGACGACACTGCGAATGCGTGCTTCAAAGAACGCCTCGGTGTCCGTGTCGGTTTTCAGTATGGCTTCCAGGATGGGCCTGGCGACGATGAAAAACAGGCAGAGCGATACGACGTTGACGATGAACTGGACCGGGTCCGGTTCGTTGATTTTTCCCTCCGCGTACCATGTCTCGATCTTGCGTCTGAAGAGACGCGGGCCGACGGCCTTGCGGCCGCTGAAAAATTGCTGGAACGCGGACTCCACGGTGTCCTGATACTGCAGAAAGTTGAATGAGATCATGCGTACGAAGGCCTTGTTTTCCCTGAAAAAGGAGATGTAGAGACGGGGCAGTTTTTCCAGGAAGGTCTGCGGATTCCCCTCCAGGAGAATCAGGTCGCGCATTTTGGGGAATATGCCCTCGATGCCGTGTTTGATGGCGGCTTGGTAGAGGTTCTGTTTCGAGTCGTAGTAGTAGAAAATCATCGCCTTGTTGATCCCGGCGCGGTCGGAGATCCTTTCCATGCGGGCGCCGGCGAAGCCGTACTCGGAGAATTCCTGGATCGCGGCCGTCAGGATCCTTCGCTTGCTGTTCACGGTCCCCCCTGTCTTAACCAACCGGTTGGTTTAACCATATGGTTAATATAGCGTGACCCGTGGTTTTTGTCAACCGGAACGCTTGTTTTTTTCGATTATAAAAAAAAAATCCTCCCCATTTTTTTTCCTTGACAACCATGACCATATTTGCTAGAGTAATGAAACGAGGAGGATCTATGGGCGCTGAAGTCGGTAGTAGTCAAAAATCCGAACCCAATGTGGTTCCCCTGTGTGACATTTTGCTGGTCCTGTTGATCATCTTCATGGTGATTACGCCGGCGGTTCAGAAAGGTATCGACATCAACCTGCCAGAAATGGGCGGTGACACCGGCGGCGCCGGCAAAGGCAGCGGCATCGTGCTGACGCTGGAGCAGGATCTTTCCGTAAAGATCAACCAGATCCCCACCACCATCGATCTTCTGGAGAACGAGTTGAGAAACCTGTACCAGACGCGTACCGACAAAACCATCTTCATCCGTGCCGATGAATCCACCTCCTATCGTGACGTTTTGCGAGTGATCGATATCGCCAAAGGGGCGGGCATCGAGGTGCTCGGCGTCATGCTGGAACGCTATCAGACCGGCGAGTAGCGCGGTCCCTACCTCTTTATCGAAATTTTCCCATCCCGTGTATCGCCCGGTCGGTTCCGCGTCTCGCGGATC
>Ga0180434_10003927_pt1 | contig 18483 bp, 15 predicted proteins | sample SS_ome_7_FD_132453 | JGI IMG/M metagenome (GOLD analysis project Ga0180434, IMG submission 132453) | Hypersaline lake sediment archaeal communities from the Salton Sea, California, USA - SS_1_D_2 metaG | ecosystem: Environmental > Aquatic > Non-marine Saline and Alkaline > Hypersaline >...
GTGAAGCGGCCCCTCGGCCCGTTCTCCGCAGGGATAAACCCTTGCCGGGCAGCCCGGTGACGGGATTTCGCGCGTCTGGATTGGCCGACGGTCGCCCGCGCCGGGGTGGAGCCGCGACGGCCTGCCACAATGGCACCCTCCAGGCCCATCGGTCTGCCGAAACGGCCATTTTGGCGGTCCGGCCAACGCTATGGCGGGCATCTGGCATCGAAAAATCGACGGAGCGGATGGCCCGCAGGGGTCACTGGAGGGCCGGGAACGACCGTCGAAGGGCGTTTTCGGTCCTGCCAGGCCGCTTTTGGCACCTGCTTTGCACCTTCAGGCGGAACGAGAGCGTGCGTGCATCCGGGCCCGGCCGACGTCCGGGTCGGCCCGCATCGAACCGAGTGGTACCTTTCGGAAAGGAGACGTGTCAGCATGCCAGCCAAGATCTTGGCTTTCGAGGAGGAGGCACGGGCCGGGCTGCTTGCCGGCGTCGAGAAACTGGCCCGGGCCGTCAAGTCCACCCTGGGCCCGCGCGGACGCAACGCCGTCCTCGACAAGGGCTGGGGCGCGCCGACCATCACGAAGGACGGCGTCACCGTCGCCGAGGAAATCGACCTCCGCGACAAGTACGAGAACATGGCGCCCAACTCGTCAAGGAGGCCGCCTCGAAGACCAGCGACGTGGCGGGTGACGGCACGACCACTGCCACCGTCATCGCCGAGGCCCTGTTCCGCGAGGCCCTCCGGAACATTACCGCCGGGGCTGACGCGATGGCCCTGGCGCGCGGCATGAGGCAGGCCGTCGACGCCGTCGTCGGCGCCCTCCAGAAGATCTCGAAACCGATCAACGTGGCGAAGCCCGACGAGGTTGCCCAGGTCGGCACCATCAGCGCCAACGGCGACGCCGAGATCGGCAAGATGCTGGCCGACGCGTTCACGAGGGTCGGCAAGGACGGCGTCATCACGGTCGAGGAGGGCAAGGGCCTGGAGACCGAGGTCAAGGTGGTCGAGGGCATGCAGTTCGACCGCGGGTACCTCAGCCCCCACTTCGTGACCGACCCCGACCGGATGGAGGTGGTGCTCGAGCGGCCGCTCGTCCTCGTGTTCGAGGAGAAGATCTCCAACGCGAAGGACCTGGTGCCGCTGCTGGAGCGCATCTCGAAGGCCAAGCGGCCGCTGCTCGTCATCGCCGAGGACGTCGAGGGCGAGGCGCTGGCCACCATGGTGGTCAACAAACTGCGCGGCATTCTCCAGTGCTGTGCGGTCAAGGCGCCCGGCTACGGCGAGCGGCGTAAGGCCATGCTCCAGGACATCGCCACGCTGACCGGCGGCCGGGCCATCATGAAGGACCTCGGCATCGAACTGGAGAATGTCAGCCCCGACGACCTCGGCACCGCCAAGAAGATCACCATCGACGACGACAACACGACCATCGTGGAGGGCGCCGGCGAGACCGACGCCATCCAGGGTCGCATCGACATGATTCGCCGAGAAATCGAGACCACGACCAGCGACTACGACCGCGAGAAGTTGCAGGAGCGGCTGGCGAAACTGGCGGGCGGCGTGGCGCAGATCAACGTCGGGGCGGCCACCGAGGTCGAAATGAAGGAGAGGAAGGCCCTGGTCGAGGACGCCCTCCACGCCACCCGGGCCGCCATCGAGGAAGGCATCGTGGCGGGCGGCGGCGTGGCCCTGCTCCGGTGCCTCGCCGCGCTGGAGAAAGTCAAGACGGCCGCCGGCGACGAGGCCACGGGCGTCGAGATCGTCCGCAAGGCCATCGGCATGCCCGCCTGGCAGATTGCCGACAACGCCGGCTACGAGGGCGGCGTGGTGGTCCGCAAGATCCGCGCCGGCAAGGGCGCCTTCGGCTTCAACGCCGACACCGGCGAGTACGGCGACATGCTGAAGATGGGCATCGTGGACCCGACGAAGGTGGTCCGAAGCGCCCTTCAGAACGCCGCCTCGGTCGCCGGACTGCTCATCACGACCGACGCCTGCGTCGCCAGCAAGCCCGAACCGAAGGAGGAGGCCGGCCCCGGAGGTCCCGGCGGCCCAGGCATGGGCGGTATGGGTGGCATGGGCGGCATGGGCGGCATGATGTAAGTGGGGATGGACGCTCTTCAGCCTTCTGAAGGGCGAAGCGCCGTGACGGGCAGAAGCGTCAATGTTCGCCCGGCCGCTTGCGGCCGGCGCCATCGGGAATAACGGGAATCGCGAGCAGACACACGGAGAGTGACCTATGAAGATCGAACCGCTGGAAGATCGCGTCGTCGTGCAGCCCCTCGAGGCCGAGGAAGTCACCAAGGGTGGCATCGTCCTGCCCGACACCGCCAAGGAAAAGCCCCAGCAGGGCAAAGTCGTGGCCGTCGGCCCGGGCAAAACGCTGGAGACCGGCGAGCGGGCCAAGCCGGCCGTCAAGAAGGGCGACACCGTCGTCTACGCCAAGTACGGCGGAATGGAGGTCGAGGTCGACGGCGAGGACTACCTGATCCTGCGCGAAAGCGACATCCTGGCCGTCGTCGACTAACCCAAGCCTCCGTCCGCGCGGGCTCTTCCAGGAGATGCGGCATGAGCGAGAACGAGGAAATTGCCTACTACATTGTGAACCCGGCGGACTCACCTTGGCCAGGAAGGATTCTGGCTGTGATTCCGAAAGGTGGCCAGGAGCCAGAGCATGTGGATGGATGGGTGCGGCATTTGTACGAGGGACAGCACTATGACTCTGCAGCAGCGGAGCCAATCAGGTTTGATGGCTGCGATTGTCTGAAGGTGCCTGCGTCTGCTGTGCGCGATGGATAGAACGTCTAATTAGGAATACGTGGCAAAATACGCTTGCCACCATGTGGAGCCAGATCCATGCCCAAGCAACTCTTGTACGCCGACGACGCCAAACGCAAGATGGCGCAGGGCCTTAAGAAACTCGCCGACGCCGTCCGCGTCACGCTCGGCCCCACCGGCCGCAACGTCATCGTCCAGAAGTCGTACGGCGGCCCGACCGTCACGAAGGACGGCGTGACCGTCTCCAAGGAAATCGAACTCGAAGACAAGTTCGAGAACATGGGCGCCAAGATGGCCAACCAGGTGGCCTCGAAGACCGCCGACGTGGCCGGCGACGGCACCACCACCGCCATCGTCCTGGCCGAGGCCATCTTCGGCGAGGGCCTCCGCCACGTCACCGCCGGGGCCAACCCCATGGCGCTGAGGCGCGGCATCGACCTGGCCGTCGACGCCGCCGTCGACGCCATCTTCGACCAGGGCCGCAAACTCAAGGGCCACGACGAAGTGGCCCAGGTGGCCTCGGTCAGCGCCAACAACGACGCTATCATCGGCAAGCTCATTGCCGACGCGCTCGACAAGGTCGGCAACGACGGCGTCATGACCGTCGAGGAAGGCAAGGGCACCGAGACCGTCCTCGACCTGACCGAGGGTATGCAGTTCGACAAGGGGTACCTCAGCCCCTACTTCATCACCGACCCGCAGACGATGGAGGCGGTGCTGGAGGACGCCTGTATCCTTATCCATGAGAAGAAACTGTCGAACCTCCGCGACCTCATTCCGCTGCTGGAGCGGGTGGCCACGGCCAACCGGCCGCTCCTGATCATCGCCGAGGACGTCGAGGGCGAGGCCCTGGCGGCCCTGGTCGTCAACCGTCTGCGCGGCGTGCTGAAGGTCTGTGCCGTCAAGGCCCCCGGCTTCGGCGACCGACGCAAGGCCATCCTGGGCGACATCTCGGTCCTGACGGGCGGCACGTTCGTCAGCGAGGACCTGGGCGTCAACCTCGAAAGTCTGGAACTCGCCCAACTGGGCACCGCCGGGCGCATCGTGGTCGACAAGGACTCCTGCACCCTCATCGACGGCGGCGGGAAGAAGGCGGTCGTCAAGGAACGCATCACCCAGATCCGCCAGCAGATCGAGACCACCACCAGCGACTACGACCGCGAGAAACTCGAAGAGCGCCTGGCCAAACTGACGGGCGGCGTGGCCATCATCCGCGCCGGCGGCGCCACCGAGACCGAGGTCAAAGAGAAGAAGGCCCGCATCGAGGACGCCATGCACGCCACCCGGGCCGCCGTTCAGGAAGGCATCGTGCCGGGCGGCGGCGTAGTCAGCCTGCGGGCCGCCGACGCCCTCGACGCCGCCCGCAAGAAGGCCCGCGGCGACGAGAAACTGGGCGTCGAGATCATCATGCGGGCCCTCGAAGCCCCGATCCGCCAGATCGCCGCCAACGCCGGACGCGACGGCTCCGTCGTCGTCGAAGAGGTCCGCGAGTTGGCGAAGACCCACGGCTTCAACGCCCAGACCGGCGAGTACGGCGACATGTTCAGGATGGGCATCATCGACCCGGCGAAGGTCACGCGGACGGCTCTCCAGCACGCGGCCAGCATCGCCGGTCTCATGCTTACGACCGACGTCATGGTCACCGACGCGCCGGAGGAAGAGGAGGAAGACCTGGATTCCGACGAGGCGGTGGCGTAGCATGACCGGGGCCGGGTAGAGCCGACACCATCGCGGGGCGGGGCCGCCGGCCGCCGCCCCGCTGTTTCACCGGCGGTTTCCACTTGGGCGCGGCTTGCGGCGAGGGCTGGAAGGTTCGCCGCGGCGCTTGCGCCGCGTGCCGTAGCCTGCGACGTTCGAAGGCGCATCGATGGCCGAGAACGACGACTATTACGCCATCCTCGGCGTCGCGCGCGACGCCTCGCCGGAGGACATCAAGAAGGCGTACCGCCGATGCGCCATCCAGTTTCACCCCGACCGCAACCCCGGCGACGCCCAGGCCGAGGCCCACTTCAAGGAGTGTGCCGAGGCGTACGAGGTTCTGTCGGACCCCGACAAGCGGGCCCGGTACGATCAGTTCGGCAAAGCGGGGCTCCGCGGGGCGGCCGTCCACGACTGGGCGCATACGGATGTCCATGACATCTTCTCGATGTTTGAGGAGGTGTTCGGCTTCGGCGACCTGTTCGGCGGCTTCGGCGGGCGCCGGCGCCGCGGCGGCCCCCAGCCGGGCCAGAGCCTGCGGTGCTTCATCGACGTGACCCTCGAGGAGGTCCTCGCGGGCGCCGAGAAAACCGTCCGCGTGGCCCGCCGCGAATTGTGCGAGGCCTGCGGCGGAAGCGGCTCCGCCTCGGGCAAGACGAAGCCGTGCGCCACGTGCGGCGGCCGGGGACGCGTGCAGCAGGGCGGCGGGTTCTTCCGCCTCGTCCGCGACTGCCCGCACTGCGGCGGCCGGGGAACCGTCGTCAGCGACCCCTGCCCGACGTGCAGCGGAAACCGGTTCGTCAACCGGCACCGGACGATCGACATCACGATTCCGCCGGGCGTCGAGGACGGCCAGCGCATCCGATACACGGGGCAGGGCGACGCCGGCGAACCCGGGGCGCCCCGCGGCGACCTGTTTGCCGTGGTCCGCGTGGCCGAGCACGCGTTCTTCGAGCGGCACGGGCGCGACCTGCTGTGCCAGGTGCCGGTCAGTTTCACCCAGGCGGCCCTCGGGGCGAACATCGACGTGCCTACCCTCGAAGGCACCGAGCCGATGGAGGTGACGCGCGGCACACAGAGCGGCGACCTGTACCGCCTGAAGGGCATGGGGCTGCCCGACGTGCACGGCCGTCGGCGGGGCGACATCCTCGTCCTGGTCCTCGTCGAGATACCGAAGAAACTGTCCAGGCGCCAGGAGGAACTCCTGCGCGAGTTCGCCGACACCGAGAGGAAGGGCGTCCTGCCGCACCGCGAGGGGTTCCTCGAACGCCTCGCTAACTACATCCGGCAGCAGACTGAAGCGAAAAAGGACGACGCATGAGCGCCGCCAGAGACAAACACGATCGTCATCATATCCGCCACGGCCGGGGCGGACCCGATTCGCATCGGCCCGCGGACGAGCCGCACGAGGGCTCCGCCGAAGCCGCCCCCGAGGCGGTCGCGCACCCCGGCGAGATTTCGCAGGCGCTGGCCGAGAAGGAACGCGAGCGCGTGGAACTCGTCGACCGGCTCCAGCGGCTGGCGGCCGAGTTCTCCAACTACCAGAAACGCATGGAACGCCGCGTCCAGGACGAGAGCCGCGAGGCCGTCCGCAGCCTCGTCCTCGACCTCCTGCCCGTCATCGACAACTTCGAGCGGGCCATTGAGAGCGCCGAGAAGGGCCACGACTTCAGGGCCCTGTTCGACGGCGTCCGGCTGGTCCACGATCAGCTGCTGGCGGCCCTCAGGAAGCACGGTGTCGAGCCGATCGAGGCCGCCGGCGGACGCTTCGACCCGGAGCATCACGAGGCCGTCGCCCACCTGCCCAGCGACGAGCACGCCAGCGGCCAGGTCATCGACGAGGTCCAGCGCGGCTACCGCTTCGGCGACCGGACGCTGCGGGCCAGCCGGGTGGCCGTCTCGCGCGGCTCGGGCCAGGATGATGCGGACGGCGACTCGGGTGAAGCGGCCGACGGCGACAAGGACCAGGGGGAATCCGGCGCGAACGAGCCCCGTTAGGGAAGGGATGCATTATGCCGACGTATGAGTATAAGTGCGACGGTTGCGGGCACGCCTTCGAGAAGTTCCAGTCCATTACCGCCAGGCCCGTGCGGACGTGCCCGTCGTGCGGAAAGCGGAAAGTCCGCCGCCTGCTCGGGACGGGGGCGGCCCTCATCTTCAAGGGCTCCGGGTTCTACGCCACCGATTACCGCAGCGGCGCGTACAAGAGCGACGCGAAAAAGGCCGAGGGTGCCGCCGAAGGCGCCAAGGACGCCGCCAAGCCGTGCGCGAAGGACGGTGCCAAGGCGTGTGGCGGCTGCAAGAAGGCCTCCAAGACGTGCCCGAGCGAGGCGTAACGGAAAAGATTCCCGGACCCGTTTTCGGAAGTCCTTGTCGGGATGACCCTCGTGGACGAACGATGCCGATACTGCAACCGGCCGCTCGACGCGGCCTCGCCGGACCATCGCAAGCACCGGCCTTTCTGCAGCCCGCGCTGCCGCATGGCCGAACTCGGGCACTGGCTGGAGGGGCGGTACGTCGTCAGCCGCAACCTGGACGAGGTGGCCGACGATGCGGCCGTGGCCGGCGCCGACGCGCCGCCGCCCGACGGGAACGATATTAGCGCTTGACACGTTCGCCGGCCCGCCCGAATATGGAGCCTGCTGCCGGGCCGCTAAGGGGGGAGCATGCCGCCTCCTGCGGTCCGCTCCCGAATCGGAGCAAGGAGAGTCCCATGTCCGACGAAGGCGCCGAAATGCGGTGCATCGACTGGCGGCGATGCTTCCAGTGCCTGGACATCCTTCGGTCGTTCCGGATGGCGATCCACCCGGCCAGCCTGATCCTGTGTTTGGCGGCGCTGGCGGCCACGTTCTGGTTGGGCGTGCTGGTCGATCAGTTCCCCGCGCCGGTCGGCAATACGGAGGCCAAGGTGGCGGGCGGCAGTTTCTTCGAGAACATGTACCACATCGGCACCGTCACTCTGTGGGGCGACTGGGCCCTGCCGTACGTCGGCGGCGCCACGTGGGACGACTTCTTCGCGTTCCTCATGACGCCGGCCAGCGCGGCCTACAGCCTGGTGGCCCTGGCGGTGGAGTACTGGAAGCAGACGCCGCTCTTCGCGTTCATCAACACGGTGCTCGCGCTAGGCATCTGGGCGCTGGTGGGGACGGCCGTGACCCGAATGGCCGCCGTCCGCGTGGCACGCGAGGAAAGCGTCCCGGCGAAGCAGGCGGTGTGTTTCGCCGTCCGCAAGTGGCCGAGTGCGGTCACCAGCCCGCTCATTCCGTTCGGCGTGCTCGTGTTCCTGGCCCTGGTGATGGGCGCGTTCGCCGGCGTGACGCTTATGGTGCCGTACGTGGGCGAATGGTTGGTGGGGCTCCTGTTCTTCCTGCCGCTGCTCTTGAGCGTGGTGCTGGCGCTGATTTTTGTGGGCGGGGCGTTCAGCGTGGGCCTTCAGTGGCCGACCATCGCGGCCGAGGGGTCCGACGCGTTCGACGCCATCAGCCGGAGCATCTCGTACATCTCCAGCCGGCCGTGGAAGTACCTCTTCTCCACGGTCTTCAGTCTCATTTACGGCTGCGCGACGTTCATCCTGGTGAAGTTCGTGGCGTTCGCGACGCTCTTCATCGCCCACGAGGCGATCTCCATGTTCTCGTGGGGCGAAGGCGACCTGACGGAGAAGATCTCCCGCCTCTGGGATACGCCCACGCTGGCCCATCCGTGGCCTGAGCCGGGCTTCGAGCAGTACTGGTCCGAGCCGGCCGCTTCCTGCGTCTTCATGTTCTGGATCTGGATCGCGCTGGGCCTGATGATGGCGTTCCTCGTCAGTTTCTTCTTCTGCTCGCAGACGGTCATCTACTTCCTCATGCGTAAGGCCGTGGATGCGACCGACACGGAGGAAGTGTACCTGGAAGAGGGCGAAGAGGAAGAACTGCCCCTGGAAGACGCCGGTGAAGAGGCCGGGCCCGAAGCCCCCGAGACCCAGCCGTCGGCACCGCCGCCCGCCGCCGAGCCCGAGCCGCCTGCGGAGGAAACCGGGGGCGAGGACGAGGGCGGGGAAGGGGACACAGAGGAAGGGGAGAAAGAGGAAGAGACGTAACCTCCCTTCTCAGAAGCAGTTGCATCGCAAAACGCGCGGCCCGCAGCGGTCGCGCGTTCTCGTGCGCATGGGCCGCGGCCCCGCCGGCGGCAGGCCTTACACCCGCTCGAACGGCTCGTAGAGCCGCTGGTACTCGTCCTGGGCGAAGCGGTCGGTCATGGCGGCCACGTAGTCGGCGATGGCCCGCTCCAGGCCGTCGCGGTCGGCCCGGGCGCGGTGTTCGGGCGGCAGCATGTCGGGGTCCGTCCGGTAGGCCTCGAAGATGCGCCGCAGGAAGCGTTTCGCCTTGGTCGTCATCCGCACGACGCGGTAGTAGCGGTACACGCGGCGCATGAGGAACGCCTCGAGTTCGGCGATCTTCGGCTCCAGGTCGGCCGAGATGCGGATGAGCCGCAGGTCGGCCCGCCGCACGTCGTCGACGCCCGTCACGCCGGCGTCGCGGACGGCCCGGTCGCTCGTCTCAATGGCGTCGCTGGCCATCAGTTGGATCAGCAGTTTGGCGATGCGGCGGGTCCGCTGGTCCACCGAGAGGTCGGCTAGCGAGGCGGAAAAGTCCGAGGCCGCCTGGCGGAAAATCGCCAGCCCTTCCAGGTCGTCGGGCGAGATGATGCCCATCGTCAACGCGTCGTCGAGGTCGTGGCTGTCGTAGGCGATGGCGTCGGCGACGTCGACCACCTGGCCCTCCAGCGGCGGCCAGCCGTCGTCGAAGCCGTCCGCCGACGACGCGTCGTACGTGGTGGCGTGCTTGGCGATCGACTCGCGGACCTCGTACGTCAGGTTCAGCCCGAGGAACTGCGGGTACGGGTGCTCCAGGACGTCGATGATGCGGACGCCGTGGCGGTTGTGCTCGAAGCCGCCGTGCCCGGCCATCAGTTCCCGCAGGGTCTCCTCGCCGGCGTGGCCGAACGGCGTGTGGCCGAGGTCGTGGGCCAGCGCGACCGTCTCGGTCAGGTCCTCGTTCAGGTTCAGGGCGCGGGCGATGGTCCGGGCGATCTGGGCCACCTCCATCGTGTGCGTCAGCCGGGTGCGGAAGAAGTCGCCCTCGTGCGTCAGGAAGACCTGCGTCTTGTACTCCAGCCGCCGGAACGCCGTCGAGTGGACGATGCGGTCGCGGTCCCGCTGGTAGGCCGTCCGGTACTCGTGTTCGGGTTCGGGATGCTGCCGCCCCCGCGTCTCGGCGCTTCGGGCGGCATGGGGGGCGAGTTCGCGGCGTTCGCGGTCCTCGACGTCCGGGCGGGTCAGCATGATGGGGCGTCCTCGGCGAGCGCCGCGACGACGCGGTCGTACGAGTCCTGGAGCGACTGCGGCAGGACCTTCGTGTCGCCCAGGACCGGCATGAAGTTCGTGTCGCCGCTCCACCGGGGCACGACGTGCACGTGCAGATGCTCCGGCAGACCGGCGCCGGCAGGCCGGCCGAGGTTGATGCCCACGTTGAAACCGTCGGGACGGAACGACCGGCGGAAGGCGGCCATGACGTCGCGCGTGGCCGCCATCAGCGCGAGCATCTCGTCGTCCGAGAGGGTGTCCATCTCGCCCTTGTGCGCGTTCGGCACGACCAGCGTGTGCCCGTTGTTGTACGGGTAGCGGTTGAGGATGGCGAAGACGAGCGGCCGGCGAAGGACCACCAGAGCCCGGCGGTCGTCGTCCGCGTCGCGAGCCGCGCACAGAAAACATCCGCCCGCGGGGCCGTCGCCGTCCATGTCGTCGATGTAAGCCATTCGCCAAGGCGCCCAGAGGCGGTCCATGGATGTCTCTCTCGCGGTCCTGCTGCGGGTTCCAGCATCGGTTTCCCGCGCGGGTGCCACGGAGTGCTCGCACTCCGTGCTCGTCACACCGATTGGCAAGCAATCGGTGGCACCCGGACGGCACACAACCTTGCTGAGAACAAGGCTAGTGGCCGCAGGTGGCGCACGAGCCGGACGAGCAGGTGCCGCACGACGTCGCGCCGCCGCGGCCTTTGCGTGAGTCGCCGCCCGACGCCGCGAACGTCGAGAACTTCTTGTGCACGTTGCGGCTGGAGCAGTGCGGGCATATGGGCGGGCGCCGGGCCGTCATCGAGCGGAACAGTTTCTCGAAGTCTTTGCCGCAGGCGTCGCAGGCAAATTCGTAAATCGGCATGGCCGGAAAACCCTTCGCGTGTAGTCGGTGCAGGCTATTGTATGCCGGCGAGGCGGACGGCTCAAGCGCGAAGACGCCGGTCCCCCCAGCGCCCATGCAGGCGGCGGCTACTCGCGGAGAATCTCCATCGCGGCCAGCAGCGGCCGGGCATCGGCGCCGGGGTCGTCACCGGCGGCCTGGAGGCGGATCGTCAGCGCCGGTCCCGCGCGGACGTGCTCGATGGTTTTGACGAGGGCCCGCTGGGGACCGCCGGCCTCCTTGACCACGTCGAGGTCCTGGATGGCCACCTGCTTGTCCAGAAGCACGCTGAAGATGCGCTGCCCCGGCTCGTCGCGCGCCGGGGCGCAGAAGTGCAGGCGGACGGTGTAGGCTGCCTTGGCCGGCTTCTCGCCGGGCTTCACGTCCTCGGCCTTGGACGCCAGGGGCACGGTGATCGTGATCGTCTTGGACCCCGTCAGGGCATTGGCGTACAGCCAGGGCGTGTCGGTGCCGGCCACAGTCAGCCAGTCGGAGTTGCCCAGGGTCTCGTAGTCTGCGCGGCCGCCGTCGGTCGCCATGGGCAGGTCGAACACCAGGACGAGGCGGTCGGCGTACGGCCGCGGATACGCCAGCCACAGCGTACCGTCGGGCGCCCGCCGGTCGCCGGGGGCGCCGAAGTTGACGGCCAGGTGGCGGACGGGCAGGACGGGCCCGTCGGCGCTGGCCATCCCCCACACGCGGCTGGTGGTGCGGTGCTTGAACGCCACGGTGCACTGGAGGGCGAACGGGCAGATGCAGCCGCTGGCGGCCTCGGGCATCAGCACCAGGCCGCATGCCGGGATGCAGTTGATCCAGCATCCTGGCCGGTGGGCGCCGAAGTGGGCCGTCCCGTCGTCGCTCGCCAGGTCGTAGTAGGCCGTCGAGCCGGAGCGGAAGAACAGCGTGTTCGGGCATCCGGCGATGTTGCCGCAGTGATGCCCCGGCCGCGACATCTGCCACCGGCCGTACGCGCCCGTGATGGGATGGCGGCGGGTGCGGGCCTCGCCGGTCCGCAGGTCGTACGCCCAGGGTTCGGCGTAGATGGTGTCGCCGACGACCAGGGGCCGGCTGCGGTAGCCCTTGCGGTCGGACCAGAGTTCGTGGCCGTCGGCGGCGTCGAGGGCGATGAGGCTTCGGCGCGAGAATTCGCCTGCCATGAACTCCTTCCAGAAGTGACCGTTCCACGGCTGCCCGCACAAAAGGACCACTCCCCGCACGGCCATGGCGGTCAGGTCGCCGCCGGCCTGGCTGATCTTGACGCAGTCGCCCACGTACACCGGCCGCTGCCAGAGCGGTTCGCCCGTGGCCATGTCGAGGGCGACGACCAGCCGGACGTCGGCCGGCACCGGCTTGCCGCGGTTGTCGATGCGCTTCTTGGGGTCGATGCCCGCCAGGGCCTTGTCGCGCTGGGCCGCCGTCACCTTCTTGTCCACGTAGATGACCCGGCCGTCGGCGGCGCAGATGGTCGTTTCCAGCAGCGTGCCGGCCTGCTGCTGCCAGCGGACGGCGCCGCTCTCGGTGTCGAGGGCGAACAGCAGACCGCCCCGCGTGCTGCCGAGCAGCAGGTTGCCGACCACGGCCACGTACCGCCACGCGGGCTTGGCGTCGCCTTCGGGTGGCTGGTACGTCCGGACGGTCCTGCCGGTGGCGGGGTCGAGGCGCAGGCACCGTTCGCCGACGGCGACGAAGAGGGCGTCGTCGCGGGCCGCCAGGTTCGAGCAGTTGGTCTTCAGGCCGAGGCGCTGCGCCCCGGGCATCTCGCGCCGCCACAGCGGCACGCCGTTGTACGCGTCGTACGCGAGGACGACGTTCTCGCCCTCGACGAACATCCGTCCGCCGACCGCCAGCGGCGAGGCGTTGCTGGCGTGGCGGCTCGGCATCTCGCCGGGTCCCGGCCGGCCGAACCACAGGACGCCCAGCGGCGCGCGGACCAGCGCGTCGTCCGACGAGGCCGTGTTTCCCACGTCGCCGTATTCGTGGGTCCATTGGCCGGCGTCCTTAAGCGCGCCGCGGCGAAGAGCGACCCATTGGGCCGTGGCGGTCTCCGGTTCAGCCTCGCCAACGCGCTCCAGGTCCTGAGCCAGCGCCTTCATCCACGCCTGCATGCCGGCGGGGGGCTTCGCGCCGGGCGACGGATTCTCCAGCAGGATGACGCCGCCGCACGGCTTCAGCATGGTGGCCACGTCCTCGGCCGGGACGGTCGGCTCGCCCGCGAAGAAGCCGGCCTCGCAGATGACCAGGTTCGCGAAGTAGTCGCTGTAGGGCAGGGGCCCCGCCGGGCAGTGCATGACCGTGACGCCGCTGCCCGCCACGCCGCCGGCCGTCAGGGCCTTGCGGATGGCGTCGGCCCGCTTCGCGTCGGCCACCGGCATGAGCAGGTGGAGGTCCGTCTTCCGCGCCAGTTCGAGGGCGAGCCGGCCGTCGCCACCCAGCACCAGGCCGTAGCCGCGCGCGAGGTCGAACGACTTGACCATATCCTCGGCCACCTGGCGGCGGGCGTTGTTCAGCGCGGGCTGCGGGAACGGGGCAGCGACCGGCTCGACCTTGACGGTCTTGCCCGCCCCCTCCGCGCCCGGGATGAAGGCGTAGATGCGGCCGGTGTCGGTGCTGACGAGGAGCCGGCCTTCGGCGACCGCCAGGCCGCGGGCGCAGCCGTCGACCTTGGCGGACCACGTTTCCTCGCCGGTGTCGGCCGCCAGGGCGATGACCGTGCCGTCGCCGCCGACGAGAAGCGTGTCGCCGGCCAGGGCGACGGCGTCGCACGCGGTCGAGGGTTTGCGCCAGCGGGTCCAGGTGTCGGGGGCCTTGGCCTCCTTCTGGCGGTCGGCGGCCAGTTGTTTGATCTGGGCGGGAATTCTGTCGGCCTTGGCCTTGACGCCGGGCTCCTTCGTCCGCTGGGCCTCGGCCTGGAGCCGACGGTGGTCGCGGTTCAGGCGGTTGATGCGGTCCGCCAGGTCGCGCAGCGTGCCGTGATGGTGCGTCCAGGCCTGGCGGTCCAGGGCGACCGCGTCCTTTCCGTCAAGCATGTAGATGCACTCTTCGGCGACCACCAGGCGCCGGGTGCCGGCGGCGTTGGCGCTGGCGGCCAGGCCTTCGTTGAAGACCATCCGGCCGCTCTTGGCGTCGATGACGGTGATCTGCTCCGTGCCGTTGAAGAGCAGCCCGTCGGCCAGCACGTTGTAGGTGCCGCCGAAAAGGCCCGTGCCGCGCCAGTTCAGCGTCGGCTGATACAGGAACTCGCCGCTCGATGCGTCGAAGGCCGCCGGCATGGCCCGGCCCGACGGCAGAAACAGGCGGTCGGCCGAGATCAGCAGGTACCCCTGGGGCGAAATCGTCCCCATGCCGCCGCGGCCGTACGTATCGTTCTTCCATCGCACGGCACCCGTGGCGGCGTCGACCGCGTACAGGAACAGGCCCTCGCCGGGAAAGACGCCGGCGCCGAATACGGCCGCGCCGCCGGCCACGGCCACGCCCGTCCGGACGGGCCAGAGCGAGATCATCCGGCCGTTGCCGAGGACCATCTCGCGGGTCGGGGTGGCGTCGAACGTCCACACCACGCCGCCGTCTTTCGCGGACAGGCAGTACACCCGGCCGTCGTCCGACCCGACGTAGACCCTCCCGTCGGCCGCGGTCGGGGCGCAGCGGATGGGGCCCTCGGTGGCGAACCGCCAGCGGACCGCGCCGGTACGGGCGTCGAGGGCGTACACGTGCCCGTCGGCCGATGACCCGAAGTACACCGACGCGCCGGCCGCCGCTACGTGGAACGCATCGTCGAACCGCATGCGCGGCAGTTCCAGGACGCGTTCGACGGGCTTGGGTTGCGGGTCGCCCCAGGCGTGCTCCGGCGGCGCGGTCGGCACGAAGACCCAGTCGAGCGCCAGCGGCGGCGCGAGCGATTCCCCCGCGATACCGCTTCGCGACGCATCGTGGCGGTACGCGGGCCAGTCGGCGGCCAAAGCGGCGCCGGCGGCGGCAAAAACGGCGGCCAACACGGCCGCCAGCCACAGGGTCCGGGCGACAGGGCGAGTGCTGCGCATAGGGCCTCCAGGAATGACCGTGGGCGGCAGGATGACACAGGCCGCCCGGTGCGTCCCCTCGCGGACAACGTCTATTGGTATACCGCGCCCCGCCCGTCAGTCAACCGGAATGCACGGCAGGACGCCGCCGGACGGGGCGTCCGGCCGGCACAAAATTGGCGAATCTCCGGGCTATATATCGTTGCCGCCGATTTCGCCCGGCAGGTACAATGTCCGCGGCCCGTCCGGCCCTTCGGGAGAGGCGCCGGGCTGGGGCCCAAGGAGATCGGCCATGGACTGGAGACGCAGACGCGTACGCCTTGTGGTCGGCCTGGTGATGACGATGGTGCTCGTGGCCCCGGTGGTCGTCCGGGGCCAGGATGACGAGGAGCCGGACCTGGACGTCCCGTACGTCCCGACGAACCAGGCGGTGGTCGAGCAGATGCTGAAGATGGCCCGGGTGAACGCCGCCGACTTCGTCATGGACCTCGGCTGCGGCGACGGGCGGATCGTCGTGACGGCCGCCAGGCTGTACGGGGCCCGGGCGATAGGCGTCGACCTCGACCCGCAGCGCATCAAACAATCGAACCGCAACGCCAGGAAGGCCCGCGTGACCGACCTCGTCACGTTCGAAAAGGCCGATATCATGCAGACCGATATCCGCCGGGCCAGCGTCGTGACGCTCTTCCTGCTGCCCGAGGTCAACCTGATGGTCCGGCCGCGGCTGTTCGCCCAGTTGGCCCCCGGCACGCGAATCGTCTCCAACGGCTTCGACATGAGCGACTGGCACGCCGACCTGACGGTGAACCATCCGCGCGCGTACGAGAAACGCATCTACTTCTGGCTCATCCCGGCGCCGGTGGGCGGCACGTGGCAGTGGCAGACCACGTTGGGCGACCAGACCCTTGGCTCGACACTCCGCCTCGACCAGCAGTTTCAGACCGTCCAGGGAACCCTCCAGAGCGGCGGCGCCCAGGAAACGCCCATCACCAACACCGTTCTCAGCGGCCGCGACCTGGCGTTCGTCGGCACGCTCCGCATCGGCCAGGACGACGTGGCCGTGGCGTACCGCGGCAGCGCGGTCGGCGACGCCGTCCAGGGCACCCAGGAGGTTCGCGGCGGTCCGCACGCCGGCGTGTATCCGTGGACGGCTCGGCGTGAGCCGGCGGACGTGTGCGGCCAATGGGAGGTTGAGTCGAAGGCCCTGCCGAAGGGGTCCGGCACGCTCTGCCTCCGCCGCGACGGCACCGGCCTGGCTGCCGCGTTCGTCCGCAAGGGGGCGAAGGACGAGGTCCCGCTGGCCGGCTTCTATGCATGGGGCACCAGCGTCCGCGTCGAAGTGCCGACCGAGGACGGCGTGCGGATCCTGCGCGGCTCGCTCGGGCCCGACGGCGGCACCGGCACCGTCACGGCCGAGGACGGCGAGGCCACCACACCGTGGTCCGCCAAGCGCCGCGAGGCCGAGTGACCGTCTCGCAGAAGAGACATCCGGGGGTGCGACCGATTGCTTGTCCATCGGCGCGATCGGCACGGAGTGCAAGCACTCCGTGGCACGCGCCACGGGCGATGGGCTGTTTCCGGAAACGGCGCTAGGCCGTCGCCATCCGAAACGGCTTGCCGAGCCGCAGCGTCCGCTCGTACGCGTCGGCGAAACCCCGCGGGGCGAAGTCGTCGGTGTGCAGGACCAGTTGGACGCGGACCGCGTCGCTGCCGTCCGTGAACGTCAGCAGGCGGCTCATGGGCGACCGGCCGGCGTGGTGCCGCGTCAGCGCGCACGCGTTGATGAAGGTGACCCCCCACTTGCGCTCGATGGGCGTCCGGCCGCTGAGGCGGTCGTCGGGATACGTGTGCGTGTGCCCGCCCAGCCACAGGTCGATGGCTCCCGGATGCTCCGCCAGGTGCGTTTCGAACGCCCCCGCGTCGGGCTTGCCGTCCACGAAGTACAGGTACGACGCCCCCTCGGGCGCGCCGTTCGGAAAGTAGCCGTGATAGGCGAAGGCGTACTTGCCACGGCGGACGCCCTTGGGCGGGCCTCCGCCCGGCCCGGGCCGGCCGGTGCCCTCCCACGGCCCCGAGCCGACGGTCGTTTCCTTGAGCATGTGGTGGTGGGCCGATACGATGACGGCGTCGCGGTCGGCCTCGACCGACCGCCGCCACCACTGGAACGTCTCGCCCGTGACCGCGCCGGCAGGGTAGCCGCCGCGGGCGCCGGCCTGGCCGCGGCCGACGGGCGGTTCCAGGTCGTTGCGGTCGCTCATCATGAGGAACAGGAGGTTGCCCGCGCGGAAGGCGTACCGCTCCCACGTGCCGGCAATGGGAAACGGGCGGCGCGACGCGTCGACGCCCGACCGGGCCGTGTGGTCCCCCGTCGGGTCGACCCACGTCCGGTGCCAGGCGTAATCGGGATCGGCGTCGTGGTTGCCGGCGAGGCAGTAGAACTGCTCGCGTCGATGGGTTCGGAGGGCGGCGAACTGGCGGACGACCTCGCGGCCTTCGGCCTCGTCCGGGAAGCCCTGCGAGCCGGCGATGTCGCCCAGGTGGAGGGCGATGTCCCACGCAAAGCCGCCCGGCCCGGCCTGTTCCGACTGGCGGATGGCGTGGGCGAGGCTCTCGCGCCCGTGGCGGCGGTCGGTGCCCACGTGCGCGCAGCCGGCGACCCACACACGGAAGACTGTCGGTCCGGCGCCGGCGTCCTTGCGGGTTTGTGTCGCGCCCGACGGCAGGCCGTGGGCGGCGGCCAACGCAGCGGCACCCGAACCGGCCGCGGCCAGAAATCGGCGCCGCCTCACCATGGCGGTGGCTCCCCTGGAATGTTCCCACCATCAGGGTATCGCGGCAGGGCGTGGCGTCAACCCGTTTTGCCACCCGGCCGGTGCGCCGTCGGGGAATCCCGTGGACGCGACGCGGAAAGACGGTAAGATTCAGTAGTTGCGGCGGTGGCCGGCGCAACTGCCGACGCGTGATGCGGATGAGGCAAGGTGGTCAGAAAAGGGAACACCATGAAACGGCGCGACTTTCTGAAGGCGGCGGCGGGCGGACTCGTCGCAGCAGGCGCCCTGCCGGCGCTCGGCGCGGCCGGGTCCGGCGGGCGGAAGCCGAACGTCGTCATCCTCTTCATCGACGACCTGGGCTACGGCGACCTGGGCAGTTTCGGCTGCACCGATATCCCCACGCCGCACATGGATTCGCTGGCGACCAGCGGTGTCAAGTGTACGCATTCGTACATCACCAACCCGCCATGCTCGCCCAGCCGGTGCTGCCTGATGACGGGCATGTACATCCAGCGGTTCGGGAAGTCGGGCATGGCCCGCGGCCTGCCCATCCCCAAGGACCACCCCACGCTGGGCGAGTTCATGCGCGACGCCGGCTACGTGACCGGCATGATCGGCAAGTGGGACATCGGCTGCTGGACGCAGGGCCCGCTGGACCGCGGGTTCATGGAGGTGGCGCGGTCGGCCCCGTCGAAGAAGCCGTTCATCTGCGTCCGCCAGGATGGCAGCGAGGTTTTCCGGACCGACCTCGACGGCGATTACATGGCCGAGTTCATCGATCGGAACCGCGACAAGCCGTTCTTCCTCTACTTCTCGCCGAACGCGGTTCATTCGCCCAGCCGCGATACGCCCGCCCGCTACCAGAACCGGTCCAAGGCCACGGGCAAACGCAAGGCCCTGGCGGGGGCCATCATCGCGGTCGACGACGCGGTCGGCAAACTCCTGGCCGTGCTCAGGAAGTACAACCTCCAGGAGAACACGCTCATCTTCCTGACGGGCGACAACGGCCCGAACCTCGGGGA
>Ga0180434_10003928_pt1 | contig 18482 bp, 13 predicted proteins | sample SS_ome_7_FD_132453 | JGI IMG/M metagenome (GOLD analysis project Ga0180434, IMG submission 132453) | Hypersaline lake sediment archaeal communities from the Salton Sea, California, USA - SS_1_D_2 metaG | ecosystem: Environmental > Aquatic > Non-marine Saline and Alkaline > Hypersaline >...
ACCTTTTCCTTTTGCTTCTGCCATCTCTTCGAGCCGACCTTGCTCAGGCTCGGACGTTTCGGGCTGGTCCCTATGTATTTCTGCACGAGAGCGATGTTGCGGACCGAGACCTGGATCTTGGCGTCGTTTGCATACCCAATGGTGAGGTATTCCTCCACGCCGCCTTTTTCCTGGATGCTCTTGGTTCCCAAGAACTTGCCGATGCCGTAGGAGGCGTGCACGACATAGTCACCCGGCTGCAAGTCGGATAGCGTGTCGATCGGGGCGGTGGTTCGCGCCGGCTTGCGCCTTCTGCGCAGGGCGAATTGGCCGAACAATTCGTGATGGCTGATTACAATCGTATCAAGCGAACCAACGACGAAGCCTTGATGAACAAATCCCAAAATCAGCTTGAAATTCGCGGGAATGTGCTTATTGAGCTCCTTTACAATCTCGCCTACCCGGCTGATTTCCGCGGGACTTTCGCAGTAAAGCAGCACCTTTTTGCCCGCTTTGGCTTCATCGACCAAATCCTGCAGCGCCGCCTTGTGTCCCGCCCACACCGAGGTCGCTTTATGCTCGTACTGCTGCACGCTTTTGACGTTCACCTTGATGTAGTCACTCGGATCGCCCGCAGCGAATCTTGATATATGTAGCTGTGTAAATCTGCCGGCCGCGTCGTAGATATCGGTCCAGCTATAGAGCCTCTCCGGCTGTTCGGCCCGCTGGCAAAATATATGCGCAACTTCCTCGACGTCGCCGGGCTCTTCGAGAATGACGACGGCGTCGCTCGGCAGGATATTGATAAACAACTCTCGCTGCTCAGCGGCAGTCCCACATATTGCGGAAACGATCTGGACGCTCTCTATTTGCCCGGTGGAGCGCTGGGTATCGAGATTAATCTCGCGGACGCTTTCTATCGTGTCGCCAAAGAATTCAACCCGGATCGCTTCGACGCCGTCAGTCGATGGGCTTCGTTCTCGCTCATTCAAGAAGGTCTTGGCGCCGGCCAACGGTGCATAGATATCCACGATGCCGCCCCGGCGGGCAAATTGGCCCGGCAGGTCGATCTGGTCGACACGCTCGAAGCCGTTCTCTACCAGCCACCGCACGACGTGTTCGGGCGACGCTGTCACGCCGGTCTCGATGGGAAGCGAGCTTTGCTGCAGGGCTTGCGGCTTGGGCACCGGCTGACAAAGCGCCTGCACCGAGGCCGGAATAACAGGGCCGCCCTCGTCCGGACCAGATGCGGGATGCGAGAGACGAGAGACGAGCTTCAGTCGCTCGGCTCTGGTTTCATCGGTCGCATCGGCCAGCTCTTCTTCGCCCTCCCACGCGGCCAGGGCCTGGACTTCCTCGCAGCCGAACGTCTGCAAATCGTCGACGGCTTTGTCGGCGTCTTCAATGTGCGGGCAGACATAGAGAATCGGCCGGGCGAGCCTCTGGGAAATGTGTGCAGCCAGCAAGCGCGCAAAGGACCCCCACGTCCCCTCGACTTTTACCGCCCCCTTGTCTTTGGCGGCTTCGAGCCGGGAGATGATCTGCGCAACCGCCTTGTCCTGCTCAAGATTCATAGAATCCTTAAGCCACAAATCCAGTATACCGTATGGTGGTGATTCAGGCGAGGGTGTTTTTAGCAGATGTATACGCTGGTTTGGCGTAGCTAAATGATTATTGAACCGCCTCGGGCTAACGTGCGGCGGAGCTTCTGCGTGTCCACGTCCACTATGCGCACACCGGCATCCAGCGCCAGATAGCAAGCAGTGCCGGCTGCCTCGCCGGTCTGGTTCATGTTGACCATGACCCGCACTGCGGAAAAGGCCTCTATGTCGGCATCCAGCATCCTTCCGGCAACGATGAGATTGCGGCAGCGCGGCGGAACCAACGAGCGATATGGAATTTGGTAGAAAGTTGGGTTGGTGGATGTTTTTTCGCGCCATCGGCTGCTTGCCGATGTATGTCCCGGCCGACTGTATACTTGGGTTCCATCCAGATACTTGAAGGTTATCCCCGGCTTGTCTTGATGGTGGATGTCAACGCGATAGCTTCCATTGGCAATGGCATCAGCAAATCGTTTGCCGTGGAGCACATCATCTCCGCTTAGCTGATACCGACACCGCACGTGCCGGGTCTCACGGATGCCGATCTGGGACGGCAACGCCTGCAGGGCGATTCGGTTGTCCGGAGCGTATTTCCGCAAGATATCCATTATAGCTCGCACCTGTCGGCGGCCTTCTATTTCCGCCCTGGTTAGCTGCTCCGCGTCAGCGCAGTTCACGCCGTACACGCGCGTGCCGGCCAGCATATAGACATCCGACCCCGGCACACCGCGACCCCAGACAAAACCTTCGGGCAGCTTGAATTCCTCACGATGCTCGCGCAGCAGTTGATGCAGCTTTCCTGCGGGCAGGTTCAGCCCGGAAAAGGTCGCGCAGGTGGTCGGAGGCTGCAACTGGTCCCGCACGTATGTCGCAAGGCCCAGCCTGCTACACAAATCGGCGTCGCCTGTGGCATCGATGAACATCGCGGCCTTGATCGCGCTGCGGCCCGATTTGTTCTGCACAACAACCGCTTCCAAGCGGCCGTCTCTAACGTATGGTGCGCAGAAGAACGTGTGCAGAAAGGGCTTGACCTTGGCTTCACGGATCATCTCGTCCAATTCGATCTTCATCTCGCTCGAGTTGAACGCAAAGCCGGCGCTGCGGCTCCTGCCGGTTTCCTTCACTGCGCCGCGTTTTTTCATTCTCTGCATCAGCTCTTGCGTAAGTCCGGCAATAATTTGACGCTTGAACTCCGTGTCCATCAGGCTGTGCCACACATTAACCAGCGAGTTCGTGGCGGTTCCGCCGAAACAGTTTTGCCTTTCTACAATCGCTACTTTTGCGCCCAGACGAGCGGCCCGGATGGCGGCAAATACGCCGGTGCAGCTTCCGCCCACAACACAGATATCGCATTCGTGCGCGACCGGAATATCCCGCGCCTCTTCGCGGACTGAGTGGGTGCTCTCGTCGTCCGCAGCGCGCCCACTGATTTGTCCGGCCAAGCCGGTCCGTCCACGATGCAGCAATGCAGCACCGCCGAGGCCAATCGTTTTGAGAAACTTGCGGCGTGTCGTACCTATAGCGGCCATGTTTGTGTCCTCCTTTATCCGGGTGGACCAATTATACGCCGAAGCTGGTTCCGACGGCAAGGGCGGCTTTGATAAGGTGGTGGCTTCGCGGCACGGTTCTTACTTTGCCGGCCACGCGCGAAAGGGAAATGCTGGAAAGCTTGCCGCCTTTTAGCACGACCAGATGGCCCTCGACGCCTTTCATCAGCAGCTCAATAGCCTTATGGCCGAAGTTGGTGGCCAGCACGCGATCAAAGGGCGTGGGCGTGCCGCCTCGCTGCACGTGGCCCAGAATCACCGCTCTGCACTCCAGGCCGGTACGCTCGCTGATCTTACTCGCCAGAAGGTTGCCGACTCCTCCCAGCCGAACCGGGTCGGGGCTGTAGGCAAGCTGCTCGGCGATGACCATTTTGCCGCCCTTTTGTTTTGCTCCCTCCGCCGCCACGATGATGCTGAATCTCTTGCCGCGCTGTGATCGGCCGCGCACATATTCGCATATCTTACTTAGATGAAAGGGCAGCTCCGGCAACAGAATAACGTCGGCCCCGCTGGCTACGCCTGCATGCAGGGCGATCCACCCGGCGTATCTGCCCATGACCTCGACGATCATGACGCGATGATGGGAGCTTGCTGTGGTATGAATCTTATCGATGGCCTCGGTGGCGGTGTTGACGGCGGTGTCAAAGCCAAAGGTAATGTCGGTCCCGTAGAGGTCGTTGTCAATCGTCTTGGGCACGCCCATAACGTTGACGCCCTTTTTGGCGAACCGGGCCGCCGATGCCATAGTCCCGTCGCCGCCGATGCAGGTCAGCGCGTCGATACGGCGTTTCCGGAGGGCCCTGACACACTTGTCGGAAACGTCTCTGGTCTGTGTTGATTTGCCGACGGTCACCAGATGGTTGAACGGATTGGCAACGTTAGACGCACCCAGAATCGTTCCGCCGACCGTCAAGATGTTGCTCACATCGTTATAGGTCAGCACCTGCATCCGGTCTTCAATCAACCCGAGATACCCATCCTGTATGCCCCAGACTTTCAGGCCAAACTTGGCAATGGCGGTCTTGGTGACGGCCCGAATGACGGCATTGAGGCCCGGGCAGTCTCCGCCTCCGGTCATTACGGCAATAGATTTGATGCTCGTGTCCTTCATCGCGTTTTGTTTGTCGTTTGGCGCTGGATCAGGTGACGAGTTTCTTGGCGGCAGCGATCACATTTTCGGCGGTGATGGCGAACTTCTCGAAGCAGACTTTGCCGGGAGCTGACGCTCCGAAGCCGGACATGCCGACGAAGGTGCCTTTTTCGCCCAGCCATTTATGCCAGCCGAGTTCCACGCCGGCCTCAATGCCGACTCTCGCCTTTACCTGCCGCGGCAGAACGGAGTCTCTGTACTTATGGCTTTGCTTCTCAAATAGCTTCCAGCAAGGCATACTCACGACCGAGGCCTGGATATTTTCTTTTGCCAGGCCTTCGGCTGCGCACAGCGCGACGGAGACTTCCGAGCCGCTGGCCAGAAGCAGCACATCCGGTGTGCCCGCCCCGGCCAGAACGTAAGCCCCTCTGCTAAGATTCACCGCAGAAGCGTACCTATCCTGGTCGATAACCGGCAGTCCCTGGCGGGTCAGAAGTAAAGCCAGCGGACCTTCTCGATACTCCAGGGCAAATTTCCAGGCTTGTGCGGTCTCGTTGGCATCAGCAGGGCGGATGACCATCAAATTCGGCATGGCCCGCAGCGCCGCCAGTTGCTCTACCGGCTGATGAGTCGGCCCATCCTCGCCCAGGCCGATACTGTCGTGGGTGTAAACGAATATGGTAGGATATCTGGAAAGGGCCGCCACCCGGACCGCCGCTCGCATGTAATCCGAGAAAACCAGAAAGGTCCCGCCGTACGGCCTTACGAGGCCGCTGACGGCCATGCCGTTCATGATGGCCCCCATCGCGTGCTCTCTGACTCCATAATGGATGTACCTGCCGTCACGCGAATCTTTTTGGAAGTCCTTGGCTTCAGCAAACTTCGTATTGTTGGAGGGGGTCAAGTCCCCCGAACCGCCGATGACCAGCGGCAGCTTCGGCATCAGAGCATCGAGCACCTTGCCCGACGCTTTGCGGGTGGCGATGGAGCTTCCCGCCTCGAATTTCGGCAGAATCTCATCGAGCTTGACTGGCAGCTTGCCCTCAGCAGCCTCGCGGAACTGCTGCGCCAGGTCAGGATGCTGCTTGCCATACTTATCAAACAACTTGCTCCAGGCTTCTTCGGCTTCTTTGCCTTTCTCGACGGCTTTTCGCGTATGGCTAAGAACTTCTTGAGGGATATCGAAGGTCTTCTCCGGGTCCCAGCCGAATCGTTCCTTGGTCGCCTTGATTTCATCCTCGCCTAATGGCGAACCGTGCGCGCCGGCAGTGTCCTGTTTGTTCGGACAGCCGTAGGCGATATGCGTCCGCAGCTTGATGATCGACGGCCGCTCGTCTTGCTTCTTTGCTTTCTCCAGCGCTTTTTCGAAGGCTTCCATATCGTTCCCATCGCCGGTGATGTCCTGGACGAACCAGCCGTACGCCTCGTAGCGTTTGGCCTGATCCTCGGTAAACGCCAACTCCGTCGGCCCGTCGATGCTGATGTGATTGTCATCGTAAATCACGATCAGATTATCGAGGCCCAGGTGTCCTGCAAGCGAGCTGGCCTCGCCGGATACGCCCTCTTCCAGGTCACCATCGCTGGCAATCACGTAGATGTTGTAATCGATAATGGGCAAGCCGTCGCGATTGAAATGGTCGGCCAAATACTTCTGTGCTATAGCCATTCCCACCGCATTGGAAATGCCCTGGCCCAGAGGGCCGGTGGTAACTTCCACGCCGTGAGCCGGGGCATACTCCGGGTGTCCCGGGGTCTTACTACCCCATTGCCGAAAGTTCTTCAGCTCATCCAGGCTCATATCGTAGCCGGTCAAGTGCAAAAGCGCGTACAGCAGCATGCTGCCGTGGCCCGCCGAGAGCACGAAGCGGTCCCGGTTGTGCCAGTGTGGATTGGCCGGATTGTGCTTGAGGTGTCTATCCCATAATACATACGCCGCCGGCGCCATGGCCATCGGCATTCCCGGATGTCCGGAGTCGGCCTTCTGCACCGCATCCGCACAGAGAAAACGAATCGTATCCACACAGAGTTGATCGAGTTCCGACAATCCTGGATTCTTCACAGATTCCTTCATCGCACACTTCCCGAAATTGACCATGCCAATACATTTTTTGACGCTTAAGATAAAGGCCGTATAATACGCTCGGCTGCCTGTTTTCGCAAGGCTTTTATCAGCCGCTGCGCTGCCGTTGGGCGACCAGATTTTGTGGCAGGTCCTTGTCATTGCGAGCCCCGACTTGTCGGGGCGTGGCAATCTCAAGACGATCAATGCAAGAGATTGCTTCGGTCGCTTCGCTCCCTCGCAATGACGATGGTAGACAGAATCCTCTCAGGAATAGGCTTACACAATGCCACAGAGATTAGTCACCCACCAGCGCCGCTGCGCCCGAGGCTTTCAGTTGCACAGAACAGAAACATGGTGGAAAGAATAGAAAACTTCAGCTGGAGTCGAACCCGGCAAGCTTAATACTTCGCAGGATAAAGGACCTTTGCAATGATGCAAGGCAATGATGAGCAGATGCAGGGAAGAAGCCGGCACGATGTTTCGATCATTCGGCCGCAAGTTCGCAACCAGGACATTACCATGCGCGGCGGGGGTTTCTCTCCGGAACGGTTGAAGGCGATTAAGAAAGGGCTGCACACTCTGCACACGCTGGAGCTAATGGCGCAGAATATCTACAAGTTCCAGATCACCAAGAAACCCGGCGAACTGAATCGCCAGCTCATTGCCGCCATGTGCAACGAAATGACACACTACCAGGATTTCCAGGTCAAGCTTCTCGAATACGGTTTTCGGCCCAGTATATGGAGGCCGGTGTATTGGTTCGTCGGATTTGCATTCGGCTTCGGCTCGCGCATGCTGGGCAAAAAGGCGATTCTCAAGACCGGCATTTGGGTGGAGGCAAAAGCGGTCCACCATTATAGCGAGCTTCTGAGCTCCATAGATTGGGACGAAGATTCCCGCCGCATCATCGAAAAAGACCGGGCCGACGAACACGGTCATATCAGCCGCTGGAAAAACCTGCTCGAATCAAGTTAGCAGGCGCCGCAGAAAATCCTCTCTCCGGCAAACGCCGAGAGAATCGCGAATTTCGTGAACTTATGCGTTGAATGCGCATCTGTATATGATGAGAATATCGCATGGACTCACGTGAGCAACTCATCGAACAAATGCTGATCCTTCGCTGTCAGATGGGCGATAAGGACGCCTTCGCCACCTTGATCGAACGATACCAGAGGCCGCTCCGTTACTTCATCAGCCGCTTGCTGGACGATGCGCAGGTGTCCGAGGATATATTGCAGGAAACCTGGCTGTCCGTGGTTAAGCGGATACACAGGCTAAGAAAGACTGAGGCCTTCTCAACCTGGCTGTATCGCATCGCGCGAAACAAGGTATATCACCAGCTCAGAAAGAAGAAGGTCTGGTCCGAGCTCAACGAAAACATTCCGGCTCCGGATGAAAATGAAGCCGATGTTGTCTGGCTCGAAGACATCGCAAAGGTTCACCGGTGTTTGAAAGAGCTTCGGCCGGAGCATAAAGAGGTGCTGATGTTGCGATTTCTGGAGCAAATGTCGTACGACCAGATAGCACAAGTAGTCAACTGCACTATCGGCACGGTCAGGTCACGCATTCATTATGCCAAACGCGCGCTTAAAAAAGAAATGGAGACATAAAAAATGGCAGACGAGACTGATATGAAAGGAGAACTCCTTAAACAAATGGATGGCGATTCAGCCGGGGCGTCCGATACAAAACCAGATTCAGCGCAGAGGATTATCGAGATGTATGGGGCTCAAGTTAGGCGGCTGAAGTGGATGACCGCAGTAAGCTGGCTGATCACAATCCTGTACTTTCTGACCATGCACATGTTGAAGGATGCTTTGCTGGAGAACGACCTTCAATATTTTCTTACCAGAGATGCATTCTTACTCATGCGTTACTCAGATATGGGATTGAAGGTACTGCTCGTAATTGCTGTTATCCTCACTGTTGCACTGTACCTCAAATCGAGAACCCTAACGATACAACAGATTTCTGCCCGGTTGGCCGGCATCGAAGAACAACTCAAGAAGATGTCACACGGGTAATGATCTTGGTGAGCAGAGACACACAGCGCTGCAAAGTTGATTTTCTCAGGTTTTTCTGCTCCGCCTCGTCAGGCGCCTTTCGCTCTTTGTGCCAGCTCGTCGCAGCGCTTGCGCAAGTGCGTCAAGACCCGGGCGTATTCCTTGTCGCCGGCCAAATTGGCGGTCTCATGTGGGTCGCTGTCCAAATCGTAGAGCTCCTCGTAGTCGTGGTCGACATAGCGGGCGTATTTGTAGCGCTGCGTACGGAGAGCTTCGCTTTTTGGGATTCCGGGATGATTGAACGGATGCTCATAAAAGAACTCCGTCCGCCATTCGGGCGTTTGACCACGAAGCAGCGGCACAAGGCTTTGGCCCTGCATCTGTTGCGGCACCGGGACAGCGGCCAGCTCAAGGATTGTCGGCGCAATATCAATGTTGAGTGCAAACTGCCCGCAAGTGACACCACGGTGCTTCCTCCGTGCCCGAGGGTCGAGTACAAGAAGCGGCACGCGGATGGATTCCTCGTGCGGATACCATTTGCCCGCCAGGCCGTGCTCGCCAAGATAAAAACCGTTGTCCCCGGAGAAAACGATGACCGTGTTATCATCTAAGCCGAGCCGGGCAAGCTCCTCGCGGATTCTTCCAACGACCACATCAACACCGGCAATCAAACGATAATAGCCCTTGACCGACTCTTGATACTTCTCCGGCGTAGAAAAGCGTATCTGCCAGCGTCGGCGAGCTTCCGAGGTGCGAAGGAATTCGGGCAGAGCTTCAAAATAGCGAGGGGCGGCCGTTTCCGGAACAGGGATAGTGACATCGCTATACATGTCTTCATACGCCCGGTCGTAAATGAACTGCCGCGGATCGGCATCCTGAACGTGCGGTGCTTTGAAACTGACCGACAGGCAGAACGGCTGCTTCTCTGAACAGGTTTGCAGGAATTCAAGGGCCTGGTCGCCCATTATCTGGGTCAAATGTTTGTAGTTGCCGTTTTCGTCTTTGCGCTCGTACGGGGAGCACTGACCGGGGCAGCCGCGCCAGAAATCATACTCGTCGCCGGGGAAGTCGCGGCCCCGGCCGACGCCATATTTGCCCACAAAACCGGTACGGTAGCCTGCATCCTTGAGCAGCAGAGGGTAAGTCCGGGCAAGAGCTTCGTCTGAGAAACTGGTCGCAAAGTCGCTTATTCCGTGCCGGCGAACCCACTGGCCCGAAAGGATGCTGGCCCGACTGGAGGCACAGATGCTAGTGGTGACAAAGGCGTTGGTGAACCGCACACCGTCGGCGGCCAACGCATCCAGGTTCGGCGTATGAATAATGGGATTGCCCGCGCAGCCCATCGCGTCCGCCCGCTGGTCATCGGTCAATAGAAAAATGATATTCGGCTGAGTACGGGGCGGGTTTCTTCTCTTTGTCCGCTTCAGCGGTGTCGTCCACAGATAGATTCTGTGTTCGGCGCCGTCCTCCTCGGAAGTCAGCTTGACGACCTTGTCTGGCTCGACCCCTCTCATTGCAAAGTCGTGCGAGACAATCCGCGAGCCGGGCTTTAGCTTCTCCAACTGCGGGATCAGCTTCACATTCAGTTTCGGAAGCAGGTACAAGGTAATCACGCTTGCCTCGCTGAGGTCAAGGGTGAAGATGTCCTTCTGCTCAATTCGGACCAGATGGCCAACCTTGTTCTTCTGGACGTTCTGGCGCGACTCTTGGACCCGCTGCGGGTCGATGTCGTAGCCTACGGCCTTGCAGCCATACTGCTGCGCTGCCGTCACTACGATCCGACCGTCCCCGCAGCCCAGGTCGTACACCAAATCGTCCTCGGTGACTTGCGCCAACCGAAGCATCTTGTCCACCACGTCTTGGGGTGTAGGAACAAAGACGACGTCTGGAGTCCGGTCTGCCTTGGCTTGCTTGTGCGCCTCCTGGGCGCTCACCGCCCAAAGAGGAGATACAGATAAGGCTCTGCCTGCAGCGGTCCGGAGAAAATCTCTTCGTGAAATCTTTCTCATCATTTACTCCTATTTCAAAGAGGCACCTGTTCTTCGACCTTTTTCTCATTTGGAGGCCTGATGCCCAGCCGCTCCTCAGCAGCTTGCAGGATCGCTCCCAGCATCTCGGAATACGACATCCCGGCTATCTTTGACATCTTTGCCAGGTGGCCATCCCAACACCATCCAGGATTGGGATTGACCTCGAGTATCTTCGGGTTGCCTTTTGCATCAAGCCGCCAATCGAACCTGCAATAATCCCTACACTCCAGTCGCTCAAACAGCCTGAGGCAGCAATCGACGATGAATTTCTCCTCGTCCTCCGGCAGGCTCGCGGGTACGGACTTGATGTTCCAATACGGTGAGTCCGGCAGCCATTTGGCTTCATACCCGCATATCCTGGGAAGCTCCGACGGCAATGATGAATAGTCTTCCTCAATCATCGGCAGAACCACGTAAGAATCAGGCGGGTTCCCAATAATGCCTACGGTAAGGTCCTTGCCCGTAAGGAATTCCTCCACGAGGATAGGCTTGTCATACCCGAATTTTTCCCTGATCCGGGAGATGGCGTTCATAAGCTCCTCGATGGTATTGGTGACGCTTTGCTGCGTAATCCCGAAGCTGGAGTCACCGAAGTTGGGCTTGACGATGACCGGGAATCCAAATGCCAGCTCAAAGATGTCGTCTTGCGGCTTGATAAAACAACCTTCGGGCACCGGAATCTCCATCTCTTTGGCCACACCACGCACCAGCGACTTATCATAACAGAACGCAAGACACTGCGGTCCGCTGCCGGTATAGGAACAGCCCAGCACTTCTAAAAGTGAAGGTACGTGCAGCTCCTTTCGGGCATCGTTGCAAAAGCCCTCATCGCACAGATTGAAGACCAGATCCGTCTTCGAGTGGAGCTTTACCAAGTCGTTGCACAGCGTGTCGTGGTTGGTCAGATACGTAACTTGATAATTTTCGAGGTCTCGTAGCGCGTTTTTTAGCTGGTCGATGGTATAGAAATCATCATCATCAAAGACGAAAAGCGGCTTGAGGGGATCGGGCTTCGTGGGGTCGCCCAGAATCACAACGATATTCTGCGTCAGGGGTTTTCTTCTTTTCAGCGGTGTCCATTCTTTCCTTACGATGGCCGTCACAATGATGCGTCTTTCCATCATCCCCAGGTCCTGGTTACGCTGAGAATCGCTGGCTATCTGTCCGTGAAGTGCAATATCACTGAAGCCCGCCATTTTGAGAAGCTCCTCAAAACTCTTACGGGTATAAAGGCGCTCGGCGTAGAACTGGTCTGCGACCACCCCTTTTCTGACGTCCGTAACCACTTCACGCGATATCAAACGCTGTTTGTCCAGAGACAGAGACCGCTCTCTGCAGACGAAGTAATTCTTATCGATCCATTCCCAGGACCTCGGTTGGAACTTTCTTTTCAAGTACTCTCCATCGGCGGCGTCAATCAGAATCCTGCCCCAGGGCTTTAGAACCCTGAAAACCTCCTTCAGCACCCGCATGTCATCCTGGGGCGTCTCAAAATAGCCGAAACTGTTGCCCAGAATCATAACGACATCAAACGTATCGGGTGGATACGGAAGTTTGCGGGCGTCACCTTCTCTGAACCTGATATTCAGGCCCTCTTTTTTGCTTTGCGCTTTGGCCCTCTGAATCAAATAGCGAGAGCGATCCAGCCCCTCTACGTTGCTCCAGCCTCTTCTCGCCAGCTCAATAGACACCCGCCCCTGTCCGCAGCATACATCCAGGATCTTATCCTCAGGTGATAATTTGAGGATCTGGGAAAAGATGTCCACCTCCTTGGCCGTTATTTGCGGATCGTCGACCACGTCTCCATCGGTTTTCAGGTAGATCGCGTTGAAGATGCAGCGCCACCAATCTGGCCGAACGTGCTCTTCAAGGTTTAGTACGGGCCCGAGTGATTTCCTTGCTTCGGGAACAGCTTTGCTCTTGTCGGGCAGTTCCCCACCAGACGCCTGGGTCTTTGACTTCATGTTTTGTCCTCCCGTTCGTTCTCGTTTTGCCACAGTGCTTGTCTAAAGATTTTTCGCATAGACGGCACCATCAATACTCCAAGAGCATCGGCAATTAGTTCGCAGGTGCACCAATGAGGTGTTGTTTCTTGCCTTTCATGGTATTGAAGATGTCTAACTGCATCGCCTTCTGGTCGATCTGCCGGATGACACGTACAGTCGTAGGGCCGTCGGTAACAGACCAACGGTAACCCTTCTTAGGCCCAGCTACCAATACCGGCTCGGTTTGCTTGACCCAGCCCAATCGCAAACGCTGACTGATAATTGCCGCCAGGCAAGAAGGATCGAAAAGCGGCTTGTTCCGTGCAGGCACGATTTTCTTGAGGTATTGGCCCAGCGGGTGATCGGCGTAAAGATGTCCCTCGCTACGCTTGTCAATACGTACGCGGGCACCGACCGGCGCGGGCATGATCCAGGTCTCTAAGCCGCTGTGCGTGACCACATACATCGACCACGGATCGTTGTTGCCGTTGAACTCGTTGATGATTTCATCGTTTGAGCCGCCCAGCCACATCACCCGCATCCTGTCTTTCAGCTCCAGGCCCTCAAGGCGTGCCTGCAAAATGGCACTAGCCACATTCGTCCCCGGTCCCACCGGCACGACCCAAACCGGATTGCTCGGCGAGGCTCCGCGGGCAGCGGCGAGAATCGCTTCGCTGGCCTGGGAGATGATAGGTGTCGTATCCCGCCAATCACCACTTTTGGGCACTTCGAGCGGCTGATTTGAACCGTGAAAAATGAACGGCACCCGATGCTCCGGCAGGCCGCTCTTTTTAGCCAGACTCAAAATATTGAGAATTTCCTCGTAGTTGATCGGCTCCTGACCGCCGCCGTGATGAATGCTGTTGACGCCCAGTATGTCCAGCTCGCTGAACAGCGCGTAGCCGAAGTAGTGTTGGTCGTCCTGCTCGTTCTTCTGATCGGTATCCAGGAAAACCTGCGGCACGTGAAGCGTTTGTTCGGTGTGTGCCCGCACAATCGCCAGGCCGTCATCTTCGTATCTATCGTCGGACACGGCCAGTTTGACCTTATAGATTCCAGCGCGCTCGTATGTGTGGCGGGTATGGCAACCCTTTCCAGTTTTGCCATCGTCAAAATCCCATCTGTAATCTGTAATCTTGCCGATAGAATCATCTGCGGCGAATGTGACGGCCTTGCCCACCATCACCGGTTCGGTTAGAGGCGTAATACGCGCTTCGATAGGAGGCACGACCCGGATGGTTCGGCGCAGTTTCGCCGTGTTTTCGCCGTCAGAGAACTGCAGAACCGCTTCGAATGTCCCTACCGTGTCAAAAGCGTGGGTGACGCTCTTGCCGGATGCTTTTTCTCCATCGCCGAATTCCCACGACCAGGACTGAATCTTGCCGAGCAAGGGCGTCGCGTCAAACCGCACAGCGGCTCCTGCGCGGATGGGCCGGCGCGGAAGCCGCAACTCTACATCAATCGGCGGACAATGCGCAACGATCCAGGAGATACCTTCTTCGCCGCGGAAATGAACACTCTGTATGGGCGTCTTACCATCTTTGCTGAACACGCTTACGCGGATGGCATCAAACCCGACGGGTTTTGTCGCAGGCCCGCCCCAGGTGTACCTGCCCCTGTCGTACCAGCCTCCCACGCCGCGAGCATGAGTTAACCACTTATCGCTGCTGCGCAGCTCGATTTTCCACGCCGTCTCCGGCTGGGGCTGATTCTCGTAAACGCCGCTCAGGACAATCAGATTGGCCCGGATGGGCTTGGGCCATTGGGCCATCCACCACGCGGGCTGATTCTCAGGGACCACGCCCAGGTCCTGGCCGAATCCCACGCCGTACTCATGCCACTGAGATGCCTTGACGAAGCGACGATGCTGCAGGTCGTAAATCATGTGGTCCGGCGCACCGCGCAATCCTTTCTGATAGGATCCGAGATTGCCGGTGACCTCGGCGTCGACCAAAAGGTTATGCGTCCACTGTGGTATGCGAACCGCCGAGTACGTGTCTGAAAGTTGCACGCAGGACGCAAGAATGAGCGAACTTGCTAATAACCTACCAACGTGTTTCATCGTTGTCTCCCCGTGTCAGTAAATCCGGCCGCCATCTCTTCGTGCGCTCGACCGCTTGGGTTTTTCGCCATTGGGCGATTTTGGCGTGGTCGCCGCTTAGAAGAATATCCGGGACCTTCATGTCGCGAAAAACTTCCGGGCGGGTATACTGCGGATACTCCAAGAGTCCCTCACTGAAGGAGTCATCTTTGGTCGAGTCCTCGTCACCCAGAGCACCGGGTAATAATCTGACCACTGCGTCGATGACAACCAGAGCGGCCAACTCGCCGCCATTGAGAACATAGTCACCGATGGATATCTGCTCAGCGCCCAGGCCGATACGAATCCGCTCATCAAATCCTTCATATTTACCCGCGATCAAAATCACGTGTTTCTCGGCGCTCAACTCGGCTGCTTTTTCCTGAGTGAATTTCTGTCCCTGGGGCGTCAGCAGGATGACCCGACCTTTCTCGCCGGACAGCTCCTGGACATGCTGGAAACAATCGAAGACCGGGCCGGGCATCATCACCATTCCCGGGCCGCCGCCGTACGGCTTGTCGTCAACCTTTCGGTAACGATCGGCGGCAAAGTCCCGGATGTTGGTCAGAACGATCTCAACGATACCCACCTCTTGTGCCCTTTTCAGTATCGAGCAGTTCAAGGGCGACGCAAACATCTCCGGAAAAAGTGTGAGAATGTCAATCCTCATAGACACAGAATGAGATAGAGTAGCACAGACTTATTCGACACAGATTTTCACAGATTCTTCCCGAAAAGGATGCAATGATCTGTGCTAAGCCGTGCAAATCTGCTTAGCCTGTAGCTATTTTTTTTCTTCGACGTCCGGCTCAGCTTCAGCGTTCTCTTCTTCCGCCGGGGGCTTTTCAGCTTTGGATTTTTCTTTGGGTGTTTCGGCTTGTTCTACCGGTTTTGCCCGATCAGCTTTGCCTTTGGTCTTCGCTTTAGCCGGCGGAGCCGTCTCAGCCTTGGCTTTCTGCTCGACCGGTTTAGCTTCTTCAGTCTCGGTCTCGGTTTGTGTTTTGCCTTCTTTCGGGGCCTTGGCTTCCGCCTCGGGTTTTTGGGCCGGCTCTGTCTCCCCGGCCTTAGGCTGTTCTTTTGCAGGTTCTGATATCTCGGCTTCCGCCTTATCCTTTTCTATAGGGACTTTCGCAGCCTTGGTTTTCTTCTCAGCCTCTTCTGCGGCCTCAACCTCGGCCTTTGTCTCTTCTTTGGTAGCCTCGGCTATCTTGGCTTCTGCCTGGACCTCTTCGGCTCGTTTAGTATCTTCGGGTTCGGCCTTGGTTTCGTCCACAGGTTTCGCTTCTTTGGCTTTGGCCTTACCCTTGTCTTTTGCCGGTTCGGCCTCTGCGGCTTTTGCTTCGACCGGTTCTGCTGGCTCGGCTTCTGCCTTGGCTTTCTCCTTCGGAGCTTTTGGTTTTTCGGCTGGCTCGGCTGCTTCGGCTTGCGTCGTTACTTTTGCCGCTTTGGCTTCTGCGGCTTTTTCTTCCGGCTTTGCTTCCGGCTTGCGTTTTTCTTGGCCTTTCTTTGCAGCTTCGGCTTTGGCTTTCTCCTGGGCAGCTTTGGCAGCTTCCGCTGCCTTGGCCTCTGCTTTAACCTCTTCTTCGGCCTCCTTGGCGGCCTTCTCGGCAGCTATCTGCTCGGTCTTGGTAAAGGGCTTGCCTTTTGCGCGCGCAGCGGCTCTGGCCCGTGCCCGACGAGCAGCTTTTTCTTCTGCGTATTTATGTTGTATCCCGTGGCGCAGCAGGATCTGCGAGACCGTATCGCTTGGTACCGCTCCCTGGCCCAACCAGTATTCGACACGCTCACGCTTGAGCACCACCTGCTTGGCAGGGTCTTTCTCAATAGGATCGTAATGGCCCAGCTTCTCGATGATTCTGCCGTCACGCGGCGTTCTGCTCTCGACCGCATTGATTCGAAAGAACGGCCGATGCCGTCTACCCATTCTCATTAATCTCAACTTTACCGCCATAATCTTTCCTTTCGTTAGTGGCTTATAATCAATTCCCGCAACTTGCCCGCTGCAAGTCACGAGACACGTTTACAGATTTAGCTTGGATTTCAACTGATCCAGTGACTTGAGCTTGGTAAGATCGATAACAGAGATTAAACGGTAAGTCTGATCAGTTCGTGCGCCGGGGCTGAGCACCACTTCGGGCACATCAAGGACCTCCTTGATAGCAAGCTGCTCAAGCAGCTCATAGCAGATTTCATGGTAGATTACCACGAGAGCTTGCACCGGTGTAACACCAAGCATCTTGGCTGTCTGTTGCACATCAATGTGTTTCATAGCTTCCTTAGCAAATGCCTGGCTGACTTCGGCACACACTCGAGCGATTTCTGAGCTGGGGTCAACCACATAGAGGCTTCCTGTGCCTTTGCTGTCCACTAAGCCGTACTTGGCCAAAGCCTGCCTTGCGCTTAGGTCTTCGACCGGTTTGCCTGTATTCGTCGACTGTAGCAGTTCACGTTCATATTTCTTTATAACTGCGTGGACGACAGGAGGCATAGGCGTACTGAGGCTCCAGGAGATTCTTACTTGGCCTATCTGCAAATCACCATAGCTATTAGTGCCCGCCCTATAACGATGATTCGGATACTTCCACCACATGGTGCCTGTAATGGAGGCATCGTTTTTTCCAAGCTGCTTTTTTAATTCGTTATCCAGCGTATTCCACGCCACCGGACCGTCCATTACGATCGACCAGACGACATGGTATAGCATCTGTTCGTGCCCTTTCAGATGGGCAGCGATCTGTCCAGTCATATTCTCCGCTATCGGCAGGAGCTCGAGAGAGACGCGGTCAACTATTTTTCCAAGCTTTGCTTGTTTCTTGCCAATGATTGCTGGAAAGTTCAAGTGATAGTGCTGATCAATTTTTCTAATCAGGTTGCCACGTTGCAGTTTTTGCAGACGAGCCGCCAGGTCCGGGATCTCCAAGGACTCAAGCTCCGCTAACGTTGCTGCCTCTATGCAGGCATTGAGAATAGGATTATTTCCTAAGTCGACTAAAGCCTCCCAGTCTATACCAAAGTTGTAGCTGCTAAAGTGCCGTCTGAATTCAATGTCTCTTGGCAGCGTATTGTCTGCTCCCGGAGCTGGATAGGGCCTGTACATGCCAAGAAAAACACAAGTAACAAAAAACAACGAAAATGTACTCTTTCTGTCTACCATAATCTTTTCTTTGCCAGGATCGTTTACGATCAATTCTCCTCGGTCCCTACGCATTCGGACCACGAAACATGTTTGCAGTGCAGAGCATACCCATTGATGAAAATGGTGAAGTTGGCCGGGTCAATTCCAGCATCAGCGGCGATTCTTTCTATCTGTTCGTCTCTCAAAGTGTTGGCGCTTTCCTTCTCTTTCGGCGTCATGATAGCCACGGCCTTTTTGAGCTGCTCCAGCTCTTCTAACGTGGGCGTCGCCAGCATGGCCAGCTCACTCGTGCCTTTTGTATCCTTGAACTGATTGCGTACGAGCCTGCCATACTCGCTGTTGACAAACGTAGCCACCTTCTGCAGATACTGGTCAATCGATATGTTCTGCACCGTTGCCACTTCGCCTTGCGCTCCGTTTCTACCCAGCTTTCTCACGCTGACAGTCATTCATTTCAACAACAAACGCGGCTGGGGATTCTCGACCCAGCCTGCGGCCCGTTGGTTTTTGCCTTCTCGGCCGACGTCGCCGAGGTCCTGCCGGGCCTTTTCCGCCAGAGTAAGCAGCCGCTTGACCACGTCCGGATGCTGATCGGCCACGTTATTTTTCTCGCCGATATCGGCTTGCAGATCATACAACTGCAGGGGGACATCGGGCGTGGGTTTGCCCCAGTTTTTCCTCTTCTGCTTCAAAGGCAGGTGCAGTTTCCATTTGCCCGAGCGCACCGCCTGCAATTGATCAACCTGGTAATAGTAAAAGGCCCCGTGCGGCGAGTTCGCCCCTTCTTTGCCGGCCATGAGCGGCCAGATGTCCTTGCCGTCGATGATGCGGTCGCCCGGCGGCTTTGTGCCGGCCAATCGAGCAAACGTCGGCAGCAGATCCATCGTGGTGGCGAGCTCATCACGCACTCTGCCCGCCGGGACGTGTCCCGGCCACCAAACGATGCACGGCTCGCGCTGGCCGCCTTCC
>Ga0180434_10003929_pt1 | contig 18480 bp, 13 predicted proteins | sample SS_ome_7_FD_132453 | JGI IMG/M metagenome (GOLD analysis project Ga0180434, IMG submission 132453) | Hypersaline lake sediment archaeal communities from the Salton Sea, California, USA - SS_1_D_2 metaG | ecosystem: Environmental > Aquatic > Non-marine Saline and Alkaline > Hypersaline >...
ACCGCCTCCCGGTGCTTCTCCTGTAAATCATGAAGGTCGAATGCGTGTTCGCGCTCATTTTCAATCCAGTAGTTGCCACCACGTGACACTGGCTTCCCCTTCTCGTCCTTAACCGCGTTCTCTTTCTCCAGCGCCAGCTTCTCTCGTTCATACTGGATGTGCGCCTTCTCTTTTTTCTGGAGTTTGGAGTACTCGTCGATAACGTCCTCCAGAATAACGATGTTCTGGACCAGGGCGTTCGTGAATTTCGGTCTAAGCGGCGGCAACTTCGGCTCTACCTTCTCCCAGGCATCAAAGCTCTGCAAAAAAGCCGCAAAATTCAGAGCAGTCTGCCGTGTCATCTTTACTTCATTGTGGGTTAGTTCTTTTGTCTCCATGGATGCACTTCCTTTCTTTTACACGTCCGGGTCGATGTCAACGATTGCCGGGTCATTGATTTGGGCTTTGGCGTACACGTACGCCTGGCTGACCGGGTTTTTATCCGCAGCGTCGATAACTGTCGGCGCGAAATACGTGTCGTAATCCGTGACCTCTCCTTTGTTCAGAGCAACGAAACTCTTCTTGCCCGGAACCCCGCTGAGTGTCGCTTTGTTTGCATTACGTGCATCCTGGTCTTTCCACACCATCAGCGAAATACTTGCGCGCTTCGCATGGTGGCTAATCTTGACACTGGATACTTTGTAATAGGCATTGGCATGTGTGCTACCATCTCTCGTGGTAATTTCCCTTCTGAAACCCATTTTAGTACCTCCTTAGTACGTGTTTTGGTTATCTAACCTTTTAACAAACAACCACCAACTTAGACAACCTTAATATGTTGCTATTTTGGTCATGTTCAATCTTTAAACGGGCCCTATTGAAAAATAGACGTCCTCGAACGACGGATTATTAGTGTTCGTGTCGTTCAAGTAGCCTAGCCATATACGGTCACCTGCAACAGCGTCAATGAGCCCGGACCCTCCCATATTAAAAACATCCGTTGTATTTTGTATATTCTGGGGGGACCTCGATATCAGTGTTTTTCCCTGGTAAATTCCTACCTTTAAAAGAGCCGCGCTCGTGGCTATTTTAGCCCCCAAATTCCAAACCGCGCGGTAGACGCCATCAAACCCCGAATCGAGTTCAAATTGCGTGGGACGAACCCAGCGCCCAGTAGCGTCATCAAAGCCGCTCCATGCCTGGTCAATCACGAAATTTGTAGTGTCCACTATTTCAATAACCTTGAATACAGCGTTGTAATTCGTCGTTCCTACAATAGTAATGATGTCATCGACTAAAAGACTGTGTGCCGAACTTACTGTAACCTTCGTAGAATTGCCTGAATCATGTGTCGCGTAGGCCGTAATAGTACTAGCAGCAGCTCCTCCTCTGTATGTAAAATTCGCAAGTAATCCTTGTGCTACTCCCTCTAGGCCATGCCATACACTTTGCGTACTCACACCGTACGCTGAGCTCGTCGTCCTAGTAAATGCCGCATGAGCAGATTGAAGAGCATTAACCACGCGACTATCGTTACCTTCACAAAAAGTTCCTGCTCCTGTGCCAAACGCAGGGAGAGAGTGCTGGTGGTCCGACCGGGATACCGATGTAGCGGAACCTTCTGCTGCGCTGTCTCCCGGGGTGGCTGCCCCCGCTGTCGCTGTAGAGATATCGTGTTTGTGGTCCTGTCGGGCCAGTTCGGAAGAACTTCCCGCTGAAGCTGCAGCCTTCGTTACATCCGCAGGAGCAGTAGATGTAGCCAGTACGTTTCCCCAAATGACCCAGTTAGTTCCGTTGTAGAAATACCATTTGTCTTCATCTTCTACCCAGGTAGCAAAACCCTCGTTGGGTACTACTTCATCCCAGGATGAGCCGTTGTATTCGTAAAGGTATTTGTCTGTCCAGCCGTTGGCAGTGGCCGTGGAGATATACCGGTCACCTGTAGACGGACCCGGAGGGGTGGCAGACGTAGGGTCATACCGGTCAAGGACACTATCCTGCCAATCAGCTCCGGGAGGAGACGCCACTGGAAATTCTGTTCCGTTACCCAGAGTGAACATGGGCTGGCCATCACTATCACGAAACCAAAGAATGCCATGGTCAGCTTCGTCAGTAACACTGGACTGCTCTTTGAGTTTTATACCCCGGTCTAATTTGTAGACATCACCTGTTCTGTCGTCTTTCATTGGAGTCCTCGTCTCTTACGCGCAGATAAGCACTGCTTATTCCCAATGCGATAATCTCGGCAAAGCTGGGGTTTGTTATCATGGATGGAACAGTGTGCTCCGTCCCCTATCTTGCCTTCCAGGGCCTGACATACGTGTACACCCTCAGCGTTTTGTTTTAGTCCAATAGCCTTACGGTGACCCCTGTCCACAAGCCATTCTTGTTGCTCCTCAGTCAGCTTCTCTATGTCTCCGGGTAGCAGGATTACTCGATAGCCCATTTGCGGGCTGTGTGCCTCACAGCAGGCTCCGCAAACGGCGCAATCTTCTTTTGTTATTTCGGCCATCAGTTCACCGTCAATGTCTCGACCGCCTTGACCGAGAAGTTCCAGTACACCTCGTCTGAGCTGTCGCCAAGCACCTCGACCTTGAGAGACTTGTTCGTGTCGTCCGCCGTCAGCCGGATGTCGTAGTTCTCTCCAGAATCGTCCAGTTCCGTATAGCTCGGGGTTCCAACCAGTGAAACAGTACCACCTGAGTTGCGCTGCAAGGTGGCATACGCCAACCACGATTTCACATGACCCTCCACATCGCGACGCGTTGCCGTCCCCTCAAATATAAACAGGATGGACGAAGACACCTCTATGGAGAGCCTACTGCCCACACTGCCACCCACAAAAACCTCTGTCCATGCTGCATCGTTTGTCTCCGCCTTCATCGGCACGTTCAGAACGTTCTGTGCATCCCCCGCAGCGGTACCCGCAATCGGACCCGACGAATTGTAGATACCGTAGGCCCATCTCGTCTTTGCCAGATTTCCAAAAACAGCGCAGTAAGCGTCAGCGACATCATGGTCCGTCCCAAAGACAGCCACGTAATTGCTCGCAACAGTGTGATTGCTACCCGCTATCAGCGAATAGTTCGGCTCCGTGAGGTCATGGTTGTAGCCGAATATGGCACAGTGGCTTATGCCACCCATGCCGGGGATAAGTGTGTGGTCGTTGCCACCGATGACGTTATAATTAGACGCTACGGGGATTATGTGACTGCTCCCTGAAATGAGATTGCCAGTGGTACTACCAGTGAGAGAATGTGTATTCCCAAATATCGCATTGGTATGGCAATCACCACTGATGGTATGGTCGTAGCCACCAATAACACTGTTGCCCACTATCCCCGAACCCGTAGTTTCCGAATGGCCGTACCCTACAATGAGGTTCTGGTAAAAATTTCCAGTGAAGTTGTGCAACTGCCCCGCGATGAGATTGTAACTCCCATCTATCGTATGGCTGTCCCCGCCAATCATGTTGTAGTTGGACCCGGACGGAGCCGTGTGACCAACACCCCCAATCGTATTGTAGTTTCCACCTATGGTGTGCCCATTGCCGAGCACCGAGTTTTGCACGCCGGACACAACACTCCCCGTTGCACCATCGACACCCCCCATCACCGTATTACCGTATCCACTTACATCATGACCCTGTCCCGCAACGAAATTATATCCCTCAGTAATGTCGTGGTTCTCTCCAAAACAATAAGCATGCTGCGTGTATAACGGACCTCCTGTCATATCAATAGTGCTGTTCCAGCCAAACAACACACACGATTCACTCCCATGGACTGTATTGAGCTGACCAAACGTAAAACGCATGGCACCGCCATCAATTGTACCTACATCATTGAAGGCTCCGAAAACCATATCCCCAAGACCAGCCGTACCAGCAGTAACACCAACCGTGTTACTTAATCCGAACACGTAACTGAACGCAGAAAATCCAACAAACTGGTCATCTATCTGATTGTCTGTCCCAAAAGCCCCGCACACATAGGACGGTGCGCTCGCACCGATTATATTACCCGGATACGGTGTTCCTAAGTCCCACGGAAAGTTGTCGTAGCTGCCACCCATGACGACATTGACAACCGAGCCTCCGTAGGCTCCAACCTGATTCTCGCGCCCAATTATCGTACCGACCTCTCCGTAGAGTTCGTTATTCATGCCAACGGTATAATTTCCATCGCCATACAATCCGGCAGCAATCAGGGAGTCTTCGGCGTATGTGGTATCAAGAACACGGTCCAGACCACTAAACACAAACACAAGGGCCTTGGAATCCCACGCCGCAGCCGAGTAGTAATATGTGTCACCACCGATGGTTACCTTGCCGGGCACATTCGCCGCCTGATTCTCCTTGGCGAGAAGCGTTGAATTCCCCGCAGTATTCCCCGGAGCTGCCGTGTACGCCTGGGAAGTACCTATGACGTTTTCTACACCATGAGCAAAACCCGCCATATTTCCGAGGCCAACCTCGTTGGCTTGCCCACTGACGAACGTATATGGCGCTGCATCAAAGTTCCCCCTGCCAAAAACTGTTTGATGCATCGCGTCGTCGTCGAGGCCGAACCAGAAACCGTCTAACTCATTACCTCGACCGAACGTAGCCGAATAGTGATTCTGCGCGTACCCACCAAGACCGACTATGTGGTCTTCACCGAACACAAAAGCCGTGCCTGTTGCGGACACTGTGTTATTGACACCATAGATGAAATCAAAAACACCTAAGACACTGTTGCTATCACCCCCCACAAAGTTAAATTCCCCTGCTTCAATGATATTACCCGAACCAAACAGATAGGAAAACTCAGCAGGACCGGATGCCCCTATCTCATTTTCCTCGCCCATCGCAACATTGAAAAAACAGTCGGGGTCTACGAAGTTATTAATTCCCCACAAGAAACTCATTCCACTCAAAGGAACAACTTCGTTGCCGTCGCCGTACAAGAACGAGAACGGCCCCTGCGCCTGATTGTAGTTACCGAATACGAAGCTGGCCTCGCCCCACTCAACGTCCTCGTGCCCTGCCGTGCTGATTTGGTTCTCCCACCCGAAAGCAAAGCAGGTGTTCGCGAATGTGCCTGCGAATACGTCGACATCCGCCGAGTATGTCTGCGAAAGTGTCTGGCCACTTTTCAAAGTAAAGGTAGACCCGGCCCATGACGCATAACGATACTCATCTCCATCAATATAGATAAGCCCTGCGGACGGGGTACTCACATCAATGGACTCGTTCACAGTAATGTCCGGGTCCGCCAAATTATTGTTTCCGTCACCCGTGTAGTAGAACGCATTTCCTATCTGGTTCCCCAGAGTCGGAGCCATTCCGTACATGTCAGACAGAGGCCCACCATCGTCCATCCCACCCATTGTGAAGTTCTGATGGCTGAGTGCGCCTATTGAATTGGTGTGGCCGTAAATCTGATTGTACGCAGACCCGGCGTTTGCAACGTTGGCCTTTCCGGATACGCGGTCATGGTATCCGTACTTGTCGACACCGCAGCCATCACCGAACACATCGGCATAGGCCACCGATTTTCCCGACTCGCTCCCCGTCCCTCCGGATGAACCAAAAAACCTGGACATCTCCGTGTCGGCAGGAAGATAAAATCCCTCACCAAAAATCTGAACGTACGGGGACGCTTCTACAAAGTTTGTGTCACCCCACACCCAGCTAAAGACGCCGGACATCTCGTTGTCTACACCCCAAACAGCGCTGAATTCGCCCTCGTGGATAGTATTTCCAATCCCGTGGATAAAGTTCGCCAAACTCGGAGCAACGTCTCCAATAGTATTACCGTCGCCGAACTGTGTGCTGATAAAACACTCAGGGCCGACAGCACACCCATCCCCAAAAGTGAACGAAAAACCAGAACCCGGAGATGTCAAATTGCCACCACCGAACGTCATGGCCGCGCTGCCTGCGATGGTGTTGCTCACCCCGTATACCATGTTGAAGTCTATTGGTACCCCTGGACCAGCCTCGCCGACGCCCACCTCATTCTCGCTGCCGTACACATAGGCGTTGGTTACGAATGTCCCGGCGAACACGAGCGCACCAACAGAGTAAGTAGTCGTCAATGAGCTATTCAGCGTGAATTCACCGTTAGGAGCCGTAGCTCCAGCGTTCGTCCAACTTGTAAATGCGTATTCGTCGCCGTCTATGAAGATACGTCCAGATGCGGGCATACTACCGTCAATCGGGGAATCTACATAAATTGTCGTATGGCCGGATATGGCTTGAGCCGCTGTCATCGCAAACGAAAGACCAAGTGTGTTGCCCAGCTGCACTGGCACACCAGGAACCGGGCTAACGCCGTCCTCTGAACCGCCAACAACAAAGTTGGAGCCACAGAAAGCAGAGATGGTGTGCCCCGAACCATGCACGTAATTGTACCACCCCCCCTCGGCCACCTCGCTCCCAAACGCAAACAACTGATTCACGTAGCTCGGCCCAGGCATCTGATTTCCACCACCAAATACATCGGCAGCGAAATTTCCAGCCACAAACACATGAGAATCTCCAAACGCACGAATAAACCCGTTTTCATCGCTGATGCTGTGGTTCGAGCCAAAGATGTCCAGAGCTGTATTATCGTCGCCGACCGTAGTGTTGATGCCCATGACACGATGGACGCCGTAAGGTGAATCACCTATCGTGAGGTCTGCGCCGTGTGCGTTGATGAACCCGTTATCACCTACTGCAATGGTGTCACCAAACAAAACGCTATACCACGCGTCTGAAACCACGGTGTCACCACCCAATACGGTAAAATTACCACCCTGCTGATGACCTCCCCCGAATAGAACCGCGTTGTAATCCCCACTAACCTCAATACTATCCCCACTCACAAAGTTCCAGGCTCCGGTAACTTCGTGGAAAGCACCTCCCATGAAATTAAAGTCACCTGTTACATGACAGAAGCCGCCAAGAACAGATGAACCCGTAACGGTACCTCCCCCATCCTCAATAACATTATAAGCGCCTACGACAAACCCACCTCCGACACGATTCAAAACATTGTAGCTGCCAAAAATCGCACTGGAGTTGATATCCAAAGCGCCCGCGTCTACGTCATCACCATCGGTATAGGTCGATTGCAGAGTGCTAACCAAGGTGAACTCACCGTTCGGCGCCGTAGCTCCTGAATTTGTCCAACTGCTGTACTCGTAGAAGTCTCCCGCAATTTCAGCAATGCCCTTTTGCGGGATGTACTGAATAGGCTCATCTACGTAAAGGATGGGACTCGCGGCTACATTCAAGGCGCTCCCGGAGAGATTCAATCGCCCATTCTCCAAAAGCGAAACTATAAAGTTACCTCCGTCGGCGACTCGGCCTACATACGAAGTCGTATCGTAAACAGTACACTTATGCCCGAAGATGGTTGTATTTGGTGCAACCTCAGTCTGCAAGCCTACCTGGTTAAATGAACCAAACAGGTGCGTATAATCGTTGGCGGACACGCCGACAATCTTATTGCTTTCGCCGTGAATCCATCCCCACTCGCTACCATCAACCTCGCAATTGAGGCCGAAACAGTGAGTAGCCGTCGACGGTGATGTAAGCCCAAACTTGTTGAACCACCCAAATGTAAACGCCGTGCTGCCGCCCGCGCCGATTTCATGCCCGACACCGTAAAGAACCCCATTAGACCCATCTCCCACAATGTTCGGGAAGTCAAAAGGTACTCCATACTCCGGGTACTGTCCGCCGTGAATAAAGGTACCTGTGCACCCTGTTCCCACGATGTTCCCTGTCCCGGAAACGAAACACTTTGGCGAATCTACCTCGTTGGAGTCGCCGAAAACCCGGGAATGGTACGCGTCGTTGGTGATACCTACAAGGTTGTTGTACCCCATCACGGCGGCGTACCCACAACCAGAAGAGTCGCCCGCGCCTATTTCATTAAGGTCTCCTTGTACGAATGCTGATGCGCCGTCCGTTAATGTATTCTCATCCCCCAAAACGGTACAAAGTGCTGACGTGGTTAGTGTATGGTTAAAGCCTAAAACATGGTTTAATCCGGAGCCCGTGAGTACGTTAGCTCCTCCGAAAATCCAGTTCACTCCCGACAGGTTATCTGTAATATTTTCTATGCCCCCCAGAACTGTCTGCTGGTCCCCCTGGATATCGTGCTCCTGACCAACAACGAAATTCACCCACTCGGGGGTTACGGGGCCGTCGACCAGGTTGTCCCGGCCGTACACAAAAGCGTACGGCGCATCCGCGCGACTGCCGACGACATTTCCGGCGCCAAAAGCCACTGCGAAGTCAGAGCCGGCATTGATAGTATTGCCCGAACCCATGTTGAAGGCGTAGGCTGCCGCAGTAGTGAGTCCCGCGTCCTGTCTTTCTGCGGACAACAGTCCGACACCGACATCGAAAATACCGCCCTTAACCTCTTCCCAGGTCGGTACACCATCGTCGATAAATCTGTAATCGACGTCGAGGGCGTCAACGTAGGTTATCCATCCCTCTTCTGGAGTGGCGTAAAGCCAGTCGATTCCGTCCCATTCGGCAATGTCATTATCTTTTCCGGCCCAAACGCCCACAGCGCCCGACCCCACAATCCACCGGTCTCCCGCGCTGGGGGAAAGTCCCGAAGGGTCCGTCTCGAAATCAATGACAGCACGTTGCCTAGGACTCACGCCAACCTTCTCGTCCAACCAGCGAAACCAGGCTTCGAGTTTGTCCGCAGCACCCCTCGAACCGTCGTAGGGTGTCTGGCTGTTGTCGAAGTTCAACTCGTCCAGTGCTGGAATAGGAAGCTGGCTACTCGGGAGCGGCAGCCCTACGTAGCGTACCGATACCTCTTCTGTCGGTAACCCCTCATCCACCGTCAAACGCATCAGGAAGGGCCCTGTAGACCCGAAGTCCACAGTAGCGGTCTGACTCGTCGAGCTGTTCACCGTTTCGGTTATGCCGGCAGGCTGGCTGTAAAGCTCCCATTTGTAGGAACTCATTACATCCTGTGCTTCGAATTCTACCGTTCCACCGCGCGCAAAAAGCTCCAGGTCTTGCCGTGCGCGGTCCCAGGTGCCCGTGGGAGGCTTAGGGGGTGTGATACCTGGCTGGTTTATCCTAAATATGGCTGTCATTTACGGCCTCCAACACTAACGAGCTTGTGCCGGGTCAAAGATGGTCTGCCCCGTCTCGCTATCAAAATTCTGTGTAACCCCTTCCGGGTTTACATCGACTTCAGCTTGTGGGTCAGGATTGTTATCCGAAACGCCTTCGGGTTTGGTCGCTGGTCCCCCGATAAAACTCTTCGATGCTTCCCCGGTTCCAGCTACAAACGTCGAACCCCCTACCTGCGGTTCAAATTCCTTAAAACCCAAATGACGTAAGTTCGTGGGTGGGCGCAACCCACCGTAAACAATCTGTACACTCTTCACCAGTAAGTTAAACGAGAAAGGCGTCGACATCTCCCCCTCTCCCATAAGGTCCCACTCAAAATTTGTCATGGCGCCGTTCACGATAAGCGAATCATATCGCAAACGCATGATAAAACCCCGCCGAGCCAACTGCGTACCGCGACCCAGCTCATTGAAGATGCGCAACATGCGCATCGTCCAGTCGTCCTGATATGTGTTCATCAAGGTCCCGGTGTAGCTGAACACTGGAGCCTGTAGTCCGAAGAAGAACGCTACGTAGCTGTCCGAGAGTGTTTCGATTACCTGGTACTTGTCATTCAGTGCATGGTGTGCTCGTTGCAGAAAGAAATCGATGTACCCAATGCCGCCTTGCTGAACGTTGTCTCCTGTGAGCACCCGCGCAATATCCGCTGTCTCTTTATCCGTCAGCGACGCTAGGAATTTCTCATAAAGCGCCGACGGTACCTGGATAAACATCCGGGCCATCGTATCTTCGAACTCGTGGTGTCGATTCGTGCGATGTCGGGCGTACTTCGGGGATGAGAACGGCTGCGCTGCTTGAACGCCGAGCGCGTTTATGTCTCGCCCGGTGATGGCGTTGAACTGATTAATAACCTGCATCGCAGGTACAATCGCGCCCTGATTCAGCGGATTCTTCGTGCTTACTGTCATATCACTGCCCCGGAACCAGCGTAATATCCGCTGAGTAGTCCTTGTACGGAACTACGCCGGTTTCGTTGACGATGGTGTACGCCCGTTGAATCAGTGGGTCCAGCTGTATGCTGGCTTCGTGTCCCGCACGGAAATTGTACACGATGTTGGTCTGTACGATACGGAGCAATTCTTCTGCCCTAGGCAACGCAAATTTCCATCGTTCATCCATTCGTTACCTCATCTTCTTCATCATGTCGGACTCCATGGCCTGACGCAGCATGCGGGCCCCCATCTTAAATTCCCGGGCAGCCGGTGTGAAGTCTCTGAACATAGATTTCATATCGCCAAATGCTTTTTCTTCACGTCGGAGCTTATCAGCCTGCTCTCCAGTAGCTTCTCTCGCCACAACATCTTCTGTCTCCCCTGCTTCTCGGAGTGCTACCGCTTCTGACTGAATAGCCGCCAAGGCTTTCTCATCCCCGGCCTGTGCCTTACGGTACATAGCAGCCCGGCGTTTACCTGACGCACCCGACCGCTCCATACGCTTCAGCGCATCGGGAGAAAGGGCCTGCGCAACAGTCTCGGCCGTAATCATACCGCCGCCACCGAATAATTCCTCTGCGGCTCCCGTTCCGATATACGGAGTAATTGTTTCGCGAAAACCCTTGCTGGCAAAACCCGCTTGCAACCCCTTGCGACTGATATCTCGAACCAGTTGCGTAACAGTCCCCACTGTACCACCCGCATCCCAAATCCCGCTCTCCATCACTTCGGCGAGTTCGCTACGCTTAACGCCGTGAACCGCCATCATCTGGCTGTACTTGCCCTTTGGCCCGAGGTTCTCTTGCATCTTGCGAATTTTGTCATCCCACGATTTCCGGGATTTACCACTGGCGAGAAATCGCGACTTAAGTCGGTTGTACTGTTTTCGAACATTTGGGTCTTCTGACAAGTCACCACCCGCCGCCATCACGGACGCCATGACGAAGTCCTCGCCTCCCAACTCTGTGGCCAACCCTGTCATGCCTTCGTCGAACTCAAAATCTATCTTGGATTCCAGCTGTTCTATGTTGTCATCCAGGTGCTTTGTTCGGCGCTCCATCTGCGCGTGCATGCGTTTTTCTATCTGCTTCAGTGACTGCTCGTCCACCTCTTGCCACGCCCTGGCTGTATCCGGGTCTTGGTTTGCCTGGTACAGCATCTGTGCCTTCATGTTTTCGATTGCATCGGGGTCCATCTTCGCGACTTCACCCTCTGCGTCTTTTATTCCGGCACTTTTCAACGTATCGACAATAATACCTCTCCATTCGTCATTCGTAATCCCCGAACCACGACTTGCGGCATCATTAATCTTCTTTTGGGCACTACGACCCCCGCGTTGAATCAGCTCGTAACCGCTGACGTTCGCGTCGCTCTTCTTGGCCAGCGTGTTCAGTATACCGGTTATCTTATCTACCTCGGCACCCTTACCGCCTGTTTCCGCTGCTCTTTGTGCCAGCGCCCGTGTCTGTCGGTCTGTCGTTCGTAGGTTGAGGATTGCGCGCCGTTTCGCTCCAGGGTCCATCGTGAGTTCGTATGCCTGACCTTGTAACCAAGGGATTGCTTCCCCTACACCTGCGGCAATCCCACCCAATGCTGCGCCCTTACCTACACGGGCAGCGCGGGCACCGAGCCCAACACGCGCAGCTGTGGTCGCCCCTCCACCTACTGCCAGACTCAAACCCGTCACACTCGCATCCCCGACTCGCGCCATAGTGGTTGTGAGTCCCTGGTCCTGGAGTGCCATTGCACGTTGCAGTTCCAGGTTATCCACATCACTAAAATCTTCTCCAACATTCCCGCCGCCCCGCTCTATAAATCCCAGGCGTCCGCGACGACGAAGCCCGGCATGGGCAGCAGCCATGCTCTCGCTGACTCGCGTCCGTGCGATACCCTCAGGTGTACCGAGGTCCTCCCACCAATCGGCAACGTCTCCTGCCGCACCACTTATCGCACCGCCGGCTCTTCCAAAAGGACTCGCCACTAGTTCGCCGAATTCGCGGACCGTACCTACACCACGTTCCAACCAACTATCGCGGTACGCACCTTTGACTCCCCGCATAATACGTCCCGAACCGGCTTCCATAATCTGTTGGCGCTGACTCATGGCCAGTTCACGCTTCTGTCGCCGTACGAGGTCCTGTTGCGCGTCCCAAAATCCAGGGCTTCTGGCCTGGTACATCATCTGCTCCGCGACCTCTTCCCCGAAAGCCAAGCGGGCCCCCGCAGCGAATGCGCCCTCACCCCGTAAACCAAGTTGCCTCCCGGTTTGCATTGCCATCTGGAATCGCTGAGACATCATCTCAGCCGGCGTCATCTGGGCCATGGCTTGTTCGCGTAATTCACGTTGTCGGAGTGGGTACATCGCCAATGCGCCAATGCCTCCACGCTGAACAGCCTGGTTCATTCCTTGGACGGCCCCCTGCACCATACCCAAGGCTCCTCCAGCGCCCACTTGCCCCGCACGACCCGCGTTGACTCCCCACCCCTGCGGACCATATTGGGCCATGGATGCGGTGAACAGTGGCATAGCCGAAAACGCGGCCTGGGCCTGGATGTCCCGCTGTGTGATACCCTGCACGCCACCCATGAGCGCTACCTGGCGAGGCGTCAAGTTGCCCGAAGCCACCATCTGCCGGGCAGCCGCTGCCGCATAGTTGCCATATTGAAAACCCGCTCCGGCTGTCATGCCGGCCTGCTGAAAAGTCATCGCACCAGGCAAACCACCCATCTGCTGAAGTCCTTCGATGGATGTCCCAGCAGCGCGAGAAAATCGTCGCATGTTGTATGCGGCCTGCTCCATCTCCTGCGGATTGAGCCCAAACTGCTGTAGTTGGCCCATTTGGCGGATTACGTTCGTCACATCGGGGTCATTTGTCAGTTGCATGAATCGGCTGACTGTCTGAGCGACCTGACGAAGCTGCTGCTGAATCTGGGGTACGGACTGCTGCATATCCATCAGACCTGCTTGTCCTGCACCCTTGAGCATACGCATGAGGTCTGCCTGGTTGAACATACCGCCCGTCTGTGTGCGGAAGTCCTCCTGCCCCGCCATCTCCTGAATGCCTCCAGCAAGCTGGATACTCGCGTCGCGTGTGAGCCCGCGCCCGAGTGCGTGTACCTGGGGTCCCCCAACCACGAAATCCCGTGACAGATTCTGGATGGCGGCGCCCATCTGCCGGCGCTGAACTGCGGGTCGCATTAAAAAGTTCCCGATATCCCCCATACCCTCAGCTATGCCCGTAGCCCCCATCATCGCGGCGCCACCAATTCCGCCGGCCACCGCACCCCACGGGCCGAACCGTGCACCCATCCGTGCACCGGCCCACGCGCCACCGAGGTACCCCAATCCCTGTCCGAGAACGTTCGGCGCCTGCGCAGCGTAGGCAAACTGGCGATTCGCCGTCACGTCCGCCAATCGCGCCTGTTGGTCATACGGCGTCTGAAACATTGGCGCCGGAAGTTGGGGGGTGAAAGGAGGAATACCTACCGGAGGAGGCTGCATCGGCATGAGCGGCATCATCGGAGGTGGCGCCGGAGGACGGAATACCCCTGTGCTGGGCGGAGTCATCGTAATAGGAGACGGCAGCATGCCTGTTGCGTACCCCTGGGCTCCCGGAAGTGCAGACGCCATGGCCTGGGCCGCGTACGGATTCAATGACTGCTGTGCCTGGATAGCTTGGAACTGTTGGCGGAATTGTTGGCCGACGGACATAGGCGCGGTGCGCTGCTGTTGGGCCTCCACCAGGTTCTGTGTAGCCTGATGCGTCAGTCCAATTGCCGCCTCCCCCGGGGACGGAGTGCGCATCTGTGGCGGAGCTTGCGGCTCGTAAACCAGGCCCACATTGGCCTGCATAGAATTAAAATCAACTATCTCCGGCACTTATTGGCTCCGTTACGGTCATTGCTGCTACTTTCTTGAGTATACGGGCATCTTCCAATTTTTCATCTATTTTCTTTATATCAAAACGACGTCTAATTGGTTCGTATTTATAATTATACTTATATTGATACAACTCCTCTACATATTCGGTGAGAAGCAGACCAACTTTTTCCGCCTCAAGGCTGTGCGCATCAGCCAAAAGTAGTGTGAACAACCGCACCAGAGCGATTTTCTCTTCCCGCTCTCGGCGTATTCCTTCCGCCAAAAGATTGTATTCGAATGAGCCTGGAACCGGCAGTGGGATGCCCTTCATCATGCAGTAGAGCCGTACTTGCCCCACCGCCGAATTTAAAAATCCTCGGGGGCTCCTTCCGCGAGTGCGGCACCAACCTTGGTGTCAAACGCGACCAGAGACTGCATCATCCGCTCAACAATCGGGGTAGGAATGGTCTGCAAAAACATCAGGCGTCTCTCAAACTCCTGCTCCACCTTGTTCGTATTTTCCGGAGTACGCTCCGGGAACTCGAACACCTTTTCGTTGTATCTTTTTAGAGACGCCGCCAGGTTGTACCGCGAGATGAAATCGTTGATGCTCTGCATGTAGGTGGGATTTTCCGCCTCAAGATACCGCATGGCTCTTTGTACGTCACCATAGTCCCGAGACCGCAACGTGATGCTGATGCGCCCGGCTATGCGGTAATCCTCCTCGTACGCGCCCTTTTCAGCCATCGCGTCGATAACCACTCTCGCGTCTTTAGGTTCCAACCCAGCCGTCTCCAACCCTTCCGCGTACGCTTGGGCTTTCTCTTCTTGTGTTTTTGGTTTTCGCTTTTCTCGTTCGCTGGAAAGTTGACGTTCAATCGCCTCTACAGCTTCGACGTCTTCTTTACGTTGTAAATCCTCCCGTGGGGCGTTGTTTTCCGGCCCAGAAAATTGGCCGATTAAGGGGGGACCTGCGGGTTTTGGTTCGCTCATAGTAGCACCTCCGTGTTGTTAACAATCCGACTATACACAAAAAGACTGGTATAAGGAAGACAAAGTCAAATAAAGGAGGGCCTCATGAAACTCACTACGCACATCAAGCGCTGTAAAAAATGCAAAGAATTAGTCGAAAATAGAACCCAGGTTGTAATTGGCGAAGGACCAATACCGTGCTCTATTCTTTTTCTCGGGGAAGCTCCTGGGAAAAGAGAAGATGCAAAAGGAACTCCCTTTTGTGGTGTGTCTGGTGATATGCTTGAAGCAGCTGCCTTTAAGGCGGGGCTCAAACGGAAACAGCACTACCATATCCTGAACATCTTAAAATGTCGGCCGCCGGAGAATCGAGACCCCACCAAGTGTGAGATAGAAAACTGTCGGCCCTTTCTTCTGAAACAGATTGACGCCGTTAAGCCGAAAGTCATAATGGCTTTTGGGCGGTACGCGCAGTCCTTCGTTCTTGGTGTTCCTCCTTCCGATATCCGGGTACTGCGGAATGCTGGTAAAGTTGTACAACTCACAAATGCTCACGCCGTTCTGTCATACCACCCCGCGTACGTACTGCGTAACCGAGGAAATGATATCGCAAAAGCATTTGATAAACACTTCCTCCTGGCGAGGAAGATAGTGAAAGGAAAGGTGCCTAAATGCGATGCGAAGAATGTGGAATTGTAATCCCCTACAACAAAGCGCCTGACCTGAAGGTCTGTGCTATTTGCCGCGTACCTCTGACCCCGGATGTTCGCGATATATTTGACTTTGGAAAATTTGACTTAGTGAAAGAAAAACGTGATTCGCAAATTACGTTGGCCAAGGATATCGAGCGCGTCCTACGGGAAGAGAAGGGGACGCTACTTGCGGAAGGTGGCACCGGTATCGGAAAAAGCTTCGCCTACCTGATTCCGGCGCTTATTCGGAACGACAAACGAGTCGTTATCGCAACAGCCAAGAAGACCCTTCAAGACCAGCTCTTCGATAAAGACCTCCCTTATCTCGTAAAAGGGATGGAGGTAGACCGTAAATACACCATCTACAAAGGCAAAGGCAATTATGCCTGTTGGCGACTCCAGAAAGAGGTTCCGGACCACGACCGTAAGCGGTACCTGGATTTCATCATGCAGGCTCGTGTAAATCGACGTCCTGCGGACATCGCAAAGTGGAGCGGTGAACGGCCGAAGTGGTGGTCTCGTGTTGACATCGGAAACTGTGTCATGGGGAAAAACTGCCCACACATTAACGAGTGCAAACCGCGCCCACAGGACGCCAGTGTGATAGTGACGAACCATCACTTAGCCGCGCTAGACATGAAACTGGGTATCGGTACGTTGTTGGGCCCGTACAACCTGCTCATTGTTGACGAAGCCCACCAGGCACCGGAAGCATTCCGCTCAGTCCATACGAGTGCGGTCACGTTCAAAGGGCTCGATATTTTACGGAACCTATTCGTGAACAACGAACATCTACGCGAACTCGTGAATGACTCCGGAGCAACCACCGCCGTAACTGTAGTAGAAATGCTGGACAACATTGTTGAAGCCTACCTTGCATACCATACTAAAATGGCCGACGCGACGGACAACATCGGTGTGGTAGACCTGAATTACGCGCAACAACACAACGCAGACCTCCTAATCCACACAGAGCTGTTCCATACGACCATGAACAAAATCTACGACGCCGCACAGCACATGATAAACGACTCCAGCGAGGGCTACTCAGAAGAATTCGAAACCGTGGCCAGTCGGTCCCAGGATGAACTCTTCTCACTCACCCGAAAGATAAAACAACTACACTCCCGCAGTGGAAACGTCCTGGAGTTTCTGTATCAGATAAACAGCTCACAACTGAGTGCTGGACAGGCCGCGAATACGTACCTCCTTACACGTAACTCGGATGGTTTAAAAATCGAACCAGTAAAGATAGGCCCCATTATTGGCCCGAACATCCGTACCATAAACCACAAACTCATCGTGTCCGCTACGCTGGCCATGGGTAAAGACTTCAGTCACACCGTAGAAGACTTCGGTCTCGACCGGGAGCAAGACGTTGTCGAAGAGAAAATTTACCCGAGTGCTTTCGACTTGAGCAAGCAGGCCGTTCTCTACCTGCCCAGACATATACCGGTGCCGGCCAGGATAAATCAGCCGGAACGTCCCGATTGGATTTCCGCTATCTCCCGGGAAATCGTTCAGCTCGCACGACTGACAAACGGTGACGCCTTTGTGTTGTTTTCGGCCCGAGCAGATATGCAAGACGTTATCGCGAAGACGGAACATGCGCTGCACTCTCATGGGCTGCACCTGGTGGTTCAGGATGGTGAAGCTACTGCCACCCAAAACGACTACATGGAGCACGACCGCAGTGTTCTCTACGGACTGAAATCATTCTGGGAAGGCGTCGATATTGCTGGTGATAAACTGAAACTCGTCATCATACCCAAACTGCCGTTTCCGAACCCCAAAGACCCTCTCGTGTCCGAACTCAGTAAACATGCAGGCGACAGCGCGTTCTTCCAGGTGATGATTCCGAAAATGACTGCAGATATGCGCCAAGGCGTGGGGCGCTTAATCCGCACCCAGAAAGACCGAGGATTCGTTGCAATCCTCGATTCACGTGTATGGACCGGAACAGGAAACGCCGACAAACACGCAGCCAGAATGAAGGATATTGATGCGGACCCTAATAAGAAACGTAAAGGGTATGGCCGACAGCTGCTGAACGCGCTCGGCTACAAAAGCATCACAGATGACTTTACAATACTGGAAAGCTTTGTTAAGAAGTTCTTTAACACACCTTAACAAGGAGGCCTAAAATGGCACGTCCCACTGGAAGTAAAGTAATCGCTTGTCCCGCAAAACGGTGCAAAGGCAAGATTGTCGCGCAAATCGGTACGACCGGTACCTGCAAGCACTGCGGTGAAAAAGTCCGCTTCACAAAAAAGCTCATGCGTGAGCTTGGAAAAATCTAAAACGACCCCGTTTAACAAGGCAAAATAAATCCCCAGCCGGAGATACTCCGGCATTACGGGTTATCCCTACGGGATACAGACCACCGTCGGAGGACCTCCGGCGGAGGGCCCGAAGCGGAACTCAGCTTGTTAAACGGGCTAGTTTTACTTGACAGTCAAAACGCTTAAAACGAAACTGTTAATATGCGTTTTCAGACAGCAGTAGCTGTAAGCAAAGAAACCCCACGGGATGTGCTTGTTCTGGCTACGTCCTGGTTCAAAAATATCGAACCACCTTTTGTGACGAGAGCGATGACGCTTCCGTACATGAAAGAGAATCTGGCGTCCCTCGTATTCATACATGGGTCCGACCTGGTTCCGGCTGTAAATGCCGCGTGTAACCGCACAGTAGAGCGGCTCCTTATCAAGCGCCTCATCACCCCCAGCAACCCCCCGGAAATTGAGTTGCTGGTCAAGCCCCTTATCTCGAAGAACATGTACATTTTGCCACACACGAAGACCAAACGGCACTGGCTGCTGAACGCGGCCGTGAAGGGTCTTCAGGACTGGATAGAAGGAGAGCGCCCGTGAGTGACGATATATTCCAACCAGAAGACCGCCACCC
>Ga0180434_10003930_pt1 | contig 18477 bp, 10 predicted proteins | sample SS_ome_7_FD_132453 | JGI IMG/M metagenome (GOLD analysis project Ga0180434, IMG submission 132453) | Hypersaline lake sediment archaeal communities from the Salton Sea, California, USA - SS_1_D_2 metaG | ecosystem: Environmental > Aquatic > Non-marine Saline and Alkaline > Hypersaline >...
GAGCACCTCTCTTATACTGGAATAAAAAATCTCATTATAAATCTTTCTCCCAGTATCTTCACGCCCAAAGTGGCTCACTTTTTCACGACCATATTTGGCTCACTTTAACACGACCATCTACAGCAGGATCTGACAGTGAGAGTCCGCTCTCAAATATCCAACATAACTGGGATCCGCATATTGTAAAGCCTCCTGATAATTTCCCAAAGAAAGCCACTTTAAAACTTAGCTATAATGAAGCCGAATATCTACGGGATAAGATAAAAACGAACTGCCGAAAATCTCTTTTAGCTTTTCTCGTTGGAGGGACAGAACCTGTTCATGTTGATTTTATATGGGAACATCCCCAGTATGGAGATTTTAAAAATCAGCACAAAGAAATTCTTAAGCATGCCAGAAACTTTTCAGAAGTCTTATACGGCGCTTCCCTCTTATATAACTGGATGCTTTCTCAAAAAAGAGGAAACGAGGAATGGATCGATAAGTATGAACATAAAATAAAATCATGGGCTAATGAGATAAATAACCGTTTTCATGAGATACAGAGTTGGGATTTGAGCGAATTATGGAGGATTGTTTTAGAACAAAACAACCGAATTCCTTACTTCACCAGGAGATTTATTGAAAATTGGATAGATTTGGTTCAAAGCACAAAGAATCTGGAAGAGATATATGATAACAAAAACGCAAGAAAACTTATTTATCAGAGAGAAAGCAGAATAAAAGGAGGAAGATCCAGGTTAAAGAATAAAAGCATGCTCATGAAATGGACTGGAACCTCCGGTGCTTATAAACAGGACTTTCGATGGGGAACGGTTCAGCGCATATTGAATGACATCCTTAAAGGATTAAAAAGATAAAAAAATGCTTGATCCGAATGAAAGGACACTTTATCTTGATGCACTTCGACCTCCTTCAGGGTATAAACTGGATCAGGCCTTGGCCACCACCTATTCTTTGGATCTACTGACGCTTCTTACAGTGCCTCTATCCTTTGCAAAGTTTGAGCTTAAAAAAAAGGATGAAATAATCAATAATCCTGTTACAATCCTCGAAGCTTTGCAGAGAAGCTCCGGAAAATTCCATGTCTTTTGTCAAAACGGCAATATAAAAGTGCCCACTTCACCTAATAGTCTTTTTTATTATCTTGAAAAGATGATTATAGAAGTCTCGCCTCCTAATAAAAATGGAGTGTTTCATCCCAAGATATGGGTGCTGCGCTTTAAAGGTGAAGACCAGAACAAAATATTCTATCGCTTTCTTTCGTTATCCAGAAATATCACTTTTGATAAGTCATGGGATACCATACTTACTTTGGAAGGAGAGGCTAAAAAGCGTTATTTTGTACGAAACAGGCCTCTTTCAGATTTTATTAAAACACTTCCATCTTTAGCAAAAAGGAAGGTATCGAAAGAGATTCTTGAAAGAGCAGAATCCATGGCTGAAGAGATCCGTCATGTTGATTTTGTTTTGCCTCCTAATTACAGTGAACTTAAATTCTGGCCGTTGGGCATTTCTGGGAAGAACCAATTTCCTATTAGAGACGAATACGGGCGCCTGTTGGTAGTCTCTCCTTTTCTTACTGACAACATACTTAATAGAATTGGAAAGGAAAAGACCATCAATATTCTTATTTCAAGAGACGAAGAACTGGATGCGAGGCAGAAAGAGACACTCGACCGATTTGAAGAGGTATATGTTATGGAGGAGGCTGTTTATGAAAGCGAGGATGCTGGTTATAAAGTATCAAGCGAATTAAAGAAGAAATCTCAAATCGATGAGGAAAGCGACCTATCAGGCATCCATGCAAAGATATACCTAGCAGAAAAAGGTTGGGATGCTTATCTATGGACTGGTTCAGCTAATGCCACAAATGCGGCATTTGATAACTACAATGTGGAATTTCTGGTTGAGCTAAAGGGTAGGAAGAGCCGAGTGGGAATTGATGAATTTTTGTCACAAAAACAAAATGAAACCTCATTTAGGAATCTTTTAGTTGAATATATGCTCCCTGATAAACCAAAAAAAGAAAGTGAAAGCATTAAGGAACTCAAACAGAGACTCGAAAACGCTAAAAGAGATTTCTGCAATTCAGATCTAAAGGTAAAAGTTTTAAAAGAGGAAAAGGAAAAAAGCTATGCTTTAGAGCTCCGATTTCCAGGAAGTCTAAAGTTTCTGGATGAATCAGATATCACAGCACAGGTTTGGCCTATCAGTCTAAAGTCTTCAAACGAACAGCCCATAAATTTATCTCATCCTATTACATCTATTAGATTTAAAGACCTATCTTTAGAACAGTTAACAGGGTTTTTTGCCTTTAAATTGAAAATAAAATCAATAGGGGATCCAATCAATTTTGTGTTGAATTTACCGGTTATGGGAATGCCAAAAAATAGAGATGATCGAATTCTTCAAAAAATTGTCTCTGATAAGAATAATTTTATCCGGTATCTTCTTCTCTTGTTGTTTGAAGGGGATTACAGCTATTTGGCTTCAAATATAGATGAAAAGATAAGAGGAAGTGGCAAAGGAAAAGGAAAATGGTTATTAGGGGAAGAAATGCCTCTTTTTGAAGAATTAGTTAGAGCCTACAGCCGTCATCCTGAAAAAATTGATAGGATAGCCGAGCTTATTAAGAAGTTAAATAAAACAGAGGAGGGGAGAAAACTTCTGCCTGAGGAGTTTAAAAGAATATGGGCGCTCTTTGAGGGAGTTGGACGAAAATGAGTGAAGAGGTGAAGCGTCCGGATGTAGAACGCATAATGATAACTTTGAAGGATTTTCAGAAGAGATCTGTGGACAGAGTTTTTCAAAGGCTGTATCTGGATGAAGATCACACAAACCGATTTCTGATTGCAGATGAAGTGGGTTTGGGAAAGACATTGGTTGCGAGAGGAGTTATTGCCAAAGGCATTGATTATTTATGGGAGACTGTACCAAGGATTGATGTCATATATATTTGTGCGAATCGGGATATTGCCAGTCAGAACATAAACAGATTGAATGTAACTGAAACCCAGGAATTTTCCATGGCATCCCGCCTTACTTTGCTTCCTTTGAAGATATCGGGATTAAAAAACAATAAGTTGAATTTTATTTCTTTTACACCTGGGACTTCTTTTAATCTGCATTCACGAACTGGGATCAAAGAAGAAAGAGCGCTTATTTATCATATATTGAAAGAGAAATGGGGGCTTTACCGGATGGGGCCGATTAATTTATTTCAGGATTGGGCTTCGAAAGACCATTGGCAGGAATTAGTGAAAAAATTTAGAGATTGGTATTCCATCGATTCGGAATTAGCAGAAAATTTTATAAATGAGATCAATAAAAGAATAGAAGAAGATAAAAGAGAGGGAAAAAAAGATATAAAAGCAAGATTTTTTGAGCTGTGCGATAGATATAAAGTATTTAAAGAGAATGTTCCGCCGGAGGATAGACAGGATGCTGCGGAATTGATAGGCGAATTGAGAGTGATTTTGGCTAACTCATGCTTGGATGCCTTAGAGCCTGATATTGTGATTTTGGATGAATTCCAGCGTTTTAAGCATTTGCTGGAAGGACAGGGAGAAATGGGCGAATTGGCTCAGCATATGTTTAATTATGAAAGTGACGATGGGAAAGTAAAGATCCTATTGCTTTCCGCAACTCCATATAAAATGTATACCATTCATGATGAACAGGACGGGGAAGACCATTTTGAGGATTTTATGAGGACAGTTGGTTTTCTTTTTGGTGATGACGAAGAAACTAGGCGATTTGAAAAAAAACTGCATCGGTTTAGAAATGAACTTTTGTCGGTAAGTCCTTACAGCTTGATGGCACTCAAGGAAATAAAAAGTGAGATTGAAGATGAACTAAGAAAAGTCATGATAAGGACTGAGAGGTTAGCCCATACGTCAGATAGAAATGGAATGATCCAAGAGAAAAGTACTTTGCCATGCAATGTAAAGATAACAGATTTAGAAGATTTTACTATGTCTGATAAGCTGTCACAGGAGCTTAAATCTTGTGATATGGTGGAGTATTGGAAATCCGCTCCTTATCTTTTGAATTTCATGGAAGAGTATGATTTGAAGCGAAAGTTTAAGAAGAAGGTAAAGGTTGAAGAAATAAGCGGAGGTCTTTTCTCTGTTCTTAAGAAATACAGGAAAAATCTTCTGAAATGGGGAAAAATAAGAAATTATAAGAAAATAGATCCAGCCAATGCCAAAATGCGCACACTCATTCAGAACGGACTGGATAAAGAGAGCTGGAAGCTGTTGTGGGTTCCTCCTTCTCTTCCCTATTATAAGCCATACGGGAATTATGGAAAAATAGAGCTGCAGGATTATACGAAGTCATTGATATTTTCTTCATGGCAGGTTGTGCCTAAAGCCATTGCCTCTATTTGTAGTTATGAGGCAGAACGTCGGCAGGTAAAAGGAACTATGATAGAAAATTTGAAGTATGATTCATTGTATAAGAAGAGAAGTCCGCTTCTTGTTTTTGCTGAAAAGGACGGCCGGCTGAGTGGAATGGGGAATCTCACTTTAATCTATCCCTGTCTGACACTGGCTAAGGAAATTGATCCTCTGGACATAGCGCTTCAATTCCTCCCAAAAAATGGGCCGCCGTCTTTGTGGAGCGTGTATGCCGAGGTTAAAAAAAGAATCAGGGTCCTTTTGGATGAGACTGTGGGGAAGGCAAGACCAAAAAGAGGAAGGCCTGATGAGCGCTGGTACTGGGTTGCTTTGGCTTTGATGGACAGAAAATTTTATTATGAAGAATTGGACAATTGGTTTAAGACCCGACACAGTGAATTGAAGTGGGAATCACTTGTTAGATCGCGGAGTGAAGATGAAGAAAAATCAGATTTCGAGAAACATGTAGATCGATTTAAAGAATTTTTCTATGGACGAGAAGAATTAGGGAGAAGGCCTAAAGATTTAGTGGAGGTTTTAGCAAAACTTGCTTTAGCGTCGCCTGCTGTGGTTGCGGCAAGAAGTCTGCTTCGTTTGAAAAGAGATGAGAAGAGTTTTAATGCTTCCTTATTTTTATTTAATGCCGCGAAGATTTCTTCGGGATTCCGAGTTTTGTTCAATCTTCCGGATACTATTACCCTTATTCGCAGTGGAGATGATAAGAATCCGTATTGGAAACAGGTTTTGGACTATTCGATGTCTGGCAACATACAGAGTGTTATGGACGAATATGTCCATATGCTGAATGAATCTTTAGGTCTTTTTGATAAGGCGTTTGACAGCAAAATTGATAAAATTGCTGATGAGATATACTCGGCTGTTTCTATCCGTACCGTGAATATGGCTTTTGATGAGATAGAACTTGGGGAGAGAGAGGAAAAACCTCCATTGATCAGCAGAAGGATACGATGTCGGTATGCGTTGAGGTTTGGTGAAGAGAGAAGAGAAGGTGAAGAAGAAATAACCCGAGCGGATCAAGCGAGGGGGGCATTCAATTCGCCATTCCGCCCATTTTTACTGGCGACAACATCCATTGGGCAGGAGGGCCTTGATTTTCACCAGTATTGCCATTCGATTTATCACTGGAATCTCCCTCATAACCCTGTGGATTTGGAACAAAGGGAAGGCCGTATCCATCGTTACAAAGGCTTGGTGATAAGACGGAACTTGGCCATACATTTCGGATTGAAGGAATTAAAGGAGAGGGGAGAGCGCTTTCGAGAAGAGAATAAGAACCCATGGGATTTTCTTTTTATTAGGGGGGAAGAATGTCGAGCCAGAGAAGATGACGATATTGTTCCTTACTGGGTGTATGAAACAGAGCAGGGGATTAAGATTGACAGAAATGTACCCTGTTTGCCACTGAGCAGGGATGTAGAACATCTTAAAGACTTGAAAAAAAGTTTGGCTTTATATCGCATGGTTTTTGGCCAGCCCCGCCAGGGAGATTTGATTGTGTTCTTAAAGAGAGTGATGGAGGAAGAAGATATAAGCGAGGATCTGAAAGATTTTAGGATTGATTTATCGCCGGAGTAGGGGAGGAAGTAAAATTAAGGGGAGGATATCAAATAAAAATGCCAAAACATCCTTTTCATAAAGTAATTGGGGATATCTTTGTTGATGAAAATTTTCCTTCTGAGGGAATTAGCATTATGAAAGATGCTGCTTGTGGAGGAGATCATACTCTTCCTTTGTTTTGTTCTAAAGAAAAATCATACGCCACTCGATATGCCTGCGTGGATATGATGATCATTAAGGACCAAAAAATAAAAGTGATTATTGAGATAGAAGAGTCTAATGTGAAGCCTTTGCATCTTTTCGGTAAGTACTTAGCTTCAGCTATGGCAAACTATTATATTTATGGTCAAGATGAGTTTGATATGGATGATTCAGTGGTATTTATTCAGATATTGGATACTTCAAAACAAGAAAGCAAATCAGCGAGGGAAGAGCAGTGGAAGAATGTTAAGAACTCAATTCGATCTATAATTTCACTTACAGATAGACCCATAAAAAAATATGAGATTTTCCATGGAACCCGATCTGATTTTATATCTGGGGATAAAAAAGATGAATTGATTAAATTTGTAACAAGCGCCCTAACATAGTATTATTTTAATAGGCATAGGGAAAGTGAAAGACAGCGTCAAAATATTCTGGTGGTGGGTCAAGTGGTTTCTGTTTTGGGGATTTATATTTCTTCTTTGCGTGGTACCTTTTTTTTGATGGGCTGGATCCAGTGAAAAAATTTCCAGAAGACTTGAAACAATTCATAGACAGTGTGGATTGGATCTTCGCTAAGACCTATGCATCCACATGGCCCCATCATTATATTGTCAGAAAAAATGTGGATGAAAAGCTTTTTGTCAAATTAGTCAAACATATTAGAGAACATGGTTATGAAGGCCAATTTTATCATATGAAAATAACCTATTTTGAAGAAGACGGGATTGTGTATTGGACTATGGGTGCTCCTGTGGATGAGACCATAATCATCAACAGATGTCCCAAAGAAAGCACCTATGAATATAGATTAAAACATGGGACATTGCCTGAGCAATGATTTTGTATGGTTTAAGAAGGATGGGGGAGGGGATGTGGAAGTGCTTTCCTGTGATAAAAATGAATAACCAAAATTTTTTATCGCTATTCCGATTAGATTTTTTTTGATCTTTGGGGATTTTAGTTCTAAAATTGTCAAAAAGGTATGAATCATTCAGATATAATAGGCTGCTCTTCATACACCGATGATCTCTTTCACAAAACGGGAAGTCCGGTTTAGCTTTTTTCGAGTGCTGCTCCTGTACTTTGGGTAGGTTAAAAAGAGCCTTTCTGTAGCCCTGGTCATTCCCACATAGCAAATACGGCGCTCCTCTTCCAGAGAAGCACGGGGTTCATTGGGCCTTATTCTGGGAAACGCTCCTTCCACCAGTCCTATTAAAAAGACATTGGGAAACTCAAGGCCTTTGGCGCTGTGGATAGTGAGAAACTTTACTTTTTCTATCTTCTTCATCAAACCTGTTTTTCTATATACATTCAAATAGTTTAGAAAAGCTGAGGGTGTTTTGTTTTCGCTGATGTTTTCAAAATCTTTGACCAGTTCGAAAAAAGAATCGATGTAATCATCGGATTTTGAAACAAGCTCCAGACTGTCTGTAGCAAATCTTAAAGTAGATAGTGCGGTTAAGCTCATTTCTCTGCGGTTTAATTCTTGTAATATTTCACGGGTTTCTTTTTCTGTTAAAGAGCTGCTATTAATAACTTCTTCTGCATCAACTCCGAAGTTATAATACACTACTGTATTGAGAAATTTAACGAGCATTTCAATACCGTCACTCTTTAAAAAATTCTCGTCATCTAAGAATGAAAAGGGGATATGTAATTTTAGAAAAACATCATAAAAAACCTTAAGCTGTCTTTTATATCGGGCCAAAACAGCAAAGTTTTTCCAATCAATTCTCTCAGAATGATTTATTTTTTTGATGATGCTTCCTATATTGACTGCCTCTTCCAAAGGGTTCATCATTTCTCTGATCTCAAATAGTCCTTTTCCCGGAGGTTTCTGTGTCCAGAATACCTTGTCGATTCTATTTTTGTTGTTTTGTATGAGATTAAGAGCAGGGGTGATGATCTCTTGTGGGAGACGGAAGGATTTAGTCAAATGATAAACAGAGAAGTTGTCAAAATAAGAGTCAAGTTTCTGAGAAGGACTTCCGTTTTGGCTCATCCATTCATAGATATTCTGGTCATCATCTCCGGTGCAAAAAACAGAGCTTATATCTCCAATTAAAAGCTTAAGGATTTCAAGGATAAGCTGGCTGTTCGTAAAATCATGAAAGTCATCAATGAGGATAAATTTATAGAGATTGTGATATTGTTTCTGGATATCTTTGTTTTGGATGAAGAGCATTATAAAATTTAACAGTATATCATCATCATCCATTTTGTTTTTGGCTAGCAGAAATGCTTTGTATTTTTCCCACATAGTTTTTAAATAACCTGTGTGCGGGTCAGAGGCTTTGATGTTTTCTGGTTTTAATTTTTGTTGCTTTAGTTTGGAAATATTTTGTTTTAATTCCCTGGGAGGCAGATAACCAAAAAAGTCACTATCGGTTTCTAAGTCTTCTAGAATGCGCAAAGACTCAAAGTAGGATATGGAATCGACCCCGGGTTTGAAGCCAAGTCTTGCCGCATTGTCCTCCACAATGGATAAACAAATTTTGTGAAAATTGCCGATGCAGAGATCTCTTGCTTTTGTTTTAATTGACTTCTGAAGACGGTCTTCTAAGTCCTGCCAACCTTTGACAGTAAAAGTGGTGACCAGGATATTTATGGGATCAACTTTTTTCCAATAGATGAGGTTATTGACTTTTTCTATAAGAGAGTAGGTTTTTCCTGTGCCTGGTCCTCCTAAAACAAGCACTCTCTTTTGGGGGGAGTTGATGGCTTGTCTCTGTTCTTTGGTTATTTTTCTTTTTGCTATTTTCTCTAGGTCTGCATCTTTGATTTTAGGAATAAACAATGAGGAGCCTTTGTTTTTGGATTCTTTTGAGTTTTTGGGTCTTCTATCATACCAATGCTGGAAAGCGGTATTGACAAACTCTTTGCAGGAGAGAAATCTTAATTCCGGATCATATGAAAGGGCCCTGAGAAACGATTCTTTGGTTGTTTTAGGGACATGGACAAGGAAACAATCCGAAGCTGTCAAAGGCCTCATGATTTTTTCTCTTATTTCTTCAAGATTGTCTGCAAAGAATATATTGGAGCCATTGAGCAACTCGAGACCTATAGCGGCTAAGGACCATTGATCAGTGGTGGCAGCGACTTTCCCTTTCCAGGACTCAGGGCTCATATAGGGAGGAGTGCCCCCCATGGATTGGGTCAGATCTCTTTCTACGAATTTTGCCAGGCCAAAATCCATTATTTTTAGGCTTCCCGTTTTATCGATCATGATGTTTTCTGGCTTTAAATCCCTGTGTATGATGTTTCTTTCATTGGCATAATCCACAGCATCTGCTAGACACAGCATGATGTTCTTAGCGGTTTCCCGGTCAGTGGGGCATTTCTTTTCTATAAAATTCCTCAGAGTTTGTCCCTCTATGTATTCGGTGATGAGAACCAGTTTCTTTTCGATAAATTCAGCAGAAAAATAGCGAATAATATTGGGGTTTTCCAGGGAAAAAAGGGTTTTAACCTCATGAAGAAAAGAAGAGCGGTCTTCCATGCAAGAACGAGCTACCTTCAAAGCGACTTCTCTGTCAATCAATGTATCACGAGCTAGATAGACATCCCCGAACCTCCCCCCTCCCAGGTATCCTATAATTTTGAATTTGCCTAGTTCTTGAGTGATCATATCTCGGGGTCATCTTGAAAGAATGAGGCATGGATAAGCTGGTTATTTTGAAAGAGCGCCTTTCCAAATCCCTGTTTCATTTTGTAACGGTACTCTTGATATTTTTTCACATGTTTGATAAGGGTGGCTGCGAAGATGGCTTGGAAAAAGGCCTGAAGCTCTTGAGTTTGAAAGCTTCCTTCTCCATATTGAAAGTCTTCCAGACCATCAATGGCATAACTCCTGAGAAGTTTTTCATAGAATTTAAGAAAGAGATCGGTGTTGTAAAATATATCCAGGCACAGAAGTCTTTTCTGAGTGGAAGCTAAAAATCCTACCTGGTCTTCTTGTGGTTTATACTCTTTGAACTTATCCAATTCATTCTGCTTTTCTTCATATATGGACTGCATGGATTGAGTAGGGGAGAAGGTCTTTAGAGTCTTGCTTTTTCTTTCGATTTCTCCCCATATGGAAGACTGGGAGTCTTTCGCTCTGTCTGGAAATGATTTGCTTTTGGTATTGATTTTGCGGATAGTGGGATAGGCAATGATGTTTGACGATGAAAAATCAGCAGGCCCGTTCCATCTTCCCGCTTCAGAGCAGAAGGCAGGAATTTTTCTTGATTTATTTCTATTTATGATTATAGAGAGGGCGGCTATTCTATTCTGTTTTCCTCCTGTGAGCCCCTCTCCGTCTATGATAAAGAGGTCTTTGTCCTGGTTTGAGTTTCCGACTTCAACCCATCTGTGGCTTCCACCAGTTTCAGAAACTGACGCAGTCCCATTGGGCATGCCTTCACCGAGAGTTATGAAGTCAAGGTCTTTGGAGGGCGTTTTGGAGACCACCGGATAAAGCATGAGATTTGAGATAATGACCGGTTTTTCAAGTGAAATTTTTTCCTTAAAAGGTGATAAAGAATCCATAACGAAGATCCCTCCAACTGAATTTGATAGAACTATATTAAGTGTGGTTTTTGGTGATGTCAAGAAGATAGGAAAATTTGTCAGGAATTCTTATATATTCTCTAAACCGATGAGATTTTCAGTCAATTTTTTCCATATATTTGTAATTTTATTCAGATCAAATAAGCCTGTATAGTCCCTGGGTAAAAGTTTATTAAAGTCTCTCTTATTGATCATGAGACTTCTGCAAATCCAATAGTCGAGTGTCTCGCCTCTTGCATCGCACTGAACAGAAATCTCTTTATTGTCCCACCTTATTTTTATTGTCCCGAACTGGACAGCCACTTCATATATAAGTTTACCTAAAGGAACGTTTATGGATAGTTCTCCATGTTCTTTTGTTGGTATACAATAAGGGGAAAATTCAGAATGATTGATAAAATATTCAAAAGGAAATGGAAAGTATATAGGATGCAATCCTTCGGTCCGTGCAAGGGCTGTGTTCGACTTGTCAGCTGTTAAAAAGTAAGTCCCCTTATGAAAATTTATCTCTTTCAAGAATGCCTTGAATTGATCGCGAATGATCATATCCCCACTTGAGGTTTTCATGGTGCGATATATTTTTGAAACATCGTATTTGTGTCTAGTTCCTTTGCTTTTGAGTTTTTCAATTTTAGAGAAATCTTCTCTTAAGCCTTTTATTTCCACCTTTGTATCCAATATGGGATTTGCTTCGCCGACAATGACTAATGAGACGCCGGGTATATCCGTACTCTGGCCTAATTCAATAATCTCCTGGAGTGCTCTAAAGCCCATTCTTCCCTCAAGATTAAGATATCCTTGGGTTCGAATATTTGCAGCTTCTTCTATTTCGTGCATGACAGCACTGGGCACAACAAATAATATCCAATTGGGGGTATTAACATATTCTTTGGGATTGATCATTGAAATTGTAGGAATTAAATGTTCGTTTATGGTGCAGTTGAAGAGAATATTTGTGTCAATTCCCAAGAGAACATCGTCAAATTCAGAAAGTTTTTTTGCGATTTTTTGCCAATTATTTGGCAGCAGTAGTCCGCTTCTATAAAAAGCATCCCCGACATCCATTGTAATTTTTTTATTTTCTTGATTAATTGATATATTTTGATATTTGACTGTTCCGTCTCTTTCAATAACAGAAATCAGGGGGATATTATTATATGTAGAAATATTAAGTTCTTTTGTTTCCCCCAGAATCCAGTCAAAAAGTAAATGATATATCGGAAAATCAATAAATTCTGACCTTGGGTAATTATATGCGACCGACTCTTTTTGTGGCTGAGTTTGATTGTTCTTTAATGTGATTTTTAAACAGGCCGTATCTATATTATATTGCGAATTTTCTTCTTCAAAATTAATTTCTAAAGTTTCAATTTTATTATTTTCTATAGATATACCGAACTTCTTTTTGAGAATCCGTGCAATTTCAACACCCTTTGAGACACTCCCTCCTATAGCTCTCAGAGTGATTTCATTAACCCCTCTGTTGAATTTAGCCAGAGCTTCGAACACATATTCTAGAGTTCGTTTTCCAAAAATATTAATTATAGTTTTGCTTTGATTTTGCATTTTTTATTTCTTCCCCCCAACTATTTTTTAATAGAAATTTTTTTTGCAAGGCACCATTAAATTAGTTTGAATAATCTAAAAAATTACTATGATTAGTCTGATTAAAATAAGAACCCAACCGACAATGACTATGATCCACGCCACTTTCTTTGCAGCTTGAACGAGAATAAGGAATAAAGTGATTACTGCTAAGAACCCTATCGAATCGACTATGTTTATCGGAATTTCAATATTAGTAAAAATAAATTTTAAAAATTTTGCCACACCTGTACCAATAAGATGAGCTATGCTATAGATAAAAGTTAATATTTCATTGAGTATTTCCATAACTTAACCTCCCTTTATTTGAATAGAACATATTAACTTCAAGATTAAATCAAAGCCTAATCAATACTAGGATGTCAACTTATCTAGTCTGTCATTTTTTTTTGGCTAGGCGGTTTTCGATTTCTCTTAGAATATAGCTTGGAATTTTATGTGGAGGAAGAGAATAAGCATTTGATGATAATGCATTTGTATATTTCTTTTCATGATTTTTTTTAAATTTATCATACCCAGAGAAATTTTCTATATGGTGGTCTTTAAAATATTCAATTATCCAGTCTTTAGTTTTGTTATTTAGGAAATCCGTTAATTTTTCTTTTAATAACTTGGCATATTTTGGGTCTTCTTGAAGCTTTCTTATGGTATTTTCTAATCCTTGGCCGATCACAACTTCTTTACCGTTTTTTTTATGTTTATAGTTATAAGCTTTATCCTGATAAATGATTCCTACATCTTGGCATGTTCTTATAAGAGACAACTCTTCCATACCTATTGAAAGACCAAGGGGATCCTCAAAACCAAGCGCTTCTTTTTGAATATGGATCCACTTGTGATTATTTTTAAGGGAATCTTCATAGGCTTTTGCGTATTTATCAGAGAAGTCATACTCAGCCATGTCACTTATAGAGAAGTTTGATGCCAATCGAATGAATATCAGGTTTCTTTTTTTGCTTTCTAAATGAGATTTTATGTAGGTAATATCCGAGGGAAATTTAGGTAATTTTTTTATTTCGTTGCTGTCAAATCCGCTTATAATAAATCTGTCCTCATGGGGTTCTCTTGCTGTATGCCTGATGAATGGTGATGATTTACTTATTATGCAGTTTTCAACTTCATTTCCCAGTGTCTCCATATCATCTTCCATCGCATCTAAGATTGTCATTTTATTAAATCCAGAGTTGTCGATTTGTTTTTTTAATGTAGATTCTATTTCTTTTAATATTTCCTCATTCGGTAGATTTATCCAAGCAATTAATCTCTTTCTCAAATCTGCTGCCAGATTGCTAAGGCCTTTTTCAAGATAATTGTTGTAGAAATTCCTAATATCTTTTCGGTTCGATTTGACTTTTATTTGGGCATCTGTACCAAATGTCAAAATTCTCCATACTTTATTTTCATCCCCTTCTTTATTTGTTCTAATTGTGTTTAACTTATTTATCAATCTGGAGTGCTCTTCCAATTTACTTTGGATTAAGTCTTCGAGCTTTGAAATAATTTTTAGACTGTATGAATGTTTCTCTGACTCCAATGATACGTCAAATAAGCCTATTATAGTCCTTAAAATGTTTTCGATGTGAGTTTTTTTGTTCCTTGCCCATCCAATTTTTTGATACCAGGACTTTCTGCTTATTTGTCCAAGCAATTTAATTCTTTTATCAACTGTTTCGTTGAGTTGGGATATATTTGCTGATAGTGATTGTTTATCATTTTCTAAAACTGTTTTAATTCTGTGGAGCTCTGTTTGAAATCTTTCGATAAAATTAGAAAAATATATTGGACCTTTATGTACTAATATATCATCCATTATTTTTAATAATCTTTCCTCAATTTTCTTTTGATATTCTTCATATTGATCTTTTATTTTTCCGATATCATCATTATATTCTCGCTTCAATCTGTTTTTTTCTTCCTTGACTTTATTTTCAAGTGAGCCTCTGCGTTTAAGGAGTGAATCAGCTGATATGGCAGAATATTCATGCTTCCTTAAAAGTGCATACTCCCAATTCTTATAGTAAAAGTCAGTATAAATATACCCTGTATCTCGATTTTGAATTTTATCTGTTAGTTCTTTCTGTGAAAAGTCAACAGAAAGATTCTTTTCTATTAAATCCCTAACTCCCCAATTCACCATGATTCCTCGAATTTCTTCTAAAGGAAAAGATATGCTGGATATTCCTAACGCGTTACACCAATTTGAACTTTCTACTTCCATAAACCTTTTAATATTTACGTTTGAAGCGTGGAGGGGATGTTCTAACTCATTAATAATCCAGAAGAGAAAATTTCCCACAAGTGGGCTAACATGCAGCCTATCGATTAAATCTAAATCGTGACTTTCTTTTTCGACTAAGTAAGAATAATTAAAAATTTTTTTCTCAACATTAACACCATCTTTTCTTTTCTTGTTATACCAGACTTGCCATCTCCCACCGCTCATATAATGATTGATTTCCTTTAACGTTGCATAAGTATTTGAGTATGTCTGCCACACTGATTCTGGTAGATCGATAACAGCTTCGAACATCTTTGGTAGAAACCCAATAAAGTTAACGCGGGCACCATATTGATTTGCAATTCCAGCTATATCAAGAAACATGCCACTCCCTGTTCCTCCGCATAATGAACTTACTATATAACATCGGGGAGTACTATCTGGAACCTTTATTTCCCCTTTTGATAATTGTATTAATTGGCTTATGGCCTCATCGCTTTTTATAAAATTAATCGAAGAAGTAATTTCTTTCTGTATTTGAGCGTAGGCTGTCCTGTGTCTAAAAAAGGCCAATCTTCCAGCCTGCCTTATCTGAGCAGCTCCGCCTATAATTTCGTTTATTGGGAGAGGAGAAAAGAGCCAGTTATCCACCTCAGGATTTCTATCTTTAAAGTCTTTGGTTTGCATGGCCTTTAAAGTTTCTTCATCAACGTAGGCAGTAATCGTCTTGATATTGGGAAGGGTAGGGAGGCTTAACTCTTCCTTTTCTTTTCCGGGTTCTGTTTCTATGAGGACAATGCTAATTATATGGGGAAGTCCCGTTGAAGGATTGATCCATTCTTTTGGAAATCTATTCGCAAAATTCCGTTTTAAGAATTTACATACAAGCTTTCCTGTACCTCCGATCCCGATTATTAATGTTGGATATATGTTCATTTTTTCCCCCTTATTATTAGTTCGGCTTGTTCTTTTGGCAAACCGAAGAGGCTAACTTTATTTTCTTCCGGCATTAGTTGAACTTTAAAATAGAGTTCACCCATTTTTATAATATCATCATCTTTTACTATTACTTCTGCTTCAGTGACTACTTGGCCATTTAATTCTAAAGTTCCTTCACTTGATGAAATTAAGAATTCGTCTAAATCACGTCTGATTAATAAATTCTTTTCTCCTATAGATGGGTGTTTGATTTGCTTTGATCCTATTATTTTTTCTTTCTGATCTTTGATTTTTACTGAATGTGAAAACATTTCAGATAATTCTTCCGGAGAAGACAACATATCTTCTTCTTCAGATGGACGACGAATATATTTAATAACCAAGAATACTATCAACAAAATAACCAGAGCACCTAATACAAAGAAGGTAATTTTTAATAAAGAAATCCCTTCCTTTTTTTCAGGCGTCTCAGGCTTTTCTTTGATTAAAGCAGTGGGAATCTCTTCTTTGGGAGATACTCGAATTCTATACTCAGTCTCTCTACTAAAATTAAATCTTCTCATACCTGATGTTAATCCTTGAGCTATGATTTTTATTATATAGTCACCTGAGAGAGAAGTATCTTTAAATATGTTTCCATAAATCCCATCTTTAATATTCTTATCGGAATGATTCCCGTCGTCATACAAATCCAGCATTATAACTTCCTGATCTGGATTTTCTATAAAAGCTTCAAATTTTAAATTACTGAGAAAATCTTCAGAGGTCACTCTTTTATCCTCGATATAAAGTGAGGCTAAGATCGGAATAGGTTCATTGACATTATATTTAGCTTTCATTTCTTGTTTTAAAATTTTCAATTCTGTTCTTCCCCAAGTGCTTATAGTTATATCCAATTTCACATCTTTCTGCCCCTCAATAATAACATTCCAAGTCCCTGGGATAGGATTGAAGATATTATAGAGCTCATATCCTTCTTCAAAAATATGGCCTATTTCCTCACTTTTTGTTTCTCTATTGATAATGTTTCCTTGAGGATCTTCGAGCGAAATCTGTACTTGCGAGGGAAGAATTTTCTTGCTGAAAATAAATTTGAAATTTACTTCTCTAATAAAATCATCAATATTTATCTTATGGATTATTTCTTGACCTCTGAATTTAACTTCCTCTTCAATAATCTTTTCTCTGGATTTTTTTAATTGTTCTACAATTTCAGAGAATACTGGCTGTATATTTCGAGCTTGTTCAATAAAGTAGAAGTTTCTTATTCCTATTTCATTAGCGGTAAGATCTGCTATATCTTTAAGCAGATTTTTATCAGCTCCTTCACCAAAGGCAACAGTAAACACCGCAATTTCCTGTTCTTTATAGTTCGGAAGAACTTTTTCCTTTAAAATTTCCCTGCTTATAGGTGCGACAATATTTTTATATTTTTCTTTTATTTCACTTATCTTTTTTTGGTTTCCAGCAGCTTCGTTTATTTCTTTTAGGTAATCTCTATTATGAGGTGCGAAGATTTCGCGGCTGGGATCTGGATCAATTTCACCATCTGTTAATAAAATCACTGCTTTTACACTATCATTTCGGGCTCTGGTCATTTCTTCGAATGCTCTTTCTAGAGCCAAAGTGATGTCAGTAAATTCGCCTTTTGCCTGAATAGGATCTATCTTTCTCTTTAGCTCTTCAATGTCTCGATAAGTTGATATTTTATATAAGGGGAAGTTTATATTTGCATCCGTGCTAAACTCTATGACCCCGATTCTGTCATTATTTTCGCATAGATCAACAAAAAGCTTTGCCCCTTGCAAACGCAGCCCGTCAGGATCTCTATCAGGCCAACTCATACTTCCAGAGCCATCGATTAATAGAAGCACATCTATGAGTCGCCCCTGGCTTTGAGCTACTAAATTTGTTGATAAAGAAAAAACAAATATTAAGATAATAGGGAAAATTATTTTGTCTTTTTTGTTCATGCTATTTCCTGTTACTCCTTAATTTTTTATCAAGAAAAATAATATTTTATTAAACATGGAAATAAAAATTGGAAAAAAGCTGAAAATAATGAAGTTCCCTCATTTAAGGAGAAATTTTACATATCTATTATTTTCAAGTCAAGTAAATTGTAGAATTGGATAATGATTCTGATTCAAAATATAAGTAGTATCAGGAATTTTTTCTTATTACGTCCAATATGGATTCAGGGGTATCAACTTTTTTATTACTGATAGTAAAACACTGTTGAATCATTGTTTTTTCTAAATAGGCGCTTATATCTTTGTCATAACTATATAAAACAGCGATTACTTCATTTTTTTCGATGTAATCTCCAACACTCTTTTTCAGCTCAATACCTGTATTATATTTAAACTCACTCCTATTGGTGGTTTTTAACAAAATTTTAGCTATTGTCTTAAGAGGTCTGTAATTAATATCACTTATATAGCCACTTTCAGAACTTTTTACTGGAGTCATAAATTTTGTCTTCTTCAATAATCTGGGATTATCAATAAATTGGATATCAGCTCCATGATTGAGTAATTGTTGTTTGAATTTATCTAAGGCCTGTCCATTATTTATTTGTTCCAGGGCTTTTTCTTTTCCTTTTTCAAATGATTCGACAATACCGGACATTCTCAGCAGTTCCCCAGCTAAATTGATTATAATATCCTTCTGATCTTTAGGTCCTTTTCCCTTTAATATATCAACGACTTCAATTAAAGATAATCCTCGGCCGATAAACATACCCTGGGGATGATCGCCGTTTGTTAGTACACATGAGACGTTTAAGCCAACTCTTTGTCCGACTTTTATAAATTTTTGTGCCTCTATTTGGTCTTCTTCAATTGAATTTCCCAGTTTCGATCCTCTGCCTGATTTCACATCAATGACTATGTGAGTGGATCCAATGGCTAATTTTTTTGCTAAGATGCTGCTTATAACCAGGGCTGGATTATTCATACCATCGACACCATGTGA
>Ga0180434_10003931_pt1 | contig 18477 bp, 26 predicted proteins | sample SS_ome_7_FD_132453 | JGI IMG/M metagenome (GOLD analysis project Ga0180434, IMG submission 132453) | Hypersaline lake sediment archaeal communities from the Salton Sea, California, USA - SS_1_D_2 metaG | ecosystem: Environmental > Aquatic > Non-marine Saline and Alkaline > Hypersaline >...
ACCGCATGCTTCAATGATTTGTGTCCTGCAAATGCTGCTGTCAATGCTTTTCTTCCGTCATCCTCGTTTTTCTTTTTTATTGAAACGACTGCATGAAGCCATGAGCATCCGCCCTGCGTTAAATTTACATCAGTGCATTCCGCGATCTTGTTTACTTCCCTCCAGATCGTAGGCTCTTTGGGCATTCCCATCAGTATCTTGTGCTCCGCACCTCCTGGCAGAAGAACATGGTGTATTGCATTTTTCCTGTGGTGGATTTTAGTTATGTGGAAAACTCTCTGCTTTCTTACGATGTCATAAGTTTCCGTAAGGTCCAGGAAAGGACCTTCATCCGCCTCTTCCTTCGTAACAACCGCTTCGTAAACGAATTCAGCATCAGCAGGAACTTCTATTCCGTTGTCCAGCTTCACGGTTTTAACCGGCATCAAAGTGTTTGCAAACTTCATTTCATCGTCTCCGAGCTTTACCGAAGTTGCCCCTGCAAGAAGAACGTTCACGGGTGCACCGACCACTATTGCAATATCCAATTCCTGCCCGTTTGCTTCGGACCTTGTTATGAATTCGTTAAGATGTCTTGGTAGGATTCGTGCAACAACCTTGTCTTTTCCAATTACCATTAGCCTGTGGAATGAAAGGTTTCTTCCGTATTCCCTGTCATTCGCGATTATCACTGCTGAAGTGTAATAAGGCCCTCCGTCTTTTTCCATATGCAGAGGAATCGGCAGTTTGGAAAGGTCGACGTCTTTTATCGTATGTTCAAGAACCGGCGCTTCGCTTTTTTCAACAAGCTTCGGCTCTGAAGGTTTTTCTATTGCATCAAGCATTTTCTTTACCAGTTCCTCTTTTTTGCATCCCAGGTATTCAGCAACCAACTCCTTTGTCGCGAATACGTTTCCTGCAATCTTGTAATCAGAGCCTTCAACTGCAGTCATCAAAGGTTTAGGCTCGACCGAATGCAAAAGCGATGCTGTTTCCAATTTGAGCGAAGGTTTCTTTTTCGTTTTAAGCAGCTTTCCTTCTTTATCCAGTTTTTCTATAAATTCCCTGAATGACATACTCATGAATACACCTCATTTAGCAATGCCACTATTGGATTAAGAAAAATAATAAGGGTTTTGGTTAAGTTTTTAAACTTTATTGTAAATAATGATTATTACAATTTATGATAATCATAAATCATAATAAAGTGATGAATATGGATTTCCTGAACAGAAAAACCGAAATAGGATGGCTTGAGGAAATGCACCTGCACAGCCAAAAAAAGCTTTTCCCCGTAGTGATATACGGTCCCAGGCGGGTAGGCAAAACCACCCTTGTGAAGCGATTCATGGCAAAAAAGAACGCATTGTATATCTACGTAAACGAAACCAAGAGCAGCCATGTCCTGGCAAAGGAAGTTTCTGAGAATATCAAAAAGGCTGAAGAACTTGACGAATTCACCGCGTTTGACAGCTGGGACGGCATCCTTAAATATCTTATAGAAAAAAGCGGGTTTGAGGCGATAATCTTTGATGAATTCCAGAACTTCGCTTCCGTGGAAAAGTCGGTGTTCGGGACACTGCAAGACCTTCTGGACAGCAATGAAAACCATGCAGGGCCGTTGCTCGTGTTCATGGGCTCCTCCACTGGCATAATAAAAGAGATTTTCGAAGACCAGGCAGCAGCATTGTACGGGAGAGTAAAGGCGAAACTGCGCATGAAGCCCATGGCATTTCAGGATATAGCGCAGGGCATGAACAGGTTCGGATACTCCGATAAGCTGGATATCGCAGGCTTCTTTTTTGTTTTTGGCGGGTATCCCAAGTACCTGGTATGCCTGGAAGATTTCGAAGTTGGTGTGAGGCCGCTGCACGGAATACTCGAGCAGTTGTTCTTCAGGGAGAATGCCCCTCTTCGCGACGAAGTCAAGGACCTTTTGCAGGCAGAATTCGGAAGCCGGGGAGCGCAGAATTACGCCATACTCGAAGCTATAGCCGGTGGGCATACGAAATTGAGCGAAATTGCCTCGTATATAGGCATGCCTGCCACTTCGGTTAGCCCTTTCTTGAACAAGCTATGCGAACACCATGAAGTAATCGAAAAAAATACGCCGTTATTAAGGCCGAGCGTGAAGGATACCCGTTATTCCATCAAAAATCCCATTTTCAGGTTCTGGTTCAGGTTTGTCAGGCCGTATTCGGCTCAGCTTGAGCTTGGGAGATATGGGCAATTTAAGCAGGAACTTAAGAAGGACTTCGATTCATACGCAGGCAGGGAATTTGAAGGGCTTTGCAGGGAGTTTCTTACATCCAAGGCAGGGAAAGAGAATTTGAATATCTCGCAAATAGGAAAGTGGTGGCATAAGGACAATGAAATAGACATCGTCACTCTGGGAAGGGAAAACTACGCTTGGGAATGCAAGTGGTCTATGGTTAAAGCCAGGGATGCGGGCAGGATAGCGGCAAAGCTGGAGCAAAATGCCTCCATTGCCGGAATAAAAAATGCAAAAAAAGGGCTTTTTGCGCAGGAAATCGAAGAGAATGCAAAAGAGCATTTTGATTACGTCATAACCCTTAACGATATTTTCAGGAACAAATTGCCACGTGGAAAGCAGACCGGATAGGAGCATGAATCAAGGCCTTATCAAGAAAAATAATAAGGGTTTTGGTGATTAGACTTTATCTTATATAGTGCAGTGCAGTTCTTCCTCTTGAGTCTGTTACTTCTGGATCAGCACCAGTTTCCATTAGCAACCGTAACATCTTACTATCATGTTTTTTTGCAGCTTCTATCAATGCATACCTTCCATTTCTATCAGGAACATTCGGGTCAACCTTGGCCGTTTCCAGCATATATTCCACCCCACCATAATCCAAATCCCTGATTTTCTCTACAAGTGCATTCGCATCCAATGTTTTTCTGTCTGGTATGCCGGCGCGTATATCGAAGTCTTCTTCTGGTTCCGGCTCGTGATTTACTCCTTGTGGTTTAGGTTTCATCTCTTTTTCAGGCTCGGGCTTGGTATTTTCCATTCTTCTTATTCTTTCTATTTTCTGAAGAAGACTCTGCTCCTTTTTTTGTCTTGCTCTATCTTTTTTCTTTTCCTGCCTGTGCCTTCTTTTCATTTTCATTCCTGGTCTTCTGTCTCCTTTACCCATCCTAATCTCCCTCTAAGTAATATTATAGTGTGTCAAAACTTATAACAAACGGTTTTTAATTATTCTTTCCACCTTTTCATCAGATTGTGCTTTATTTCCAGATGGTCAAGCACTCTTGCAACTACGAAATCAATAACATCTTCAACTTTTTTAGGCTTATGGTAGAAGCCGGGGCATGCAGGCATAATCGTTCCTCCTGCAAGGTTGATTTTCTTCATGTTTTCTATCGCAATATATGATAACGGAGTTTCACGTACTAGAAGAATGAGTTTTTTGTTTTCTTTCAATGCTACTTCCGAGGACCTTGTTATAACGTTTGATGCGATTCCTCCTGCTATCTGCCCAAGTGTCTTCAATGAGCATGGTGCAACTACAACCGCATCAGGAGGATTTGAGCCCGAAACATAAGGACAGCGGAAATCCCCCTCATCAAAATCCGCTTTGGGCAGTTTGACTCCTTCGTATTCTGCAACTTTCTTTCCTGCATCGCTTACTACAACTGTAACGTCATGTTTCTGCTTCTTCAATACTTCAACAAGCCGCACTCCGTATTCCAGCCCAGAAGCTCCTGTTATCGCTACGAGTATTTTCATAAAAATAATGGCGCAAGGACTGTTTTTAAAGGAATCCTGCGGAAATTAGACTTATGACGAAGGGATAAAATGAGACACGAGGAAATAGACATTCATAAAAGGAAAAGAGTTCACGGAAGAGAAATGCATCCATATCCAAGCAAAAAGCCCATGATAAACCTGGTGGACAGGATAGTTTCAATTACTGCAATACTCTATCCGCTTACCCTGCTTCCTCAGTTGTACATGATATGGTCAACCGAAAATGCGGAAGGAGTATCTTTACTTACATGGTCTTTGCTTTTGCTTTTCACTCTTCCGCTGGTTGCATATGCTTTCCTTCACAAGGATAAAAAGCTCACGATAATGTATTCGATATTTTTTGTGCTTTACGTGCTGATAATCATAGGGATAATATTGTTCAGCTAGGTGTTTCGATGAAGAAAGACGAAAAATTCATGAAAGAGGCAATCAAAATCTGCGAACAGGGAATTAAAAAATGCCAGACCCCTTTCGGCGCGGTCATAGTGGACAAAGAGGGGAGGATAATAGCAAAAGGATGCAATCACGTATGGAAAAACACCGACATAACCGCGCACGGGGAGATAGTTGCAATAAGAAAGGCGAACAAAAAAATGAAGAAAGTGAAATTGAAGGGATGTACTATCTATTCAACTACCGAGCCGTGTCCGATGTGCTTTTCAGCAATACACTGGGCAGGAATAGACAGGATTGTATACGGTGCTTCGATTTCGGACGTTAAAAAACTCGGATTCAAGGAGCTTACTATTTCAAATAAGGAGATGAAAAGAAAAGGGAAATCAAAAGTGAAAATAACCGGCGGAGTACTTGCAAAAGAATGCAGAAAACAATTGAAGAGATGGAAAAAACTTAATAAGTGCAAAACTTACTGACGCAATCGTTTAAATATTGTGATTAGTAATAGAATAACATGCATAAAATCCGTTCGCGAAGAAAACTGATGCGGAAAAACAGCTTCAGAAAAGCATCGTTTCTTGCTTCTGCAATCCTGAGTACATCACTTCTTTGTCCTTTTATTTCAAAAGCCGATGAAAAACTCATTCCGGATGACCTGAAGGGCGGCATAATCGTATTCGAATCAAAACCTGAGTCAGGACCCACAAAAATAATCAATTTCGGGGAAGACGGACTGATAAAAGTGCGTGAGATAAACATGCTCTACACCTCATGTTCAACCGAAGAATGGAACGCATCCGGAAATCCTGAAAGAACAAAGGAAATAATCGATGAAGTGAAAGACGGGCTTGAGGAAAAGGACCTGGGAAAGATAAAAAGAACAAAGCTGAAGGAAATAAAAGCCGCAAGGTTTGAGGACATTCCGAAAGAATACGCCATTTTCATCGTAGGGCATGCCGAAAGACTATGCGAGGATGAGAAGCCGGAAGTTGGGAAAAAAGAAACTGTTGAAACCGAGAAAAAGAACTTTGAAATTGCTGGTGGGGGCGTAAGTATTTTTGAAAAAATTATATACGGAATCGATGCCGCATTACTGCTGATTACTGCTGCAGTTGCAATATCATTAAGGAAAAAGAAGCGATAGTTGTATAAATTTTGCCCGATTTAGGTGTATATTATGAAAAATACCAGGCAGAAACGGGAAAATAAAAAACCGGAACGGGCGGAATCCAGAAACAGCTTCAGCACGATATTAAAGCCGATTGTAGACAGGTTCAGGAAAAAAGAGGTAAAGAGGGTTGAACCGAGAGAACCTGCTTATTTTTCATGGGCGATAGAGGCAGATAACGATGAACGATAAGGATTTCATAAAAAGCGAATATATGGTTCGGTGCGTTGCAAGGACCCAGGACCTCATGGAAGCAAACAGAGTGGCTGAGGAATACGAAGCCAAAGGCTACCAGGTAAATATTGTGAAAAAGCAAAAAGGAAGCGTCACCCTTTACGAAGTATGGGCAAAGGGCGAAACCAAGACTTTTGAAATGAAATGATTATCTGTAGCCAGGGGGCATCTGGCTCTGCAGGTGCGCCATTGCCGATTTCTTCCTGGAAAGTTCTTTCTGGAATTCGCTCCATATTTTCTTTCCCATATCCCTTGGAAGAACTTTTGTTATTATCATCTTTCTGTGCGGGGATTTCGGGTCTAGGGGGTTGTAGTCTGCAATAACATAATCGCCAGGAAGCAGATTTTTTGATATTTTCGGGTCCACAGCCATTATCATGAGGTTTTCGTCCCACATTCTCACCACTACCTGTATGCTCTTGTCCGTGCTTTTGATTTTCTTGTTTTTGGCAGGCGATATTACTTCTACTATTTTTCCTATATGATACATCTGTCCACCTCAAAAGGATACGGAAAACAAGTAATATAAGGGTTTGGGTGCCTTTTTCTGTCATGGTTGAAGAGGTTTGGTTTGCTACGGGAAACAGGCATAAATTCAAGGAGGCTCTGGACGTTTTCGGGACAACCGATATTGCACTGAATCAGTTCGAGTTCAAACATAATGAGATACGTTCGGACAGCCTTGAGGAAATTGCAAGGGAATCTGTTGAAGCTGCTTATTCAGAGCTTGGAAAGCCGGTTTTCGTTGAGGATTCCGGGCTTTTTATCGATGCACTTGAAGGATTTCCCGGGACTTATTCCGCATGGGTTCATAAGAAACTGGGAAACAAAGGAATACTGAAGATTCTTGAGGGTGTTGAAAACAGGAAAGCAAGGTTCGAGGCATGCATAGCCTACCACGACGGAAAAACAGTTGAAACATTCAAGGGAATCTGCAAGGGGAGCATCTCTGAAAACGAAAAGGGGAAGGGTGGATTCGGTTATGACCCCGTATTCGTTCCGAAAGGCGAATCATCGACGTTCGCTGAAAGCATAACCTTAAAAAACAAATACTCGCATAGATATAAATCTCTTTTAGAGCTTATCCGCTATCTCAAAAACTGATAGCATTAAGGTGAAATTTATATGGCTAGATTGCATTCACGAAAAAGAGGAAAATCGGGCAGGAAAAGGCCCAAAGCAAAGACCAGCCCTGGATGGGTTGATATGGACAAGGCAAAACTTGAAGAAATGATAACCAAGATGGCAAAAGAAGGTGTCACTCCTTCCAGGATAGGACTCACGCTCAGGGACAAATACGCCGTTCCGGACGTAAAACCGATTCTCGGGATGTCACTTACGGCATTCCTTAAGAAAGAAAAGGCTGCAGGCGAATATCCGGAAGACTTCATTGAACTGCTCAAGAGGGCGGTAAGGATGAACAAACACATGAAGAAATCAAAGAAAGACGTTCATAACAAGTCAAAATACATTCATGTCGTATCCAAGATAAACAGGCTTGCGAAATACTACGGGAAGAAGGGCGCTATCCCAAAAGGATGGAAATACGACCCCGACCAGGCTGAGCTTCTTATCAAATAACGGTGACGTTTATGGCTGGAAAGAAAAAAACTAAAGTTGTCGATAAATGGAAGTCAAAGAAATGGTATACCGTCAAGGCACCTGCTCTTTTTGACAATAAGGACCTTTGCGAGATTATAACAAGCGACGAAAAGAACCTTGAAAACAGGATAATCAAGAGAAGCCTCATGGACCTTGGAATGGGCTCCACCGGACAGCTTGCAATGTTTACCAATCTTAAGTTCAGGATAAAAGGCGTGAAGGGAACGGTTGCAGAGACCGTCCTTATAGGGCATGAAGTATCCCCCGCATACATGAAGACCTTTGCAAGAAGGGGGAAATCGCTTATTCACGAAGTAATAGACGTAAAGCCGAAGGACGGCGGGGACGTAAGGGTAAAGATAATTGCTGTAAGCGATGCAAGAGTAAGCGAAAATACCAGAAGGAACATAAGAACTGCAATTGTTGAGGAAACCAAGAAGCACGCAGGGGAATTGAAAGCAGATGAACTGATGCACGAGCTTATTTACGGAAAATTCTCATCAAAGATATTCGGCAGGCTTAAGCAGATGACCAAGATGAAGCGTGTCGAGGTAAGAAAATCCGAAGTTAAAGAGGTATTCGAATGATACCAGGCGGAATGGATCCTAAAAAAATGCAGGGCATGATGAAGCAGATGGGGATAAAATCCGAGGACATACCTGCGACAAAAGTAATTATCGAAACAGAATCAGGAAACTATGTCATTGATGAACCGCAGGTTGTTGAGATAACCGTCCAGGGACAGAAATCCTACCAGGTTTCCGGAGAGTCCAGGTTTGAGGAAACAGTAAAGGAAGAGGACATAAAGATGGTTATGGACCAGGCGGGCTGTTCGGAAGAAGAGGCGTCCGAAGCTCTCCAGCAGACCAAAGGAGACATTGCCGAAGCCATAGTTTACATAACAGAAAAAAAGGCGAAGGAATAAAAATTTTAGCTGGTCTTGATAGTCATGGCCAATACCCGTGAAGTAGCGATACTCGTCGTACTTATTCTAGCAATAATAATCCTTGTAGGAATTATAGAGTTTTTTCAACCCGACATACAGGAAGCGGATGCAAGCAAGTTCGTTGTCGAGGACCTGCATTCCAGGTACACCGATGCGGACATAGAGATAATAACGATAACAGAGATGTACAACGATAACGGGGAAAAATATTATGAAATAAAGGCGAAGGTCACCAAAGACCACCTTACCCCCTGTCCGGAGAGAATGCATATCTTCTACAACTATCCGGACCAGAATTTCATCACCCAACCTACCGAGTACATAACCAGAGACTGCGAGGTATGCACCGAGGGCACCTGCACCATAGTATTCCCGGAAGAAGCGATAATAGCGTCGCATACGTTTAACGGTACCGAAGCAGTCCGGAACTATATCGCAGTGCATGACGATGCAGTGCCGGATGCAAGCGAATCGGATGGCAGCTGGACGGTTATATGGAATTCTGCAAATGCTACAAACTATTATACGATAAATATGGGAATAAACGGAAAAATAAAATCGGTAGAGGAGATTCCTAAAACTGCTGAATAGTTACTTCATTGTTTTCGTATTTTATTTTCTTTTCATTGAAATGCGAGAGTATATCGGCATTTGTCTTGAAATGGTCGGTTATTTCCGAGGTTTTGAACCTTGTTTTTCCTTCTGCAAGTATCCCGTAGATGAGAATCTGGTCTGCAAGATGTCTGTCAAGGTCTCCTGTTTCCTTCATAAGTTCGTCTATTGCTTCTTTTGCAACCACTTCCGCCCTTTTTCCCTTTTCTCCTGGAACGTAAGAGCCCCTGAAGCTTTTCCATAAAGTTACCGAATTTCCGGGCGATAGTGTTTCCTCTTCTCTTATGGAAACGTCCTCAATGCTGTTCTCAAGCATAACTTTCTTTTCACGCATTGCAATTGATAATGGAAGATTTGCAATCCTGATCAATGCCCGTATATGTTCGTCTTTGGGCCATTTTTCTATTCCGGTTAGTTCGGAAGGCTCGACAGTTATTCTGATTTCTCCTCCGCCCTTCGGATAATAGCCGGGCTTTATCATTTCCGATTCCACTTTTGCGCCCATGAGTTGGATTGCAGGAATGAATACGTTGTGGAAATAGTCGAAGCCCGGGGATTTCAGCACATGAGTTCCTCCGGTTATCCTGATTTCGCTTTTCTTTTCAGCGACAAGAAGAATTGGAAGCACTGTCTGCGCAACAAGAGTTACAGAGCCCGCAGTTCCTATATTGAAGTCGTATTTTCCGCCTATTATTTTCCCTGGAAAAAACTTGAGGGTTCTGCTTCCAACTTCTGCATCTTCTACACGGCCTCTACAAATATTTCTCACTGCTTTCACGGCCGTAAGATGTTGAAATGCAAGTCCCGGGTTTGATCTTTTAGCACGTATGTTAAAGATTTCGAATGGTTTTTGTGTTATCGATGACAGAGTCATTGAAGTCCTCAAGATTTGGCCGCCAGATTCACCGGTAGACCCATCAATACTAACTATCCCCGTTGACAACATAGACACCTCTTTTTATTTTTCTAATCCTCTTATCCTTAAGAAACTTTCTTAGAAACGTTCCTGCAAAATCATAAGTCATATTAAGAAGAACTAACTTTTTTCCAATATCTTCAAAAGTGATGAAATTCTTCCGTTTAGATAACTGCAAAACATATCTCCAGATTATTTTTTCAGTATAACCATGGGATGATTTTCTTCTTTTGTAAGATTTTAGTGCCTGACTTAATTTCGTTTTCTTTTTTGTATGGTTAAAACCTATTTTTTCAGCAAACAATTTAAGATTATCTTGTTGGGCAATTTGTATTCTCCATTTAGCGCTGGTCTTCTTATTTATTGACCTATAAAGACCCTCTGGATACAATTTTGCATCTATTCCCAGTTCTTTTAATAAAAAATATTCACCAAGAATCAGATTATTGGTTGGAATATCTGGGAATCCAGATAACCATTTTTGACTTTTCAGATTAACGGGACTATATTTAGCGCTACAATCCATGCTTCTAGATAAACAGATTGCCTTTTTTGACTTTGAAAAACAAACATGCCCTTCATCATCAAAAACACGTCTGAGATAAGCAGTTTGTACTGATTTATTGCCATTTAATATTGCTATTGGCAAAAAGGAATTGGATTTTCCTTTATTTCCTCTAGGAACGCCGGCAAGTTCTAATGCAGAACCGATAGGACATGGATACCGGGACAATAATGATTTGTTTCCGCTAGTAATTTTTATCTTAAAATCACCGAAAATTTCATTACATAGTGAAATTAACCTTAGATGAAGTTCTTTCTCATAGGCACAATACATTGGATTCTTAGATGGGTGCCCTGGGATATGACCGTCTGAAAGAAAAGCCGCAATTATTTCGGCGCCTTCGGGATTGTTCAAATCAAAAGGTAATTTTGGATTTTTTAAACTTGCAATTTCTATGATCTTATTATTAATTTCATTATTTGGAATTTCAACATAATTAGCAATCTTAATTAGATATTTAATTGTGGGGTTGCGCTTTAATCTATAACAAGCAGAAATAGCCTTTCTCGGTACATTTATCTTTTTTTCAAGTGCTGAATAATCACCGGCTTTTTTTATGGCCTTTCCAAAAATTTCTTTTTGGTAGTTTGGTTCTAGAGCTATCTTATGACTAGGAAAAAGTTGCCACCAGTTAACGATCATTTTTGTTTCTGGGGATTTCATTTTATATTCTGAAATAACTGACAATTTGTCCATATGTTAGGATTATTAGTCCATATTTATAGTTCTTACCATAAAAGTCCAAAGATAAGAGATAAAATATATAAGGCTGTTTATATTTTCATGAGACTCTGGAGCATCCATCCGAAATATCTTGACGCCAGGGGATTAGTGGCTTTATGGAGAGAGGCATTGCTGGCCAGGAAGGTTCTTCAGGGCAGGACTAAGAAATACAGAAATCATCCCCAGTTAAGCAGGTTCAAGGAACTGGATAATCCAATTCCGTTCATTAATGCTTATCTTTTTTACGTATGGAAAGAAGCCGACAAAAGATGCTATAAGTTTGACAGGAGTAGGATAGGGAAAAGGACCAAACAGAAAATGAAAGTGAATAAAGGCCAGCTCGAATATGAATTCAGGCATCTTAAGAAGAAACTGAAGAAAAGAGACCATGAAAGATACAGGAAACTGCTGAAAGTAAAAAGAATCGAAGCCAATCCCCTGTTCATGATAAGAAAAGGAAGTACTGAGCCATGGGAAGTTATCAAGTCTGCTAAACGGAAAAAGTAAATAGGAAAAGGCCAGCGCACCCCTAATGCGCTGGCAAGGCGACCAGTTATCCTCCCATGCACCCAGAATGAGTATGAATGCAATTCTCAACCAGAGCATTATGAGTTTCCAAACATATATAAATGTAATGGTGAAATGTGTTTATATTAATACAATAATGTTGTAAATACTTCCAATAATTTAAAACTATAGCCATAAAATAAGATAAAGGGAACAAAGATGATTACTCTCGTAAAAAACGCTAAAATCGTTACGCAGAACGACGGCCGTGAAATACTGGAAGGGGACATACTTATTGATGGGAATGAAATAGTGGAAGTAAAGCCCGGAATAAATGAAAAAGCAGAGCGGATTATCGACGCTGAAAACAGGATTGCAATACCCGGACTGGTCAACGGACATACGCATATTCCGATGGGATTGCTGAGAGGATATGGGGAGGATTTGCCCCTGCAGGAATGGCTTGAAAAGAAAATCTGGCCAACCGAACCTAAACTTACGAGAGAGGGCATAAGGAAAGGTTCCCTGCTCGGAATGGCCGAAAGCATCCGCAGCGGCGTTACTTCATTCAATGAAATGTACGTCTATCATGTTGATGAGACTGCAAAGGCTGCAGAGCAGATAGGTATTCGCATTGAAATTCCTCGGGCAATGTTTGATTTGGTTCCGGGAAGAGAAAGGGATGATGAGCTTGCTGCCTGTGAAACATTCATAAGCGGTTGGAAAGGCAAAAGTCCGTTGATTGTTCCTACTGTTTCGTGTCATGCTCCTTATACCTGCAGTGAAGAACTTATGATTAAGGCGAAGGAAACAGCCCAAAGAGAGCATTTGAAATTCCACATACATATCAGCGAAACAAGGAAGGAAATGCTCGATATAGTCAAAAATAAGGGCAAATACCCGTTCGAGTACATGGATTCAATCGGTCTGCTTGATGAAAACAGCATTTACGCGCATGCGGGCTGGGTCACCAAAAGAGAGATAGCGCTTGCAGGAAAAAAGAAAGCAGGAATCGTCCACTGCCCGATAAGCAATCTCAAGCTTGCAACCGGAGGGATATGCCCGATAACAGAATACGACGCTGCAGGAGCAAATGTTGCTCTTGGAACAGACGGCGCTGCTTCCAACAATTCCTTGAATATGTTTGAAACCATGAAAATGGCTGCTTTGCTTCAGAAGCATCACTACTGGAAAGCCGATGTAATTCCTACTCAGAAGATATTTGACTTTGCCACTATCAATGGGGCTAAAGCTCTTGGAATAAATGCAGGGAGTATAGAGAAAGGAAAGCTTGCGGACATCGTACTACTGGATAAAGGGGCAAACATGGTTCCCGAGCATGACATAATTGCAAATCTTGTCTATTCGGCAGGACCGCAGAATGTTACCGACGTAATCATTGATGGAAAATTGGTAATGAGGGGCAGGAAAATACAGACAATTGATGAAGAGAAATTACTTCAGGACCTTTCCGGTTTCCAGATACCAAAGGTATAAGTCCAGTTCACCTAAATTCAATTTTACATTCTTTGCTATTTTTCTGAGAAGATTTTCAATTTCCAGATAGTTCTTTTTGCTCATTGTTTTCGGTTTTTCCACAAGCTTATGCTCAACAAGCAAATCAATTATGTGGAAATCAACTATTGCAACATCCGAATATCCTATGTTTCTGAGGAAATGGCTGGCTTCCTTGTAACCTATGCCTTTGACGTTTTTTACTATCCATTCCCTTCTTTCTACATCGTTTTCCATTGAATTCAGCTTTTCCTTGATTCCTTCGTGTTTTCTTGCCTCAACCATGTATTTTGCCTTATTGGTGTGGAACCTGCATCCCAGGGTTTTCAGTTTTTTCGCAAGAACGTCCATCGGAAGAATGATAAAGCCGTCTCCAAGTTCCTTCTGCACGTAAATAGAACGGTCCGCGCGGAAGTTTGCGGTAAGTATGCAGAAACAGAGCTCGTTGAATATTTCCTCTTCTGATTGTCTTCCGAGAGACCTGAACTGGGACATGCGTTTTTCTATTGTATCGGCTACATCTGAATTCCTGACAGAATTGATGCTCTCAAGCAGTTTTTTCATTCCAAGGCCCACCTGAATATATTTGGGGGTAAATAATTATAAACTTCAGCTGATAGTTGGAAACAGGTGAGAATATGGCGAAATATTATGAACTGCCTAAACTGGATTATGGATACGGCGACCTCGCTCCGAGCATTTCAGAGGAGCAGTTGCGGATACATCATGACAAGCACCATGCAGGATATGTAAAAGGCGCAAATGCAATACTTGAAAAGCTTGAAAAATCAAGAAAAGAGGGAACTGAACTTGATATGAAATCAACTCTTAAATCACTCTCCTTCAACATAGGCGGTCATCTGCTGCATTCGATGTTCTGGACAAACATGGCTCCTGAAGGAAAAGGAGGCGGAAGCCCTGGCGGTATGCTTGCCGACAAACTGAATGAGGAATTCGGAGGCTTTGAAAGATTCAAGAAGGAATTTACCGATGCGGCAGTAAGCGTCGAAGGTTCGGGCTGGGCTGCACTTGCATTCTGTAAACAAACCGGAAGGCCGGTGATAATGCAGATTGAGAAGCATAACACAAACGTCTATCCCCAGTTCAAAATCCTCATGACGCTGGATGTATGGGAGCATACTTATTACCTGGATTATAAGAACCTGAGGCCAAAATTCGTGGAATCGTTCTGGAAAATAGCAAACTGGGATGAGGTCGCCAAAAGAATGGAGGGCTAGAGCATGTACATTCCTGTAATCCTTGGAACCGCAAGAAAGGGAAGATATTCTGAAAAAGTGGCAAAGTTTGTTCTTGGAGAAGTTAAAAAAGCTAAAATCAAAACCGAATTGATTGATGTCGGGGATTACAGGATAAAGGCAACTGATAATACTGAAAAAATACCTGAAGCAAAGAAATTCGAAAAACTGCTGAAAAAGGCGGATGCGCTGATAATAGTTTCCCCGGAATACAACCACAGCTATCCCGGGGAGCTGAAGATGTTTCTTGATATGCTGTTCAAACAGTACTACATGAAGCCTTTCGGCATATGTGGGGTTTCAAACGGGAACTTCGGGGGTGCGAGGATGATAGAAAATTTCATGTCCCTCGCCGCAAATTTCAGGATGGTGCCTGCCGGAGTCATGTATTTTCCCTTTGTGGAGGAGCTTTTCGACAGCAAAGGCAGCATAAAGGATGAAAAATACCATAAAAGAACCGAAAGATTCCTTGAAGAGCTTCAGAAAACGGCAAAAAGAATAAAGAAAAAATAAAGAAAACTATTTCTTTCCGAGAGCATCCACGATGTCTTCGAACCTCTGCTCATGGTCGATTTCCTCTTCCATTATGTGAAGCATAAGGTTGTATGTTACGACGTCTTTATCGTGGGTCATGCTGGCAATCTTGTCATATACTTTTATCGCGCAGCCCTCTCCCTTGATAGCATCGCTAAGCACTTTAGGGATGTCCTCGGTGGGGACCTCATATCCGCAGTTAGTAAGATCATAATACTTTTTGGGGTCAACCACGGGAGTTCCTCCTAGCTGGATAATCCTTTCTGTAAGCTCTTCGGCATGCTCAAGCTCTTCCTTTGCAATGTCTTCAAGCTCTTTTGTCACGGTAGGAAACATCTTTCCGTTTACTATCTTTGCGGCATTGGTATACTGCATGTATGCCAGCCACTCATCCGCAAGCGCTTTGTTGAGCTCTGCAACGACTTCATTTACGTCCAATTTTACTATTTCTTTTGCTGTACTTCCCATTTATTTCAACCTCCTAAACATATCAACTGTTATATCTTTAAAACTATATTTTTCCAACGAGCTCGAGGCTCGGCTTCAAAGTGTCTTTTCCCGGTTCCCAGCTTACGGGACAAACTTCACCCGGATGCTCCCTTACGTATCTCGATGCCTGGAGCTTCCTGAGTATCTCTTTTGCATTTCTTCCGATGCTGTTGTCATGCAGTTCCATCGATTTGACAATTCCGTCAGGGTCTATTATGAAAGTCGCCCTGCACGAAAGGCCTTCATTTGCGAGATATGTCCCGAACATCCTGCAGATATCTCCAGTAGGGTCCGCACCCATTGGATACTTGATTTTCTTTATTGCAGGAGAACTGTCATGCCATGCCTTGTGGACAAAGGCAGTATCCGTGCTTACACTTATGATTTCAGCATCTTCTTTCCTGAATTCCTCATATTTTTCTGCTGCTTCTTCCAGTTCAGTAGGGCAGACGAATGTAAAATCTGCCGGATAGAACAGCAAAACAAGCCATTTCCCCTTGTAGTCCGAGAATTTCCTTTTCTCTATCCTTTCATTAATATATACGTCGAATTCCGAGTCTTCAATCTTTTCTCCTATTCCGATCATTTCTCCACCTCCAAAATGAGTGATTATAGTATTATGGTACATGTTTAAAAACCTATGTTCGAATAATATACTAATATGGTTCGAATATCAAACTTTAAGATACTGAATATCCTCGAAAAGAACTCCAGGACTCCGTACATAAAGATTGCAAAAAAATTAGGAGTGACCGAAACCGCAGTAAGGAAAAGGGTAAGGAAGATGGAGGAAACAGGAATAATCAGAGGATACAGTGTTGATATTGACCCGAAAAAACTGGGTTTTGAAGTGGATGCACTGATTGGATTGGATGCAAAGCCGGAATTTTACATGGAAGTAGTCGAGGAACTGAAGAAAATGAAGGAAATACGCGGATTTTATTCTTCAAGCGGGGACCATATGTTCATGATTGAATGCTGGTTCAGGAATTCCAAGGAGCTGAGGGCATTTGCAAAAAAGCTGAAATTGATTAAGGGAGTGACGAGGATATGCCCTGCGATAATGCTTGAGAAGATTAAATGAAAAGATTATTCAGCGCAATGTATGCGAAAGTTGCTGCTATGACGAAGCTCAGGATTATTCCGTTTACCAGCTCTATCATAAGAAGCTTGAACGGATATGTGGATTGAAGCCACATGTCGATTAATCTTGGGATTATCTTCAGAATTACAAGCAGCAGGCCGAAATAAAACGTATTCAGCAATAAGGCCTGGGGCAGAATAGTGTAAAGAAAAGCGTATACGAAGGCAAACAACAGGCATGGGATAAGCCCGCCGATAAAATACGTGCTGGCGAGGTATATTTTCTGGTCTTTCCATTTCCTCAATGCAGGGTCTTTCTTGAAATCCTTGTAGATTTTTGCTATAAATGGGTTCATATACAGAATTCCGCCTGCTATGAACCATAAAACTGATGCGATGAGTCCGCTGAGTATTATCTGTGTAAATTCCATAGAGCTAAAAGTAGTGGAAAATTTAAATTTATTTGGGCTCATTTTAGCTTATAAACATGTTTTTAAACATTAATACACATATTAGATAGTCATGAAGCAAAAGCAGAGAGGCAGTGATAGGCACAAGACCAAGGTAAAAGTAACGCTTAAGGCCAAAGAGATTGAAATCAAAAATAAAATAATCAAATTGGGTCCGATTATTGAGGCTATTCGTAGCACCTTGGAAAGTTCACCAACGGAAGTTAGTGAAATGACTGGAATTCCCATGGATTCCCGCGATATTGAATTGAATATATTTGATTCTGAAGGGTACAGACTGGCCAATGAGAAGAGGGGAAGATGGAATAAAGAAACACCATATTCAACCGGTATTTTCGATCATGAATATAAAGACATATCGATTGATTCCGAAAGTTTGATTAGGGCGATTTATTCGGAAGACAAGGATGGGATTGAATATCATTCCAGACTCGGTTTGATAAGGTGCACCTGGCACGAGCTTATTCATCTGTATATTTACGAATACAAACCGGAATCAGTGGAATGGTGCGAAATAAAGAAGAGCTGCAAAAAGATGTCTAATTCTCTATTGAGGGATATAAGATGCTGGATGCATTATTTAATTAAAACCCCTAAAAGAAATATGAAAGAGCTGATAAGTGAGGGGATAGCGTACTGGGGGGAGGACTATTTGGTAGAAAGTCACTTTGGGAATGAGTACCGGAGACTACAAAGGGGAGAAAACACGAATCCCTCAGAAAACGGCATATTTCTTGAACTTTCATTGCCTAAAAAGTTAATGATACTGCTCAAAGACAAAACATTGTTGGGTTATTGGTTTGTTGAAGAGATTTTCAAACTGATAAAGTCTAATCCCATAAAACTGATAATAGACAACATGCCAAAAAGTTATATTGAATTGCTCTATCCTGAAAGATACCTTAAAAGATTAAAAAATAATGAATAAACATGTTTTTAAACATTAATACACAAATAGTATAATCATGAAGCAGAAGCAGAGAGGCAGTGATAGGCACAAGACCAAAGTAAAGGTTACGCTTAAGGCTAAGGAGATTGAGCTTAAAGGTAAGAAGTTTGAGTTAGAGCCTTTGGTTGAAAAAATGGCACCCGGGTTTGAACGTGTTCCAGAACTTGTAAGCGAGGCTATGGGAATACAATTAACTGCCCCTGAAATTGAATTCCTTCTATTTGATAACGAAGGTTTCAAAAAATACGTCCTGGAAACAAGCGGAGAGGAGTATAAGGGACACTATGTTGCATTTTATCACAGAGGGAAAAAGAACATACCTATAGATGTTGAAAAATCGGCTATCGGTTGGAGCGATATCACTCAGATGAACGAGCCGGATGATATGGAATTCGTAGTAGCAATTGGAATAATGAGCTGCGCATACCACGAAGTTGCACATATGACTAACGACCTTTATGATAAGGATGCTTTAGTAAAAAAAGACCAGTTATTAAGAGAATTTTATCAATCAAAAAAAGAAAAGTTAGATAGGATAATGGAAATTTCTAAAAAAGAATGGAAAGATACAAAACCCATGGAGATAATTGAATTTTATAGAGCACCGGTTGAATATTGGATTAGCTATAAACACTTTATAGAAATGCTTAAACATCGGGCATTAAATGAAGGAGTGGCAAGATGGGCAGAACACGAGGTAATCAGAAAAAGAAGTAACAAGAGGTTCGCCAAAGCATTATATGGAGTTCCTAAATCGATTA
>Ga0180434_10003935_pt1 | contig 18467 bp, 25 predicted proteins | sample SS_ome_7_FD_132453 | JGI IMG/M metagenome (GOLD analysis project Ga0180434, IMG submission 132453) | Hypersaline lake sediment archaeal communities from the Salton Sea, California, USA - SS_1_D_2 metaG | ecosystem: Environmental > Aquatic > Non-marine Saline and Alkaline > Hypersaline >...
CGGAAATATTGTTTATAACACGACGGATAATACATACGCACACGTTGTTACCGTAGATTCTGATACACAACTTACTCTTGACGCCGACATAATGACAAGCGGAGAGAGTTTTGAAATCTATTCCTCTTTTAACGAAATCTATGTGTGGTGGAATAATCCTTCTGCTACTGAACCATCCGTATCAGACACCTATGGGCGTAATAACGTATGGACGAATGATAGTTATGTAGCCGTTTGGCACATGAATGAAAATAACACAGACCAGATCGATTCTACTGGAAACGGGCATACTGCCGCTAGGAACGGTACTCCAACAAGATATGCAGCTAAATTTGCCGGAGGCTACTGCCAGGGATTTGACGGAACTAGCGAATGGTTTCAAATCGCTGACCATGCTGATTTTCACGTCAATCAAAATACCGCAATAATGTGCTGGGCCAGGACGTCAAATTATGGCGGGGCGTGGCGGGGCATTGTGACTAAAAACCGTGACCAAGCGGACGGGGCCGAATGGTGCGGAATATGGGCGGATAATAACAGTCCATGTCAGTTTCACGTGAGTGCCGGGAATCAAAGCCAAAGCGGTTCTGTGCTTACACAATATGGCTGGGAATGTTTGCTTTTCAGATGGCAGTATAACAATAGTCCTTTCAGCGGGTATTTTAACGATGGCGGAACTCAAGATTTATCGGGAACGACACAGGTAAATGAGCCGAAAAGTTTTGGCCAGGGAGATGTAGTCATTGCCCGGGCACTGGGCGTTTCGGAATACTTCCACGGTCTGATTGATGAAGTGCGTTGGTTAAACAGCTACCGGGGAATTTGGCGGCATTGCATTGATTATCTTACTTTCAATAATCCGGCTGATTTCATCAGGGGAACTGACCCGGAAGAGGGTGCGCCAGTCGAAGGCGGCGGTTTATTAAATGCTGGTTTAATAGATACAGGGCTTATTAACAGGGGATTAATACAATGATTGATCTAGGAGATAGGAAAGCTGGAGAAACAATAGATTTCAAGTTTTATACTACTAAAGCTGATGGAACACCTATAACTTTTGCTGGTACTCCAGCTTTAAGAGTTTATAAAGATAACAGTGTTACACAAACTACTACAGGTATAACTCTTACAGTAAATTTTGATTCTTTAACTGGATGTCATCATGTGAGATTAGCTACTACAGATGCTTTTTATGTTAGAAAAAAAGATTACCAAATAGTTGTACAAGCCGGAACTGTAGATAGTGTTTCTATGGTAGGTTATATAGTAGCTCAATTCTCTATTGAAAAAAGAATGCAGGAACATGAAGTTTATCAGGATGGTGAATTAGATGTAAGGAATACTGTATCTCCCGCAGCTGGAGCAATTACCAGAGGCACACCACAGAATAAATATGCGTACATAGCTACGGCTGATGATACTGGCGGAACAGCCAGAGCTTATGGGCCTGAAATTATCGGAGCTGTAATTAGAAATAAAGATGCTATTAACAGAAATGAAGGAACACCGATTGTAATTTTAGGGGCTTATTATCAGGATGGATCAGATAATGTTTCTGATATAATGGGTATAGCGGCTTCTCTTGGAGTAAGATCTGATAAGTGCCTTGATAATGCTGAAGGTGGAGCATGGTCAGGGGCAGGTGATGAATCTGCTGGAGGAGCTGGATGGACTTTTATTTGTGCTTATACAGATGATTGGACAGCTCCAGTTTCAGGAGATGATTTAGAAATTTGGTATCAGGACGGAACAGGATTAGGAACAATAGGAACCAATGTTGAAGATCGAAAGAAAAATCTATTTATTGAATCTGATATAAATGGAGAACACGTAGTATCATTTATTAATTCTCAAGCTGGTGGTGCTGGAAGCGGTCTTTATTGTGAAGGCGGTTATAACGGACATGGTATAGAACTTGAAGGGGGTTCTAATTTTGGACATGGATTAATGTCTACTGGAACTGGAAATGCTGGTAAAGGCGCAAGATTTTTAGGGAGTAATACCGGCTTAGGCCACGGTATTTCACTTGAAGGCGGAACTGCTAATGGTGCTGGTCTTTATGCTGCTTCTGGTATTGGCAGTAACTATCCTGGTATATATTCTTTAGGAGATGGATCTGGTGCTGGCATACAGGCAGATGGTGGAGCTACAGCTAATGGAATTTTAGGTCAAGGTGGAGGTACATCTGGAGCTGGAATTTCTGCTTCTGCTCAGGCTGGTAACAGTCATGGCTTTGTTGCTACGGCTAATGGTACAGGAAATGGTATATATGCTCTTAGTGGGGCTGGTGCTACCGGTAACGGAATCATGGCACAGTCACAAGCTACTGACGGTCGTGGAATCGAAGCACTAGGGGCCGGGTCCAACGCTGGCATCAAGGCGAAAGGTGGAGCGACCGGAGCTGGAATTAATGCCAGAGGTGGTGACACTTCCGGTATTGGCCTCATTTGTCAGGCCGACACAGACGGTGACGGTTTCAAGGCGATTGGTCTGGTTTCTGGCAAAGATATCAACGCTACGCTGGACCTCGACGACGTATCTGGCGACCTGACAAAAGGCGTGGAACTCGTCGGCTTTAACGACCTTTCAGCCGCTCAAGTCAACGCGGAGTGTGACACTGCTCTCGCAGACTATGATCCTCCGACCAAGGCTGAACTCGACACTGCAGAGACGAACATCATATCAGAAATCGACGCCAACGAAACGAAGATTGACTCTGTACAGACGACAGCTAACAACATTGAAACAGATACTCAGGACATCCAAACCCAAATAGGAACCGCTGGAGCTGGGCTTACCGACCTCGGCGGGATGTCTACGGCAATGAAGGCCGAAGTTCAGACCGAGTGCGATGATGCCCTGGATGCTTATGATTCCGGAAATGGGGTGGCGAAAGAGAGCTCTGTGCTAGCAATCCAGAATAGCACCAGATTCGTCGGTGTAGCGCCGTCATACATCCTAATAAAAGCCTCTGGAGACCGGATTTTCAAGATTTCCGCCAGATTGTATGATACTTCCGGTAATCCAGAAGACCCCGATGTCCAGGATGGCGCGCCCCAGATTGCTATTATCGGGCGTTCCGTTAATGGGGCGGCCAATAAAACCGCATTCTATGATGATGAGGCGGCCTCCACGCCGGCAACCGCATCGACCGCATATTCTCCCTCTCTGAAAATGAACCGTATCGGAGCAGGTATATTTGAGACTTATTACAAGCTCCCTGATACTGAGTCTCCTGATAATTGGGTCTGGACCTTCAACTACGCCGAAAGCTCTGTAGAGTTCGAGCCGGAGAGAACTACCACCGTAGCCGACCAGGACCCGTCTGTCGTTAATGCCAACATAACTCAATGGGACGGCAATGCGGTCACAGGAGACGGTGATTGGGCAGAACTCCAGACTACGGCTGATAATATCGAGACTGACACACAGGACCTTCAGACTCAAATCGGCACTGCTGGCGCAGGCCTTACGGACCTGGGAGGAATGTCTACCGGCATGAAAGCAGAAGTCAATGCGGAAGCCGACACAGCTCTTTCTGACATAAAACTTGACCACCTGGTAGCTGTCGCTGATGGTGATGATCCTGTTGACAACTCCATCATAGCAAAGCTAGCGGCATCTGACGGAGATTGGTCTGGATTCGATAATAGCACTGACTCTCTGGAAGCTATCCGTGACCGGGGCGATGCGGCATGGATTACCGGCGGTTCCAGCACTCTGACTTCTCAGGATGTCAGAGATGCAATGAAGCTCGCTCCCACCGGGGGCGCTCCTGCGGCCGGCTCCGTAGACGAACATCTCGACGATATTCTTGCCGACACCAACGAACTCCAGACTGACTGGGAGAACGGAGGCAGGCTTAATAATATAATCGACTCCATCCTGGATGATACAGCTACAATACTTCCTGGTGTTCTTGATGACATCAAGGGGTCTGGATGGGTAGCGGCTGACAACCTGGCGGAAATAGCAGAGGACGTCGCGGGCCTTAATGGAGACTCCATGCGAGGTACGGACAACGCTTTGCTAGCGGCTTCAGCTCCGACAAACTGGTCCGCAATGGTTATAAGCGCGGGCGGCCTTGTGGACGGCAATGTCAAGCAGATTTCCGATGATGCCACTGCGGCAGACAACCTGGAGTCTATGCTGGATGGGACCGGGGCTACGCTGACCCTGGATAAGCTCAGGATTGATTCCGGCGATGCCACTGCGGCCGTCCATATCACGAATACTGTAGGAAAAGGCATTTATGCTGTTGCATCTGCGGCCGGCCAGGAAGCTATTCGGGCCGAAGGCGGGGCTAGCGCTCCTGCCCTTTATATCAGGGCCGGTTCCGGTGGAGATGGGGCCAAAATAGAAGGCGGCTCTGGCGGAGGCAATGGTATGCACCTGCTGGCTGGTTCCACCAACGGAAGCGGACTGCTTGTTGTTGGAGACGCGGCCGGCTCAACAGCTCCCATAAAGGTCACTGCTGTTGGAAGCGCTCCAGCTATCGACCTTAATTCGCCTAGCGGAGACGCTATCGACGGAGCAGGCATCGGGGGAAACCAATGGTCAGCCCTCTATTCCGAACTGGACACCTATCTTGTAGGGACCGGAGGACACGGAGCAGGACTCTGGACCGGCGGCGCAGGTCCCGATGTCATGCAGAGCACCACTATTGCCACGCTAGCCAGCCAGACCAGCTTCACGCTGACAGCGGGCTCCACGGATGACGATGCGTACAATGGCTGTATCGCAGTTATCACGGATGCCTCTACCGGCACTCAGAAGGCAATTGGGGTCGTATCGGATTACACGGGTTCGACAAAGACCGTAACTCTGCTTCGGGACCCTGGCGTCTTCACTATGGCGGCCACGGACAATATCGTACTGCTAGCGGCTAAGGAGCTGAGGCTTCAGCAAACCCTGGAAGGGACGATTGCCGGCAAGGTGAACACAATTCCGGCGGCGGCCACTACGCTCCTGGTCAAAGAACTGACCAACGACGCGGACGCAGACCTGAATGTGGCGGACGTTCTGAAAAACCGGGTAATCACTTTCACCAGCGGAGTTGCCAAGGGGCAGTCCATAGCTATCAATGCCCAGGCCGCTAGCGCTAGTGACCCGATTACTCTGACAGTTTCCAGCATGGCAAATTTCGCCAATATCGCAGTTGACGATGAGTTCATAATCACATGAGCACGCCATTAAACACCCTCACGCGGAACATCGGGTTCAGCAACGGATGGGCTCAACCTCCAGTGGAGTCCCAGGAGTCCTCGTTGCTCCCGATGTTCGATGTCCGGGTCATGGCGGCGGCTATCAGCGAAAGCGGCGGAGAGGCCACGGACAGTTTTAATCTAGGGACCGTCCACTACACCTACGACGACATGGCTAACAACGATGGCCGAGTCACTTTACCATACGGCTAGCGTAGTCTTCGCCATAGACGGGAAAATCCCGTCCAAGAAGAACCGCCATCGGGTGATGAAAAGCCGGAAAAGCGGCAAGAATTTTATCAAATCCGACGATAAATACGGAAAATGGGAGCAGTCGGCTGTTTATCAGTTGAATCTTCAGAAGGGGCATTTCCCGGAAGTAGAGTTCCCTATCCAGCAGTGCCTCAGTATCCATGCTATCATCTACTACTGGGACCGGGTAGGCCGCGACAACTCGAATGTGGTAGAGTCCATTCACGACGCCTTAGTTAGGGCTGGCGTGATAGCAGACGATAACTGGAAAGTTACCGGGCCGACAAAACAAACCCCGGTCCTTAGATTGAAAGAACCGGGGTGCAAGGTGGTTATTGAGTTACCGTATCAGAAAGGAAGGTCATCCTCGCCGCCGTATGTGGCCGGGGGCGGTGCTGGAGCTGGCTGATTTGCTGACTGAGCGTGCTGTGGGACTGCCTTAGCCGCCGGATGGCCTGGAGGTGGTCCTTGTGTAGCCCGAGCCGCTTGAGGGGCCTGAGATGGCTGAGAATAAGCCTGAGCGTGTGCTGGTTGACCGTAACCGTCCTGAGCTCCTGGATATTCCGGCTGAGGAGGCGGAATCGGAGGCATGGAATTGGAGATATGGGCGTTTTGTGCATAACCATACGCCGGATATTGCGGCGCATACGGCTGTTGTGGCGGTGATGAATCCCGTTGAGTACGGCTAAGGGTCTCAATCTGATAGACAGTAGTCTCCTTGTCGTATCGGTCAACCCCATTCTTATCCTTGTAGGACTTCAGGGAGCACGGACCTTCCACATATACGGTTGTTCCCTGGTCGATATACTGAGCGACGAAATCTGCCTTTTTGTCGAAAGCTACGCATTTATGCCAGTTTGGAGCAGGCTTTCCGTCCTGTCCTTTCGGGCCGTCCTGGGTAGCTATCGAGAAATTCACTACATTCATCCCGCTTGTTGTGGTTCGGAGAACTGGCTTTTTCCCAACGTTTCCGATGATTATGTGTTTATTGACTGTTGACATCCTTTTCCTCCTTTGGTTGTGAATGGCTAGCTAGCTTGAGTTCTTTTTCTGCGGTCCTTATCCCGAGTTCCACCAGTTCGGACCAGTTGCGCCCTGTTGACAGTTTGCGCTCTTTGGTGTGCTCATCAAAAAATATCTGAGTGCGTTGAATCTTTCCCATGCTAATAAATATAAGTTAGTTACTGAGCATAGTCAAGAGTTTTTTATTCATCTACTCCTAATTCTGAATTTATGCTGGCAGAATTGTCTTCCAGATATTTTTCCACCAGAGGAAACTTGTCCAGCCATGGCTGTCCCCGAAGCCAGTCAAGATAATCAGACGGCACAACGTCCATATCTAATCCCTTGTATTTTCCAAACGGCATTTTCATTTCATTCCTCCGTGTGCTAGCGAATAATGATTGGCGTCATCAAAACGACCGCCCCAGCTCCCGCCGATTGATTCCCAGTATAGGCCAAGCGGCAGATGTGCGGCCCCTTCTGTCCTGTATGTCCCATCAATAAAGAGATTCAGGTCTATTGCCAGCCTTTGACGATGGAGTGACTTTTTATGTCCGTATGTCACCCGAGGGTCGCGGTACGCATCCCCCAGAGTCACTGAATAACCAGGGAGAGTATCCACGAAGCCTAGCAGTTTTCCTACCATTGACGAAAATTTTGCCTGTTTTTCTGACAATTTTTGAGCCATCCGTTGTCCTCCTTGTAAAACGGTTGAAGGGCCAGTGGCAGTATTCATCGCCAGCATTGGCCCCTTTGAGTTTGCGGCACTTGGAAAAATTCAGACATCCTCCGCATCCGACTGAATTGTATTTGGACCTCCCGAACCATAGCGTCTCCGGGACCTCCCGGAGAAGCGCTACAGTTTGAGGATTTCCCCACCTTTTAGGCTTCATCAGTCCCCAAGGCCGTGGAGCAGAGAGCCCCGGGAGGCAGAGGATTGAAGCCTGTAATGTGCTCGATGCTTTTTTTGATGATTTCGTCAGTCATTTTTCTTCTCCTTTGTTAATTTTCTGGTTCTGGTTGTCTTTTTTTTGGGTTTTGGTGATTCGGGTTCTTCTTTCTTTTCAGGCTTCTTTTCTAGGATTTCAGCGTATTTCTCCTTAGCTGTCCGCTTCTCCTTGACCCGCTCCGGCTGGTTGTGCTCCAGAAATTTCTGATATGCGGGACACCAGTCAGCAACATCACAATAGTCTTCGCACCTTCTCCGGACACCCGGACGGACTTCCACATAATGAGCATCCTTGCCGGCAGTGGGGAGCTTGTTCTTTTCAATATAATCAAGGGCCGATTGATGCGATTCCAGTTTTGCCTTTATTGCGATTTTTCTTCCGGTTTTCATCACTGCCCACGTAGTAGGAGAAGACCACATTTCCTCCTCAGTGCAGGGAGGAACATTGCCCAGGTTCGTGCTCTTGGCATGGTCATGTGCGCTAGCGCGTTCATGAACATACCGGATGACGTCATTCTGGCTCCAGAACTTTATGTCCCGGATTACAACTGGTTTCTGTGGGTAGAATTGGTCCCTTTTGGCCTGGCTCTTGTGCCAATCCCGAAGAAGCCCTACTATCTGGAGCTTGTCGATTTTTACAGGACCGAATTTTTGCTTCTTTTCGTCCTTAACGAACCAGCCTCCATTACGCAGGATGAAAGCACCTATATTCAACTGGGCTTCCCAGTCCTCTGCCGGCGGATAATTGCCGTTGTAATCTTTCTGGAACTTGTAGGTGGTGGTCATTTTCCAGTCTTGGAGGATCTTGAGTCCCTTTTCAAAAAATAGTCGGTCAAACTGCATCCCGATTACCCATCTATCGACTTGGGTATAGATGCGGATTTCGGCCCTGGAGTTGTCTCCGCGTTCCTGGCGCTCCAGGAGTTGATGCGCTAGCGTACCGCACAGCATAAAGAAGCGGTCAGCCACATCCACGGTGATTTCGTTATCGTGCATGGCTGTTAGTTTGCTCATGTATGGAGGCCGGATTAGACTGGAAGGCGTGTAATCCGATTCGCCGGGGTCGTAATCGTCTATCTGGACTGCTCGGCAATACGGCTCAGGCAGTTTATGGACATTAGTATATTTCATGTTCGTTCTCCTTTGTTGTTAAATGGTAGTTGATTTTCTGGTATTTCCGGGTCCTTCTCGTCCATCGGGGGGTATAGATATTCCCTCAATTTCAGAATCTCGTCCCAGTAAACATGAAGCATGGCGTTGCCGGATTTAATTAATTCGTCCTTATTCTTGCAAACGCTAGCGTCCATTTGGTAAAATTCTAGCTGTTCCATTCCCATAATCAATCCTTTTTTAAGACGTCCCGAATATAGTCAGTCAGTTTAAATTCGTTGATGATAAGAGACTGCTTTCCGTCAGGTGTCTTCAGCGTGTACTGCGGTGGCACAGGCCCCTTGCTTATATCGTGCATCGGTTTCCATTTGCCGTCCGGACCTTTCCAGGTGGGAAGCCATACCATGTCCATAGAGTACAAAAATCTCGCCACACCAAATTTTACGGCCGCCCTCTTGAAGCAGTCTGATGCTAGCCCCTTCTGCTTCTCGATGTTCGACTCCGTGCCGGCGTCCGATTTCCACACCCATTCGGGCCCGAACTTCAGGCCGAGTTTGCAGTATGTCTGGCCGGCGACTTCATAATACTCGTCTTGCCAGTTGGCTGGTCCCATTACTTCATCCAGAAGCTCCATGACCTGTCTGGCGTCCACATAGGCCACACACAAGCATCCGCTTTCTCTGGATTGCTGAACGCGCCATTTGTAAGGCATCCTGGCATTTAGCGCTGTCAGTTTAGCTTTTGGTGGATTCGTTGCCATTTTCGGCCTCCTTTGTTTTTGGGATAAGGTGGTCCAGGGAGCCGTCATTTATCCAATCACTGAAAGCATCATACAGGGACCGACCGCAAAGGACACATTTTTTGCGCCCAGGTAGCGTATGATAGCGCGGATTTTTGCTGTGATAATACCAGAATGACTGCGTAGTGATTCCAAATTTTTTCGCCGCATCGGTAAAACCGAAAGGCCGGCCGTGTTTCTTGAAAAATTCAGGGTCTTTCCGCGCTACATCATAACGCATTCTGATTGTATCGTTGGTGACTTTTAGCCGTGGTTTTTTTGGTTTTGTTGCCATGATTCCTCCTACTTTTCCATAAGCTGAGAAAACCGTTCCCATGACATTTTGACAGAATGCCGTTTCCGGGCCTTTCTCCAGCTTATAGAGCCGTCTTTTGGTGTTAGTGAACCGAATATTTGGCCGTCTTTTTTGACCGTCAGAGAAGCCTCTGCATGGCCGTTATAAGCGACCTCAATTTCGACCTGAAATCTTTTTCGGGGTGACACTGTTCCTCCTTTGTTGAATAATGGTTAGTTATTATTACGAAATAAAAATATGCGATTTCATAACCTCCTTTATTTCGTAAGCCAGCCGGTGTATTCCCGGCAGGGTGAGCCGAACCCCAAGAAAAGCCTCCAGAAAAGGGATGTTTTCGGTCACCGTATTGAGGATTTTGGAATGAGAGAGAGCGGGAAATAGCTCGGCTTTTTCGATGAGCGCGACACTCACCAGCCTTAAACTCGCCCCGTAGAGTCTTTCTATTTCTACACTCTCTCTCATCTTTAAGCCTCATTTTTAAATATATAGACTATCGCCCTAAAAATCAAGTCTTATTTTCAGGAGGGCGTACCTCATCTAAAAGTGCTTGACTATAAGCCTTTAAAGCATCTGCTCCCAGAGTCTTGTGACCTACTTCAACATCAAAGTCGCACCACACCTTGCCTCCCACTGCTATCACTTTTTGACAAAATATAGTGTCTTCGGGGATTAGCCTCCATTCCTCTTCTCTTTTAGAATTTTTTACAGTTGTCCATTCGGTATGAAACCAGGGCTTCGGAATTTTTGCTAGCAAAGAAGTTCTAATGAAGGCGCACCCGAACCCAACCTGGCGGACAGGAATAATCCCTGATAGCTTTTTGGTCTCGGATTTATCGCCATATATGCTGACACAATAAGCATCATCTTCCCGTTTCCGGTAAAGGCCGGCTAGAACATCCAGGCTCCTCTCACTGAATTTCTTTTCCAGCGCTAGCACTTGGTCCACAGTTGCTACAATGTCGGTATCCAGGCAGAGAACGCCAGCCACGGGGGGAAGCTCTGGAAAACAGCGCTGGTCCGGGCAGATAGCCTCATTTCTGGAGACGTCCGCGCCGCACTGCCGCCAGATTCCAGCTAGCGGGAACATATCCCGCTTGAGCAGGTCAGCGACCAGATTCTTGACTGTCCCCCATCCAATTTCCCGATGAGTAGGGACTGCTATCTTGTACTGGGGGGCGGGCTTCGGGTGAAGCTCCAATGTATTCGTCTTCTTCTCCATTTATTTCTCCTTTTTGGGGTTTCAGGTATTCCGGGATTTCTTCCGGCGTTAATATATCTACCAAATCCGACAATGGCATTGCTTGGAGCTCATCTTTTCCCTCCACGATGCAGGATTTTGTGCTTTTGAAGATGTGAATTACCCGGACCGGCTTTTTGTTCCAGGTGCGGTAATACGCTAGCTCTTTAATTTCCAGCTTCATTCAGCCCCCTTTAGGGTCTTAATCAAGGCTTTCCAGCAGACTTCGGGCGGGGCTGTGTGGATACGCCAAGGACATTTCCAGTCTCCACCCACCATTTCAGCTAAAATTGGAATATATTTCTTTATCATTTGGCCATCTATCTTCTCCCATATCTCCGGCCAGCAGCGGGGGTCTGTGTTGCCGTGGTAAGACTCTATGGACATAGCCCCAACACGTCCAGCTTCCTTTTTCCAGTAACGGTTCACTCCAACAGAATATCCAAGCCATTTCAGTACAAGGCGTTTTTCTTCTTCAAGTGTCATGCTACCTCCTCTCTTGGCCGTGACTTAAAATCACAATTATTGCAGGTCCAAAATCCATTATATAATGATAAATCACCATTGCACATTGGGCAGGGATATTCCTCTGTTTTATCATCATCATCATTAAAATCATCAAAATCAGACACGTTTTTCCTTCCTTTCTTTTTTATACTTTATGCCGTACCTATCTAGCAGGGAAATATCCAGCTCCCACTCTATTTCGCTCCGGGCATCCCACTGCTCGAACATGAACCGGATATAGTCCTGGGCCGTTTCCAGGTCCCATTTATTTACGTTTTGAAGGCGCTGAATCACTTCCGGATATTTCCCCCGGCTGAATGACAGACCGGCGTGCTTGACTTCGTGACAGCGCTTACAGAGTATCTGGAGGCCAATTAGTTTCTGGACTCCGGACAACTTGTAATCGGATAACTGGTAATCCCATAATTCGTGTAATTCCAGCCAGCGTGAAGAACTGCTGGGCTTATGGAGACAAACCTGGCAACGATACCCGCTAGCGGATAGCTGTTCGTCTCGGAGCTTTTTCCAGTCCTTTCGGCTGATGTTTGACCGGACATTGGACCACCAGCAGGTCGTAGGGACTAGCTCGATAGACAGGGGGATTTCGTGGGGGCTCATTTTAAATTTTTCCGGGTTTTTTTCAGGCATCTTGTCATCTCCTCATTTATCGCTAGCGGGGGACCGAATATATATCTCGGGAGAGATATATATTCGACCATGTGCCAGCATTATTAATTGGCCGGGGCCCCGCATCCCAGAACATCCTCCATGGGGACCATTTCGACCAAATTATGCTTTTTTCCAAAAGCGCGGACAGCCTGAGCGGGGTCCAGTCCATTTAAAAACAGTTCCCCCATTTCGTGCGCCCTGCCTTCGATAGAAACGCCGTAGACGCTTTCGGCTAACTGTTTGGCGCGTACAATCCACACCACCATTGTAGTTATCCGGATTATTTGTTGTTCGTTCATTTTTTCACTCCCTTATTTAATGGTTAGTTAGTTATAATCTAATTTACTGTATTCGGGTCTAAATGTCAAGCATAAAATTATTTATGAAAAATATTTCTTGGTCTCTTGCTCGGTCTTCCAAGTCAAAACCTCTTCCCCTTCATCCATTACCGCTAGCTCGAAAAAGGCTTTATCCGGCTTGCCGTCCGGGGGCTCAGGGACCGATAGCTGATACCAGCCGGGTCCTACTGTTTTTAAAGAATATTCCTCATAGGGTGAATTATTCGCTATAATTTTTCTTTTTCTAATAAATTCTCTTGAAAATCCAAATTTATTATCAAGGCCGGTTAGCTTGGCTAGCCATGGTTTATTTCCTCTGATTTTCGGGGCCGTAAATTCCATGATCGGGTCCTCTGGATAATAAGGGGGCACAGGGCCCCCGGTTAATGGTTAATATTCGTGAGGATAAAGGAACGTGCCTATATATTTATCGCCGTAGTCATCCAGTTTAAACCAGAAGCTCTCGGGAAAATCCGCTTTGGTCTTTGCTAGCAGGGTCTCTTCGTCGAGCTCATTAGTCCGGTAATCATATCCGGCGGAGCGCACAGCACCATCTTTCTCGAATACCAGCATATCGACCGGCTTTTGTTGGAGCGCATGGAAAGCCAGCATTGACAACATAGCAATTCCGGCAGGCCCGAAGTCCTCTGCTATTTGCGCGGTTGCTACGGCCTGCACCGGCTTGTTATTGATTTTTATTGCGTACATTTTTACCCCTTTTTTGTTGTTGGTTAGTTGTTGGTGTTTTTTTGTTAATTAGGGGGACCGAAGTCCCCTTTTTAGGTTAGTTTTCAAGTTCTACACCGGCTTCCCTTGCCAGTTTCTTTAGATTCTCAAGACATTTTTCGGTAGTATCGTAATCATACGGATTATAAGTAGGGCATAAATCGTAATCATACCGCTTTTTCAGATCGTCGGTTATGCTTCCCGTTCTTCCATATCCTCCATTTGGAATATTATGATTTTCCCTGATTTGTTCAGAATGATTTTCCCATGCTGAAAAGCTAATTTGCCTTAGAAACCCAGGAAAAGCCATGCAAAAAGCCATCCTATCAATATCTAGAGGTTCGTCTGAACGCTTGAATACTATATCCTCGAAGAAAAATGACCGACTTTGATTCCCTTCGTTGAAGTTAAAACCATGGAGCTCAACGGCTACACCAGCAAATTCAAGAGCTTCAACCAATGCCAGCATAACGGCACCTTTTCGTACCATTTCATTCGGTTTAATTCCCGCGTTAACGCAAATATCAAATCCGATTTTTATTACTGGTTTATGCTGAATTTGTTCGGCAAAGTCAATCATACATTCAGGATCGCCGGTCATAAATACACCAACATCAACCATAGCGCCGGCCGTATCATAGACCAGCGCGCTAGCTGTAATTTCTTCTGCTCTGGCTTTTGAGAATTTAGCGCTTAATTCAGATACTTTTTCGGCCCCTTCTTTCCAGCCTGAAAAAGCCATATTTACAGATTCGTTATAAGTTTTCCCGCCAGACCAGTTTTTTACTTTTCGGCTTGCCCGGGAACTTTCAGATAAGTCGCATTCCCTCATTGAATAATCCAAGTAATCTGCCAAAGAATCAAATGTGAAATGGTGCTGGTTTGATTTTTCTGTGATATGCCTCATTTTATGCCTCCATTGCTTTCTTGACTTTTTGCCGGATTTCATCCCCCACTTTATTCCAAATGGTATAATTTTCGACATCTTCTTTTTTCCAACCGGCTTTAATCAATTTAGCGCCGGCGATTGATGCCCTAGGTGAGACGATAATTTTAATTTTAAGGTCAAAAACTGTTTTCCGGATTTTCTGTACGTATTCGGTCCATTCTAGATTACCTGCTATCTTGCGTTCCAGTTTTTCGTCATAATCCCATGGTATGGGAATCCATCTATCCAAAAAAGCGCCGTCAAGGGGATTCCTCCCGCAGTATTCCCTGCTTGCACCGTATCCCCAAGTATTTCCGGCTGAAATACATATAAAATCGGGGTGTTTCTCGAATGTACCGCAAGGAAAAGAGGCCGTACCATTGGCCAGCAAAGCGTTTAGTACATTGGTCACATTGGCGTTACCACCGTCGACCTCATCAATGAGTAGTACCCCACCATTAACAAATGCCTTATATACTCCGGTCTCAACGTATTTACCCGTTGCATCCGTATATCCCATTAAATGAGATATGGTTGTTTGAGAGCATACCGATATAGGATAATAGGGAAGGTCAAGCGCTTTTGCTACTTGATGCGCGCCGGTTGTTTTCCCACTTCCAGCAGGACCGCTTAAAAAGGCATTAAGACGCAATTGACAAATATCTAATAAACGCCTAAACATTATATGTGGCGTATCAATTTTTTCTTTGCTATCGTCCTGTCGCTTAATTTCAATTTGCTGTATATTATCTTCCCTGATTTTACGGACCGCTGAATCCATTTTATTGTCAATCATCTTCTCAATTTCCGTCATATCAACCGGATTATTAGCATTATTGAGGATATTTGCTAATTGTTCAGCCAGCGCTTTATTATTATTGGTGCTAGCTGGTTTTTCCGGTTTTTCAGCCTGTTTATGCTGTTCGGGCTGTTCAGCGCCTAATCCTAAGATTGCAGAGATACATTCGACTTTTGACATCCCTACTATTTGGGTGCCGGTTAATTGGGCGCAATTAGGATTTCCCAAATCGCGCTCTTTCCTTACTTCTGCTCTTAAATCAGCAGATGACATGGACTCAAGGTCTTGCTTTGTTTTCATGGTTTATGTTCCTTTTTAATAATGGTTAGTTGGTTAGTTGGCAAAATAATAATAATAGGATACCCAATGCCCGCCTAAAATGCAAGGTCTATTTATAACTTTCTTAGATTCCTGCCAAAACAGCCTAAAAAGACCAAATAAAACTGCATAATTAGGTAGATGGCTACGTAGCACAAGCGTTTCAAGCTATTAATACAAGCTAGTAGACTAGGTATAAATTAGTATGCTAAACCAGTAAAAGAGTACTTAAACGTAATAACTAAGACTAGCAGGCAAGTATTCTAGTTTAGTTCTATCAGCTAGAGAGATGGTTTTATCAACATTATGTCCACAAATTATCAACAAGTTATCAACATTAGTGTATCATTATATACGAATATTAGGATATTCTTGATTAGATTGGGTTTGCTAGCTGGCTGAAATGATAGATTTTGGGGGGGAGAGATTGACTTCCCTTTTATCGTTTCTCGATAGCTAGCTAGCTGTTCTGGTTTGAGAGCAGGCTATAGGACGGGTTATGTTATCGGATAGGTTAAGTGCTAGCATTGCAATGACTTGTGCTAGCTGGTTCCCTGTTTACCCCTCCCCCATCCCAGGGGGCGACGGGTCGGTCGGCTCGGTCTAGGTGTATATATACTTTCACCCATTTTTTCATCCATTTACACCACTACCCTGCCTATACCTACCCATCCCTGCCATGCTAGCATAGGGTGTTGATAGATTGTTGATAGATTGTTGATAGATTGATTTAACAGTTATTCAATCCAGAATTTCAGGGGAATTTATTTCCAGTAGTCGAAATCTTTGTTCATATTGAACCGGAGTGTATGCGGGTCGCTCCTCTGTTTCTCAGCCAACCGGGCTCCGGCTTCGGACTGTTCCTTGCGGAACATCCTCAATCCTTCGCGCAATGACCTTATCGGCTTTAGGCATTGAGGACTATTCTGTTCTGGTAGCGGTTTATTTGCTTCGCGAGGGTCCAGAATGCGAAACCCCTTCGGCGGCCAAGAGTCAGATGAGCCCGGACAGGGCGAATTAGAGCCAGCGCTAGCTGGCGTGTTCTTTTTTTCTTCTTTAACAGCCATAACAGCCTCTCTAAGTTAGTTACGTCATATTAAGATAAGCTGTAATGACTGTACAGTCAAGGTTATCAGACAGGATTATTTATTAGATATTGTCTTCTTTCGCCGGTTTGTCCTGTACGGACGCACCTATCCCCTGCCTTTATGAAAGAAGACAGGAAACACATACTTCCCTCCCTCGGTCTGGCTGTAAGAGGATTTCTCAGTGTCCCCTGCTCATGTGGCGTACATTCCCTTGTGGGCTATACCTGAGAACACATGACGCAGACGGCATACAGGGACCATCGTCCCATCGAGTGGTCGCCCCCTTGGTTATCCTTTCGGCCGCTCATCACGGGGTTGCGGGGCTATCGGCAGAGGGAGAGCTTGCACAGGGAGCCACCGTGGGCATTACTGCTTACACACTCCCCGCGCTTCGCTCTCGGTGAGGCTTTTAACGACCTCCAACCGGCCTGGTCTTTTTGGGGTGAACCCGGCCGGAGCCGGACCTCCTTACTCCGACTCAGGTCTTTTCCAGGACTGTTTCTTCCCGGATTGTTCAGTGTTCTCTATGCAAGGGATGAGCTTTCCGCCCACAGCTATTGTTCTATCTCTGAAATGAATGAAGTGGACTTTATTCTTCAAAATTATCGCCCTTTTTTGGGTTTTTTACGAGATTTTCCCGCTTTATTCAAAGAAATAGCAACAGCCTGCTTCTGAGGACGTCCGCTGGCCTTGAGTTCACGAATATTGGCTGAAATGGTTTTTCTCGATGAGCCTGTTTTCAGTGGCATAGAAAACTCCTGTTCTTAAATATATCACATTCCTGATTCATGACGCAAGTCTTTTTTTTCTTCCCGGTCCCAGAAAGCCCTGCACGACCATAACAGTTGTTCTCCGTCCATTTTTCCGGCCTGGGAGCCCATAGCCGGCAATTCTTACAGCAGTTCATTTCTTGTCCTCCTTGGGGGTGCGGCCCTTTCCGTTGCAATAGCTACAAGGTATACGATCATTAATATCAATAGTATTCGCATTGTCGTAACCGCTTCCTCCACACTCCTGACAGGTGTCCTCCTTGGGGGTGAAATTAAATTCTTTGCACCTTTCTTTTGCGTATGGAGCACCACATTTATAACAGGTTGCGTCCATGCAGTCACAGGTATGGGTGCTCCCACAATGCCAGCAAGTGACTACGGGGTCCTTGTACTCCTTGGGGTGTCCCGGTCTCCCCCCCCCCGTTTCCTTCTGGTTGGCCTCTCCTAAAATTTCTCTAATAAGAGCTTTCTTAACCTTATAGTAATCTCCTTCTGCATCTATAACCATTTCAGAATTATTAATTATTTTTTCCATTATCACTGTTGCCTTGTCCCCGGCCTCCAGTTTCTTTATCACCATCTCCATTGCTTGAGCAAAACCAAGATTAAGGCCTCTATCAAAGGCGTGGCTAAGGCCAAGATTAAGACCTCTATCAAAGGCGTAGTTAGTGGAGGTCGGGAATTTATCTCCAAGTCTTTCCAACTCTTTTCTGGCGGTTGCCGCCTCTTTTACGCAAAACTCTCTCAGGTCATTCATTATCCCGATCTCCTTGTTCTGGTTCCTGGTTCATGTCTCTTTCCTTTCAGTTCCAGTTCTCTGCCTCTTCCCTGGTCAGGAAAAAGTGTATGCCCCCAGAGCAATCCTCTCTGATATCCGGGTCGTACTTGTCGCACCTGGCGGTCTTGCCTTTGATATAGGTCACACCCTTCTTGTGCGTTCCTGTGTTGCCCTCTGTCCCGCAATCGTCCAGAGGAACAACGAACTCGGCCCTGCACTTGCGGGAGTTAATGGCATTCATGCGTCTGGATTTGGCCGGAATGCGAAGCCGTATTACATTACCATTTGCCAGTTTTTTCCAGCCTATAAATTGTCCTTCCTCTGGAACTATTTTGAATGGGGATAGGCCTTTTGCGCCACTGAGGTCTGCGCCCCCAAGGTATGTGCCCCTGAGGTTTGCGCCCCCAAGGTATGTGCCCCTGAGGTCTGCGCCACTGAGGTTTGCGTTCGTGAGGTTTGCGCCACTGAGGTTTGCGTTCGTGAGGTTTGCGCCACTGAGGTTTGCGTTCGTGAGGTTTGCGCCACTGAGGTTTGCGTTCGTGAGGTATGCGCCCCAGAGGTCTGCGCCCCCAAGGTATGCGCCCCCGAGGTATGCGCCCCCGAGGTCTGCGCTCCTGAGGTTTGCGTTCGTGAGGTTTGCGTTCGTGAGGTCTGTGCCCTTTCCCGCTCCCTCTTCAACCGTCTTCTTTACACTGTTA